>ERZ772910.621-NODE-621-length-19843-cov-18.680463_pt1 | contig 19843 bp, 30 predicted proteins | sample MGYA00511357_ERZ772910 | MGnify/ENA primary metagenome ERZ772910 (study PRJEB29015, sample SAMEA2738096) | human oral metagenome | biome: human oral; feature: human-associated habitat; material: saliva | place: China | collected 2193 ... | reverse complement strand
CGCATTTTTGCGCATTTTTGGCCTGATTTTTTGCGCTGATTTTGGGGTCATTTTGAGCGCATTTTTAAGCCGATTTTGAAGCCCAAAAAAGCACCCAAAAATGAGCCCTCCAAGCAGCCCAACTCGGGGGTCTAATTTTGACCCTAAAAACAGCCCAACTCGGGGTCTTAAAAATGGCCTATTTTCGAGCCTATTTTTGAGCCTATTTTTGCCCTCAAAATGATCTAAAATCACCCCTAAAAATACACCTAAAATGATATAAAATCACCCCCAAACCATCCAAAAAATGCCTCCATAACCCATCAAAAAATGATCAAAAATGGCTGATTTTGGATATTATTTGGAGCGTTGGGATGATCTCCATTTGGATCATATACCCTCTGGAAATGGTCATATGAATGCCCTGTGGTGATAATCTAAATGCACCCAAACCTCATAACATATCCTATTTCGCGCATAATCGCGCCAGGACGCGCGATCTCGGGTCGGGTAATACATTTATATAGGCAGCATGATTTGAGCGCAGTAGGGCGCGATTATGAAAGCCGACGTTCCGTCGTCTCGGCTAAACAGCCATCTTCAACCCTCAACACCACCCATTATTTAATAAAAAATTTATGACCAATACCCAAACAAAAAGACCTATATTCAACCCGGTAAAGGAAGAGACCGACGGGGTACGGTCGAGGAGGGTGGTATGGTCCAGCGCGTCCTTTGAAATAGCCGTGGATGCCCTGGTAAAAGGTAAACGACTCATCGCGAATCCTTTTGTCGATGGTAATATCAAACTCCGAAAGCCCGACCTCGTATATGAAAGAACGGTAGAGGAGATCGAAGAGTGGAAGAAATGTAGGGATGATATTGCCTATTTCGTAGAGAAGTACTGTAAGATTATGACCCCGGAAGGGGTGAAGCACGTCAAACTGCGTGACTACCAGCTCGAGTACCTCCAGTTCCTCAAGGAGAACCGATATACTATCCTTTGTGCGGCTCGACAGATTGGTAAGACCGTCACCTCAGCCATCCATATGCTCCACTATATCTGTTTCAATGTGGATAAAAATGCGATGGTGATTGGTAATAAGCGCAAGACCGCCGTGGAAATCCTCGACAAGATCAAGGGGATTTTCTTAGAACTGCCCCATTTCCTCAAGCCCGGTATATACAAATGGAACGAGTCGGAGATGGTCCTGGACAACGGTTGTCGTATCCTTACCGATGCTACCACCCCAACGCCTGCCCTGGGTTTTACCCTGCACTGTCTCCTTTGGGACGAGGCTGCCCACTGCAATCCTAATGTAGCGGAAAAGTTCTACGGGAATATCTTCCCTACCCTCCAGGCAGCCCGAGGAAAGATGATGATTACGAGTACCACCAACGGTCGTAACCTATTCTTCCGTCTTTATATGGCCGCCAAGACCGGTATGAGTGAGTATGCCGCTATGGAGGTGAACTGGGATAGAGTCCCCGAATGGGATCCAGATAACCGCTGTTGGGTGAAGAGAGATGCCCTGTGGAAGAAAAAGCAAATTGGTAACCTCGGATCCGAAGAGGAGTTCAATAAACAGTTCGGTATTGAGTTCGACTCCAAGAGCACCGGGCTGGTGAATCCTAAGATCATCAAGAAACTTATCCCCCTGAGCTCTACCTATGTCAATAAGGAACTCGTTGGAGTATACTATCCCGAGGCGTGGTTTTTCCATCCTGAGTACGACTTAGACTGGCTCCGGACGGACTTCTTGGACCTCACTATTGACCTGGCGGAAGGTGTCGGTGGAGACTACACCATCATCACCCTCTATAGGCATATACCCCAAGGGCTGGAGTGTGTGGGGTTCTTCCGTTCCAATAGCCTAAGCCGAGAGGATGTGGCAAGATCCCTGTGTACCTTACTACCGAGGTTGAAATTTCCCCTGGTGTCGTTAGAACGTAATACCTACGGAGACCTGTTCATCCATACCCTGAAAGCCGTGGACCCCAATTTCGACGAGTCGGTCCTGGTGAAATACTACAACGAAGGGGGAACAAAATGGCACTACGGGATCAAGATCACCTCGGGGAACAAGAAAGTTTTTTGTATGCTTTTTAAGGAAAGTTTCGAAAAAGGTGATATATTAAATGAGAGCGATGTCTTCCTCACCGAACTGGATAATTTCGAGGAGACCTCCTCCAGCTATGCCGCCTCCTTTGGTCACGACGACCTCGTGATGGCGAGTGTGCAACTCGAAGCCCTCAAGCAGACTACCCAATACAAGATCCAGAGATCGGAGTACGAGTCAGCTGGTGGGGTGAATGTGGAGGAGACGCAGTTTAATTTGTACGATTTTTGATGACCACTCTACCAAAAGACTACGACCTCAAAAAGGAAATTCAAAAAGACCCCCTACAGAAAATGAATGTAGGGAGGAGAGACCCCAAGGCAAGAAAAGTCCTGGAGGAGCTCACTATTGCCGGACCAAAGGCTATCCTCCCCGGACAGCTGGCCTCCTTCGAGTATCGCACCCCGATGATGAAAGAGGAGTTGGAGTACTACGATGCCTCCCCGGTGACCCTTTTCTTCGGTCTCACAGATACCCCCAAGGGCAAGCGAGTGATCGGGTGGAATATACACTACTACCCTCCGAGGATCCGCTATCAGCTCCTGGGAAAGGTCCTGGATATGTTCCGGGATACCTATTCAAAGTACTGGGATAAGGCCGTAGATAAGGAGATCTCCCAGATGGAATATACCAAACTCCTCCATGCCCTTCGTAAGGCCAAACTGGACTTCGGTGTGCGTATGTACGACCCTTCCCTGATGGCCAAAATAAGACCGATCCCCGTAGAACACTGGAAAGAAGCAGCATTCACCGAGGGTCGGTTCATGAAAAAGACGAGGGATCTGATTATGAAGTACTGGGCGAACCATTTATAGGGTATCACTGTACATCTTGAACAGGACGTAGATCCACTTGTAAGTCTCCATCGTCGTGGTGGAGTATTGGATGGCCGTACCGTAGGCTTGACCGCAAAGGTCATTGTTAATCTTCCGGGTAAACGTCCACGTCTCTTCCCTGGTGATCGACCACTGATCTGGTACGGTAAAGGTAAGTGCCGTGGGTTCTCTTAGGTCTCCCAATACGGAGAGCTTGATGGCAAGTTCGAAGAAGTTAGCCTCCATATCAAAAAGGGCCTGGGGGTCTCCTATGCTATCCCGAACTACCTCCATATCATTAATCTTCACAAGGAGGCTATAAATATCCCGGCTCCGAAAGTATACTATATAGGAGGTATATATAAAACCCTTTTTCTTCTCCCGGTGCAGGAGCATCACCTCAGGGTCTTCCTCCCGAGCTCGGTAGAGTCGTAGGCGTACTTCGGCAGAGGTGAAAAAAGTCTTTGATCGTTTATCTGAAATAAAAGGATCACAACCGACCGGGGAGTACACTTTGAGGTTATGTGGCGTAAACATTATAAAGTCTTCGTATAACGGTTAAACAAAGTGCATATCCAACCATTAGCGGTCATAATGAGCCCGTCGGGGTATTTGGAAGAATATCCGGTGAAACACATATACCCATCTACAACACCACGGCTCCGCCGGAACGTCCACTTATCCATCTCAGTACCCCAAACAGTATTCCGAGGTAACTCCAGGGAACAGTCCTGGTCATTACTTAGAATACTTAGAGTCTTAGCTACCTCGTAGGGAAGGGACTCATGCTCTACGAGAACCTCACAGTCTGTGGAGCAGCTGGCACACCCATCAGAGTGTTTGGTTATATGCTCTATCCCATTCATCATGTAGATAAGAGCTGTGGCACTAAACTTCTCCCATTCACACCTTACCAAATAGGAATAGAATACTAATCTTTTGGTCTCTATCTTATGCAGCTCCATTATCTGGGAAACATCCTTATAACGATGTAAGAAAGAGCATACCTCGACCCCGGTAAAGGTCACCACCTTATTCCCGTTTATGATTTGATATTCATACCCCACATTCTTGAGGTGTATATTGGGGTTTGGTTGGAATTTGGTCATACGGCAATAAATGGATTATATCTCTTCAGGAGTTCCTCCTGCCAATTTAGGTATGGCATAGTACCTTGATCCACCCCATTGAGAAAACAGGTAAGGTCTTTGATGAAATTTTTATTTCTGATGATTTTCCAATGGTGTATTTCCTCACCCCACAACGTAACCGTGGGAATAGTTTTGTGAAATATCTCACCTTCCTCCGGGATCTCCAACAACTTCAGTCTTTCATTCATCTGCTTATACCAAAGTACGAGGTCTTCTTTGCCGACTTCTACTGCCGGACTTACCTGGGTCCGGAGAAATTCACAGTCCACAACAATAGCGGACATCCTTGTGTCATTATCAGTAGTCCAGAATAACTCAAAAGCTGCTCTAATGCGCTCAGATGATGCCTTTAATTGATAAGCTTCCAGGTGAGTAGCATTCGCAAATGGTACGTCATAATACCACGGCATGCTATATTGAATGATGCTTTCTCCTTCTGGTAGGAATCTAATCCAACTATCCAAGGAGAAAGTATATTTATTTGTAGAGAGTCTATATTCGTTGTCCATAGTCATATATAGGACCACCCCAAAGATTTTTACCATATCTTTTTATACTCATTAAAGAGACCCAGGGTGAGGCTATTTGGTGTCCCGATCCCTGACCCGGTAGGACTGGAAAAGGTAAACATACCGTGAATTTTCTCCTCAAACTGCCACTCCTCTTCTACCTTACCTCCCCAGATATCTGGTCTCGTAAAGGTAATAGTACTTTTAGTGTGGTCGAAGACCCCACTGATTTTCTGGAAGAGTTGGAGGTGATCGGTGTAGAGCTCGAGCAGGTGTTCGACCTCCTCACTACGACTTACATACTCCCCACGGTTGACGGCCTCGAGGAGGTAATAACCATCTTTTTCCACAATAAAAGCTAAGTAACGGCCACCAGCACTCTCATAATGGTCTAATCTCCACGTTCGGAGGCCTTTTGCCTTCTTAAATAGCTTATTCAATCCTATATCATAAAAGTCGTACTCCCGCTCCCGGGTGTACTTATCCCGGAGACTTATGGTAAACTTATGCCAGTTCTCGGAGGAGTTGGAGTATAATTCGTATTCTAAAAAATTATCCAATAGGTCCATGGGTATATCTCTTAAATAGGTACTCAGCTAAATTTCTTACATTCCCGGAACGGTTTTCGTTCCCAATAGTAAGGTCATAGGCATATACACTCCACGTCCTTTCGAGGGTGCATCGCTCTATAGTCTCCATCCCCCACTGGTCGATCTGGGAAAATTCAAACACCTGCTTATCCCCACGCCCTATGGGTTGTATCGTCATTGCTACGCGGTCTTGCCTTTCTGCAAGCTCCAATAAAAAATCCAGATCGTCGCTCTCTATGACCTCCTCATAACCATTGATCTTGACCATAAGGAGGTACTTATCCGGTAGTTGGAACACTACGGAGGCATACTCAAACACGGATGTGAGCTCAAGGACCCTTAGCATGAACTTGGCCTCACCATCGGTCCTGGACAGTTGCTTGGGGACGGTTTTGAAAGTGGTGAGGGTGATGCCGTAGACCGTATTGAAATACAACCCGGTCATCTTAATGTAGTAGGATACTTGCTTAGTGGGAATGAACGTTCTCATGGGTATATATAGGAACCCCTACCCGGGTTTTACAGGTAACCCTGGTACTTCCAGTATATTATTCCTACCCATTGCACTGCCGGCAGGGTATTTACCAGCTCCCCATTAAGACGTGCAGTAACCCCTTGGGGCCCATGCTCAAAGGCCCAATGATCGCGGTTATCATTGCCCCATTCGTCGGTGAAATCCTTGTACCACTCGAAATTTGCGTTGGTATAAATCCCCTCAAGCTCCTTGTTAAGGCTCATGAACTTACTGGCATCCCGCCGGAGTTCCTCCAGATCGAGATATTTCTTAAGGACCAACAAAGGACCAGTACCGGGGGATCGACCTTTCTCACCAATGATCAAATCGTATACGAGGGTGGGAACCTCATCCTCGTATTGGGTCTGTCTTAGGATAAACCCCTCGAGCTCGGGAATGTGGAGCTTTTCCATTGCAAATTTTCCATCAATACTTGGGAATAGGTACTCCCTCGTGTCCTCTTTACTAAACACAAGACCGATGCCCGGAGGTAAAGGCTACTTTTATTGTCGTAGCATATGATAAGGTGCAGGTTGGGGTCGGGAGTAAAACTCATTATAGGGTGTGCTTATATCTATCTACAAGGTAAGCAAACCATTCACTGATCGAATAGATGCTTGTAAACCCCCCACTAAGTACTCCCCTGACTAAAATTTCACCAGGAGCACCTTGACCCTCATGAACTCTAAAAAACCAACGGTCATTGATAGTCGTACCCCACCCATCAGAGGTGGTATATATTACCTGGGCATGAGGTTGGGTGAAGAGCCTCTTGAAGGGGTGGAAAATACGAATAGCTATATTTAATCGCTGCTCAGCCTCCTCAGGATTGGTACATTCATCCATATAGAGGACCTCTTCTTCATAACTAAGTACGAGGAAGTATCTGATCTCGATTACATTATTACCATTATCTGATATTTTTGGAGTAAACTCCAGCTTTCTAAAGATGAAAGCCTTTGTGTCAGGGTGTCCCGTAGGCACGATTTTAATCTCGTAATTTCCTGGGTATCGGGCCAATGAAAATTTCTGAATGAAGGATGGTGGGATGCTCGTCAGCTCCACCGTATCGGTCAACTTACTCAGGTATATAGACCAGCTACTACTGAGGTCATAGTGGTCGTATGTAAGACGAACTCCGGGGGTACTTTCAAACATTGCCATATTGTTGTTACTTGTTTGTAAATATATAGGAGCCCCGGAGTGGTTTTTACCACACACGCCTATAACTCATAAATAGGATTATACTGGGTAAGCAAATAGGTGGACCACTCCTTGCGAGTCTTCACCCCTTGGTCTTCCCCATGGAGAAAACCACGGAACTTTGACCCACTCTTGGTAAATTTCCATTCATGATTTTCAAAATCCCACTGGTCGATCTTCATAATGGATACCATCATGGGTCCATCTACGAGGCGAAGCTCTATCTTTTCTACGATATCATTACATTTTGTAGCAGCCTCCTCATAGGTGTATCCAAAACCACTGAAGTAAGCTGGTTCGTCTCCGATATGTACCATATAACCCTTGGTAGACTGGTGGCCGTGGTACTTATGTATCATGTAGACATCTACCTTTATGGGATGAGTCTGATGAAACCACTGGGAAATACTGTAGTTGCCATACTTTTCAGAAAAGTCCGTGGATACAGGTACGGTGTCATACACGATTCTCATCGTGTTGTCTTGGTATATCTTTAACACCGTGGGGGTAAAAAAGCAGTCGCGGCGATTATTTGTCTTGAAAGTTCTGTGGGCCATAATAGGATACTACTTATGTACCTATATATGGTATAGTTGAGGCTATTTTTTACACCACCCCACGTACCTTTGGAACAACATTTTCGTTAGTTCAAAAGATCTCTCTGTGAATCGCTCTCCCGAAGGGCCGTCCACGACATACCCTCCCACACAGGGGCGAAAATGCCAATGCTCCTCGGTATCGTCTCCCCAGATATCTACGGTCTTGAAGGAAAGATTTACATCTTTCCTAAGGTCCAGATCTTCAAGAGCTGCCAGCTCTTGGTTAAGTTTAGCTATATACTCCACCAGGGTCTCAGCTTCCCTGTCGTACTCCATAAGATCCTCCATCGCACCACTCACGGTACCTTCTACCCCGTTCATCGTGTAGATAAGGGTAGGGGTATCCCCCGGGATAATAAATGACCGATAGGTGATAACTCCCAGATTGAGGCGAGTAACACTCACCAGTCCCCACTCGGGAACTTTCTCAAGAACCTCTCTCGACTCCCTGGTGGTGAAGAAACAGTTACAAGTACCTCGACTATTGCTCATAGTGAGTACCTCACAAAGATCTCGGTCGATGTAGTTGACGGTGCTATCGGCCATACCTAAATCATTTTACTATATTTCCACCGCAGGTGGTGAGGTACTTTAGTGCATTTCCCTTTGGTAACTCTCATAAAGGAAACTTCTCTGACGGGCTTTGGCCACGGCCAAACTCACCATCGTCGGTCGAAGGAGACTATAGTCCTCTACCCCGGGGTTCTGTCTCCGGGCCTCTTCGAGGTTGATAGCATATTGGAAGATGAGGTAATCGACGCTGTCCGGTTGGATCTCCTTGAACGCCTCGACATTCTGACAGCCCAGTAGGTGGACCTTCTTCCCTTGTAGTCTGGCGTAGTCCATAAGGGTACGTATCTCCTCGGTCTTGGTATGCCACGCCCGGGTCTGGGCCAGTCCTCCAATAGCCAACCAGTCGTAGTCGGGAGAGTCACAGAGACGTTTCCAGTACTCAAAACCCTGGTGGATCTTAAAGACCGGTACGGGGTAACGACCGGTGATAGCCTTTACCTCCTCACGACAGTAGTTCTTAGGACTTAGTAGGTCGGGGTCGTGACGGAAATACTCATTATCAAGCTCAAAACAGAGACTACAGGGACAGGCCTCGAGGAGCTTGAGGAATCGTTTTTTCATTTTCTCACACGTCTCGTGGAACTTAGGGTTATCCTTGCCCATCTTCATCTCTTTCTTATATAACCCAAAACCTCCGGAGTCGATGAGGATACGGTCTTTCCCCACGGCCTCATGAATGACCTTGGCAGCCACCATAGGCATGTCCACGGCACTGATAAGGACGCGGTTAGGGAACGTATTAAGGACCTTGGGAAGGACCTCCTTCCACTTACCCTCGTATCCACAATGATAACAGATGGTCGAGTTGAGACCAAAAACCAACCTTTCCATATTAGAGGAACTCGCCAAACAGATCCACATTCACCCCCCCGTTGATATTGACCTCATACAGGCCAATAGCCGTGAGGACTCGGTTAAGGGGGTCCAGTACACACTTACGGAACATAGCCTCCTTGTCAATAGGAGCCTCTTTCAGAGCCCAGTCGGGGAGCTTACCGGCTTGGAAGACAAAGACCGGGGCCTTGTCAGAAGCTCGTCGTTTGCTATGACGACAGACATAATACCTCATCTTCCCCCCGTAGATAGGGTCTCCGGGGAGTTTCTTCACCTCACGGAACCAGTTGTACAGCGCGAGACCTCTGACCTGAAAAGGAGTACCGGTATGACACATCACTCCCTTGGGGTCGTTGTCACTGATCACATAGGATTTGTACCCGTTGACAGAGATAGAGGGACACATAGCCTCCACGGGGAGTTTCATCCACTCCTCGTACAGCTCTCCGACGAGTCCGTAGGTCTCATTCATAGCGTTTCCCGAGGTGTCGATGAGGTTGTAGATGATTTTCTTGAGCATCTCCCGGGCAGCCTTGGGATAGCTGGCCTTGACGATCTCCATTCCCTTGGCTTTGAGAGGAAGGTGATCCGTGTCGAACTTATGTCCATCTTTCCAAAGGAGGATCTGGGCATATCTCTTCTTCACATCGAGCCAGATACCAGCTTTGGCGATAGTCTCCAACTCGAACTTATGACAGCTCTCCACATGTCGGGAGGCGTAATAGTCGTCCATGAGTTTCTCGTTGAACTTATCCAGAAACTCCTGATTGATCCGGGCGATAATATCCCTTTTCTCCTCCAGGGTCATCGTCTCGACCCCTTCAATAGTATTCAGGAGTCCGTCGTAAGACATGTATAGGGAGTCGGTGTCCCCGTAGACGAGGTCCACTAATGGTTTATCGTTCATACTTTCCAGGTCGGTAATTTTCAGCAAAAATAATTTTCCACGAGGTTGGCTCGAGAGAGCGACCGAGCATCTGGGAGAAACTCTCCGGGACTTGGGTCGCTTTCCACCGCTTACCCAGTTTAACCAGGGTCCAACGGTCCTCGGAGAAAGACCCCCAGAAATCCCCCTTGACAAAGAGGAACTCCTCCCGGTCTTGCCAATTACTCTCCATTCGTCGGAGGAAGGCTTCCCAGGGAGCAAAAAAAGTCTCGAAACCACTACCCGGATCCTGCAAGTCACTCACCTGAGTATAACCGAAGATATTGAAAAGGACGGCAAATTCCTTGGAAGTGTTGGTATTAACAAGCCGTACTACCACACCCAGCATATACCATTCCTTTAAGACCACGACGAGCTCACACTCGAGTTTGGAATGAAAAACCAGGTCTCCTATTCCCTTGGGGGTTCTAAAGCTGAATTGGTCTCTGGTAAAACCATCAAAACAGGTGAGGATAGTCTCGTGCCCCTGCAGCCTAATGGTCGCAGGTTTCTCCTCACCAATCTTTGGCTGTTTTCTTAATTTGACTCCGGGTAATCTCATGTACTTTAGTGTATGCGAGCTGGCTGCTCTTAGTAGATATATAGGAATTTTTGTAGGTTTTTTATATCAAATAAGGCCGGTACTGTTCCACCAGAAAATTCTTCCACGTATACTCTCGGCGGACCTTGCCCTTTAGGTTGGTAAACCTCTCCGGGACTTCTACGGCCCGGAAACCACAGGGATAGGTACGACGAAAGACCCATTTTTCTTGGTCTACCCCCCATATACCCGGAACCGAGTAGTCAAAAATCTCCCGATGACGCCAATCAGCGATATGTTTGGATACAAAGTCCCGGTAATCAGGAAAAACTTTGCTAAAATCACTATGAATAGGTTGAGGATCACCCACCATCACCCCTCCAAAAAGATCATATACGACTGCAAAAGAGGCACTACTCGTATCGACCTCGGGGAGAGGTAAGGTAATCACGAATCCTATCAGGTGCTCAGGGAGAGGTATGCGGTAAAGACCACAAGTCCATGCACCTTGGAGTATTTTCCGTGGCAGGGAAGAGGCCCATTCTGGATGCCCAAAAGAGAGGTGGCCCCCCACCTTGTTATGGTTGCCAAAGTAGACCCTGCACTCCTCCTTAGAAAAACAAATACAGGACGAAAGGGCCACCCCAGTCTTAATTTCTTCCCTAAGTTCCACTCCTTTGAATGCCATTACAGGTGATTTACATTATTAAACTCAATGTCTATGTTATTGAATTTCAAGGTCATAGAGAAGGTGTTGGACTCTCGCGATACCTTGTCGATAGAGAACTCCAGCCCTTCGAGGGCGTCAATATGACACTGATAGAGGTACACCCTACAGATCGGTTCTCCTACCTCGGTGAGAATATCGTAATAGATATCCGTACCATCCTTGTAATTCTCCGGTTTGCATACCCTATGGAAGATCGTCTCGTAGAGGAGGTAGTAATTGATGAACCCCGCATCCAAACGGAACGTGATGGTCACCTCCTTACTGATCTTACTCAGGGGATTGTCCACGGTGACGGAAGAGTTATCGTGTTTGGGTTCTATATGGCCGAGGCGATTTCGTGAGGTCTGTGGCTGATCCACGACCAGATCGCTGATACCGGGCATAGAGATACCCTGGATACTCTCGTTGAGGAGGTCGATAGCCCTGGTAATAACCCGGGGCTTCTCGCTCAGGAGTCGGTCGTACTTCTCCCTTAGCTCCTGGGGGATAAACTCCAGAGGCAGGAGAAGACGGAAGAGGTCGTATCGGGGACTAAGACTTATCATATGCGAAGTGTATGCGAGGCACTTTAGTGCCTTTCATAATTTGCTTTAGTTGCGGTTATCAAAAATTCTCGCTAAAAGGAAACAACCCACCAGGGTAAAAGGAAGCACGAGGAGGCCGTCATAGTAGAACTCCTGCAGATCTGGGTCTAAAATGGAGAAGAGCCAGAAGAGCAGGGCAATCGCGACATGCACCAGGGAATAAAACTTATCAAAATTCGTTATCTGCATGAGGTATAATAAGCAAAATCGAAGGGGTTGGCCTCGGGGTGATCCAAAAGGTACTCCCTTATCCATCGACCGGCCTCCTCGTAACTTTCCGTCGAGGTCAGCGTCGTCCCTTCTTTGAGGTTTCTAATAATGTACTGCATATATATTATATATCAACGAAGTTGCTTGTAATGTTAGTTATGGTCAGTGGAGATGCCCGTAATGTTACAGCGTAGACGGATCCAGAGCCCCGTATTTCTTGAAGATATAGGTCTGCCACTCCCGATGACTCTTAGTTCCTTGGTCCTCGTCGTTAAGGGTGGCTCTGAGGAGATCCTCGTGAGACTCAAATCTCCACACGTCCTCCTCTTCACCCCACTGGGAAAGGGTAGGGATTCGCAGAGTGTTACCAATCAATAAGGAGTAAATCTTATCCTCGATCCGGTGAATTACCCCCAGATCCTGATTAAACACTTCCCCGACCCCTCGGAGTACGACTGCATGGGTGACAACGACCTTTGGTTTGGGTGGTTTGGTCACCGAGCCTATCTGAGCGATAGTGTTATTGAGAAACTCGCGACGGACTCTGCTTTCGTGGCCCTCCAGGGTATAGATCCTCAGTCCGAAATCGTTTGGAGAGGATATTAGCCTTGCTCCCGTATCGTCATTATCATCCCATACCATAAGGGGGAGATCCTCTCGGGGGGAATTTCCACGACCAAATCTATCCACGACTGTATCACCATCTAATATCAGAATCTCACCACTCTCGGAGAACTTATAGGTGAGGTTATAACGGGGTAAGCGAGCCATAGGGATTATAGTTAATAAAGAGGTACTGTTGCCATTCAAATAGGCTTTTTTCTCCTTGGCTTACTCCATTGAGGAAGCCTTCATAAATATATCTACCTACGTGGTCAAAAGTCCAATGGTCTTCGGTGACTCCCCAGATAGTGACCTTAGGGAGGGTCATCTCCGGGGCAATATGACGGGTCGCAAGGATATCCAGGGCTTCCTGGGGGTAATTTACATACACGATCGGTAACCCGAAAATATGAACCAAATACCCTTCCTTCTTTTTGCCGTAACTGAAGTATTCCACGTGGTATAGGTTGTAGATGACCGTCTCTGACCCTGGGGAGGATGGCATAGCATAATGAGCCACGGTCTCAAAATAGCCGGTCTCAGCTCTTAGGAACTTATTTGGAGCATCTCCGAGAGGGTAGTGAGTCTTATCTCTATAATTGCTAAAGACCACAAAGGTGTGGTGGAGACTATCTATGTGATAATCTCTTAATGCCCCGTAGACCTTGTGTGCCTTGTAAAAAGCGTTGCTCATATCGAAAAAGGATTATAGTTAGACAGAAGCATTTTCTGCCATGTTACTAACAATTTTACTCCCTGGGGAGCTCCGTTCAGGAAGCCTTCGTAGGTATCCCCACAGTCATTCATAGGTTCACCCACGGGAACGAACCTCCAATCATGCTCTTCCTCTCCCCAGATGGTGAGCTTCTTGAGATCCATTCGCTTGCTGAGGTGTCGGGTAGCGATCTTATCCAACAAAGGATCCAGATCCTCGGTGTACCTATTACCGGCCACCGGGATGTTTACGAGGTAGCCTTCGTGTTGTACCCCATCTTTGTGAAAATATAGTCGGTAAACGGTATAAAAGACCGTATACCCTAATTGGTTAGGTATGACGAACTGCATATACCGGTATACCATTACCCCGTCACAGTTTATTAGGTGCTCCGGGGCATCGGGAAGGGCAAAGTCTTCGTTCCGTATTTGTAGTATGGGAAGACCTTCGTATACCTTGATAGAACCGGGAATACCGGCAAAAGGAGCAATGAGTTGTTTTTCCATTTTTAAGGGCGAGCAACTTTAGTTGATTTCCATTTTAGTTAAACGGATCATACTTCTCCAAAAGGTACTTCTGCCAGAGCAATTGGGATTTCTCCCCTACCTTCTCCCCGTTAAGATACCCTACCCAAGGACCAAAAAGCCAGTACTTTCTCTTGAATCGCCATTCATGGTTCTCCATACTCCACTGGTCGAAGTACTCCACGGTCATTTTCGGGGCCCACAGGAGATCGTCGAGGGTTCCCCGGGGAAACACGTCGGCCACAATCGGCTTGAATCCGGGGATAATGACGAGGTAGCTGGTGCGCTTATTGTGAGTAAAAGCTTCCTCCCACGTGAGCTCCCAAGCCTCGTAACCGGTGGTGTCCAGCTGCTCGGCCCGACCTTCCCGGTATCTGGGAATATCACAAACATTAGTCAACCACACCTGCTTATAAATACTCATTGGATGGTTGAGTATGGTGATACAGGGGCTGCCAGAAAGGATATCGTATTCAAATATCATATTTGCGAGGTACTTTAGTGCCTTTTATAACTACAGGGTATTAAAGGGGTCGTGGTGGAGGTTAAATTGCATCTGAACCTCTCCGCGGTTAGTTCCTTCCAGTTCATAACCATTAGGCCCGGTGATACGGATAAATTGGTCGCCATAGGTTACGTGATAAGTCTCCATTTCCTCCCCCCAGATAGTGGTTTTCTTTATCTCCATCGTACCGGACTTCCGGGGGAGCTGGTAAGCTTTCATCTTCGTCTCAAAAGCCTTCGGGTCAGCAATCCAGCCATAGTTCACCCCATCAATATAGGCAATGTAATAGGTTTCTTCTCCGGTAGTAAGCTCCAAAATAGCATAATGACCGGAGACAGAACGGATCTGCTTAATGTCTCCGTGTGCTGTGGTGGAGAGGCATATAGGGCCGATAGGGGTCTCCCGGGGAAGGATAAAACCTGACCCAACGGAGGCGAGGTTCATAGACTTCTTATATACCGGGATATAGACCATTGGTACTCCACCTACATCGCAGGCGTCGTATACCTTGAAGAAACAGTTATCTGGGAGCTTTTTTATTGCCATAGTTATATCTCGTATTACGAGCTAGCCTCTATTGAGGATATATAGGAAACTCCGGGATGATTTTTATAGGGCCTCCAGAGCTCCGTAATGGTTAAACAAATACTGCTGCCAATCAAACCGGGATTTGGTCTCCTGAAGAGCGTTGTTGAGAGTAGCCGATAGCCCGGCGTTATCCGGTTCAAAGGTCCAATCATCTGTTCCACCGAATATATCCTGATCTGGTAACTCCATCCGGGGTCGAATGGTAAGCCCCCCGATACGAGCCAGATAAGGGGTCAGATTCTTTGTGAACTTCACCCCTACCCCGTCGAGGATAATCAGAAAACCGAGGAAAACCCCATTTTCTGTCAGTCGATAGACCCTAAGACCAATCTCTGGTCGCCGGCGGTATCGCAGTACGTCACCCCAATAAACTTCCAGTTTTAGGGAGGGGATCATCACACACTCTTCCAAACCGGAGTTCATCGGATCATCGTAGATATTGATGACGGTCGAGTCGATATGTGGTAGATAGTGGGAATCGAAGAACATAGTTATGGGCGCGCCACGAAGAGATGATGGTAAATAGGTTTTCCGAGGAAATAGGCAACCTTTTGGATGGCTACGTTAACGTCTCCCACCTCTTCCTTTTTGACCAACTTACGAGGGTTTGTCTCCCAGAACAATACCGTGGAGAATTTGTACCCCACCTGTATGGTGACTAGTCGGTCTTCCGTACGGATCTCCATGCGACCCCCGGAGCTCTTGGTAAGGAGTAGGTCTTCTGGCTTACTAACTACCGTCTTATCGACCTCACTATGGACCCACATAGGTCGGTTACCCTTGGAGATACGAAGGCCTCGGTCAGGTCGAGGGAAATTCACGGAACCGATGATCCATTTTTTGTTTCCTTTCGTCACCTCGAACAACAAGGGTCGGATCTCCTTCACCTCATACTCGTGCATATTTTCCGTGGTGATAGGCTCGCCAAGGACAAAAGGTCTCTCGATAGCCATAGATCGTCCGGCCTTACCGTAGAGGATAACTCGGTCGTAGGTCTCCATCCCTTCCAGTTCCTTTTCAATATAAGGGTGGGCTTTGTTTACATTCTCGTACATAGTTGTTGTTATTAATGTATATATATATATAGGGAAAGTGTCCCCATTTTTACATCACAATAAGATCCACCGTGGTGGCTGGCCTCACAGGGTGAGGATATCTTCATAATGGGTAATAAGGAGGCTCTGCCACGAGGCCTTGCAAAGAGTTGCCCCCCCGTAAAACGGTCCGGCGTTGAGGAAGCATTCCCAACCAGTCTTGTTATGGTTATCCCCAATAAACTTCCAGTGGTCTTCCTCTTCCCCCCAGATAGACGGTCGTTTTACGGTAAATTCTACTACCTTACCTCGAGGGATGATCAGCTGTCTCAGGAAATCCCTCGTATAGGTGGGGGAGGAGACTATCATTTTTCGGTAATGGTTATACCGGAGGATACAGAAACTCTTACCGTTACCGTAGTGGAGTCGGAGGAGGTCGTAACCAGCTGATTTAGAGGAGTCAATGACCTCTATCTCCCCTACCCTAAACCTCTCCTCCACAAAATCCTTGGGGAGAAACCCCTCGTGGAAAAAGGTATCATCGTAGTAATCCCTATCCAAAAGGATAGTGAGATCACAATACCCGTAGGACATGTTGGCGTGAAAGGTGTATTTTTTGGTTTGGTCGAGAGCTCTCATAGGGTCTCCAATGGCTTATATACCTTATACAGATGACGATAGATAGCTCCGATGGGACTCGTTCCGTAGGGGTCATCCGTGAGGGAGTACCTCTTTCCATTCTTCGTGATCTTGTATAGTGCTGGAGTCACCATCTCAAAGGTCCAGTGGTCGGTCTCCTCCCCCCAGATGGTAGAGTACTCATAATCAAGAGTGTGGATAAATTCACCCCAACGGATGTGGAGTCTTTCCAACTTCCCTACTGCATGTCTCAGGTCTTCGACCACATAGGCACGGAGCTCCTTCAAGACTATCACCGGTACGACGATAGGGTTTTTGTTGAGATCAAATAAGGTCAACTCCCAGGCCTCATAACCATCCCGGTCGTTATAAAGGACGGCATAACCATCCCGGTCAATGACTTTGGGGATAGGTAGATCGTCTTTTGGGATGGAGATAGTACCCACGAACTTGTCGGAGTCGGCGAGGTATGCGACGGCTGTATCCCTGACAAAATCCATCCGGACTCTATATTGGTAATTTCTTTTCAACATAAAAATAGGGGAAGGATTATTCATCCCTCCCCTATATATAGAAGATTATGCCTTAGATTTTACCCTTAAAATGGGAGACCAATTCCGGGGTCCTCGGCAGGAGCTGCAGGTTCGTTCACTTCTACCTCCACTGCGGTTTCTGCGGGCTTAGCAGCCTTAGCAGCCGTGAGCGTAGGAAGATCGTGGTAAGATACCTTAGCAGGGTCGAAATCGGCCTTCACCACGGCGATCCACTGGTCTACGAACTTAGTCGTTTCTTCGTCCCAGGGGGTATAGCCACACTTCTTCTGAAGGTCGATGATTTCCCCGTTGTCATCACGAAGGTTCTCCTTGACGTACTCAATAGCCTTTTCGTAGATGGGTCGGAGCTGTGGCTGGAGCTCAGCGAGCTTGGCAGCACCTTCATCGCGCTTCTTAGCCGTCTTACCAGATACGGAGTCGTTCTTGGCCGTGACATAAGCATCCACGAGCTCAATCTCATCATCCGTAAGGAGGGGAGTACCATCCGTCTTGATCACGGGAGCATAGCTACCGAAGCTGGAGAGGGTATAGGAGATTTCTCTCTGCTTACGTTCCGGAGCCTTGGGATCATCTGGACCGGGCTGTACCACAAGCTGGAGCTCCAGACCAACGACATAGTCTGCCACGGGGTAAGGGGTCTTACCAGATTCCGCAGAAGGGTTCATCAGGTCTACCATCTTAGTGTAGATGTCCTTGGCCAGCTTCATCACCTTGAACTTACCGACCAGCTCTGGCTGATTCTTATCTTCGAGGATCTGGACGAGAACCCACTGGGTCTCATTCTTCTGGAAGATCTCACGGGAGCGTTCCTTCTTCTCTTCATCATCAGAGTACCAAAGACTCTTCCACGCCTTGAAGATAGGACAGTTCTTGTCTCCGATGCTCAGGGAAGATAAGACAGGACGGGAACCGTCAACAGAACGCAGCCAGTACTGAGCCTGTGGGACGATAGTGTCCTTAGGAGACAGGGGATTGAGGATGATTCGTACCTTGGAACGGTAAACACCATCTTCCGAAGTAGCGAACTTAGGATTGGGCTTGTAGATGGTAGTATCTACAAACGAGGAGCTCTTGGGTTCATTGAAAACGGAGAGCTGTGAGGGGTCGAAACCCAGGATGTCATCGATTTGACTCATAAAATTGTTAAATAAATTGTTAAAAAAATATCGCGGAAAAGATAGGGCTTGAACCTATGACCCCCGGGTTAACGGCCCGGTGCTCTACCAACTGAGCTACTTTACCGATTGGACTCTATATATAATATCACCAATACTCAGGGAAATGTTACCCCTGTAGGGCTGAAATCAGGAATTTTCTTTGTTCCTCGGCCAATGCTTGGAGCTCCTCCACCGAACTTCCCTCTCCGAGGAATAGGTTATTGGAGTGGTCTTCATATGAAGCCCCCGCCCCTTGGGAGTGATCTTCGGATTCCGGAGTAGGCACTAAGCACAGGTGTAGACTGTACCAGTCGTGCTCCTCTCCATTCTTCGTATACCAGCTATGACTGATAGCCATATACAGTAGAGGCTTACCCGGACCATTACATAGTGGAGCGGAGTACTCCTCCAACAAATAGTCAGGAGCTTCCCTGGAGGCCGTCAGGGTCCATTGTAGAGTTGTCATATTAGTTTTTGTCAAGATTTGCGAAGAGATTTAATCTCTGTCAATCCACGTGACAAACACATAGGCGAGGTAGAAGATAGAAGCTACCCCGGCAAGCTCAATAGCTGCTCCGAGAATCTGCTTGAGAGGGTTGATGTTTTCCTCCATCCCAGGGTTGCAGGCTATGAAGATAGCCATAAGGATCACGAGGATGACTGCTACGTAGACGGAAATTTCCTTGTTGGAGATCTTGTTCATATGCTTCTTTGTTCTTTGTTGTTGTATTATTACCTCTATATATCAGACCCACCACGGATTTTTTTACATGCACGCGGAAATTTCTGAGAAAATCACCCAGTACAGCGATTTTTGAGGTAGTTTTTGGGGTCCGGGATGGACGGAGAAACACAGACATAGTCTATTTGGCTCATAATCGCGCCAGGACGCGCTCAAATATCTTTTTAATGGGTTAGTATAGGTCGAGCTGAGATCGCGCAGTAGGGCGCGATTATGAAGCTCAACGGAGTTGCGCGAGGCCGTAAGGTCGAGCTCGTAAAAAATTTAACGATCTTTATGACGTCCCAAAAACTTCCACAGATGCTCCAATCCGAAAAATATCATAGTACCGAGCACGCAAATAGCAAATACTTGATGGGGTTTGTAGGTGGACTGGAAGGAGATAGACAGGACGGTGTATCCTACCAACCACAGGAGGATAAATAGTTTACGTAATTCCATAGGTTATCTAATTGGGGGCGTTGGAGCCGTTCTCATAAGCGAGGGGATGACAATGGTGTTCCAGTAGACAGGACTGAACCGACTGGTAGAGTCCTCATTAACGAGGCCGTCACCGCAGGTGGAGTCAGCTACTTCGGGTTGTTGAGTGCGCTCCGCAGGGCACTTTAACACCAGCAGCACCGTTAAGGATATTACCGCGAACACGAAGATCAGGAAGGTTGGCCCGAAGGCGTCTAAGTCTTTTATTCTCATATTTAAGTTAGACTCTTTAGAGTTGTTCTTTAGCATTTGCGCGAGGACGATAGGCCTCGTTCATTTAATTTATTTGTGTCTATAGATGGGAAACTTTGGGGTCGATTTTACAGCTCAAAAAGTAGGTCATTTTTCGACCCAGAAAAAGTTCATTTGCGCGCGGTTGACCTCGGAGACCAAAAAGTGCGTTTGCGCGCGGTTTGGATGGGTCG
>ERZ772910.620-NODE-620-length-19892-cov-22.294147_pt1 | contig 19892 bp, 15 predicted proteins | sample MGYA00511357_ERZ772910 | MGnify/ENA primary metagenome ERZ772910 (study PRJEB29015, sample SAMEA2738096) | human oral metagenome | biome: human oral; feature: human-associated habitat; material: saliva | place: China | collected 2193 ... | reverse complement strand
AGGCTCTGGACTCGCTGGTTAAGATCCTCGAGACCGACCACGACGCTGAGTAATTGACTCTCGCCTCTGAGGTGAACCCCTAAGCGGTGCGCTTCGGATGCTGTGAAGGCTACCGCCTTAAAGCGTGAATATCCCGTCACTTCGGTGGCGGGATATTTTTTTGTTATGAATAATTCATGTTTTATTGCGCCTTGAGTGCAGGCATGAGGGGGCTATTTTCCCGCTAAATCTTAATGTATAAATAACCTTTATTTTTCCTTGGAAATACCCGCAAAAAATATTCACCACAATATTTTCTGTACAGTAGCGACCCCGCTTTCTCATCATTTTAATGAAACTATCCAACGCAGGTCACTCATGGTGCCATTAGTGCAGAAAACAACACCTAGAAAAACAGTATTTTTGCTCCCCGGTGCCACCGCAGAATCGCGCCCTTGTTAGACTAAAAAGGCACTGTCTATCTGGGAGGGACATTGGCAGAATCGAGGAACACCCCCGCGACCCCCACATCGCGGGAAGCTTCGCATGCAGGCGAAGCAAACACTGCCGCAACGGAAGGAAGCGAGCAGAATACTACCGCGGGCTACATTGCCGGTAAACGCGGTTTTCCCCTGGTTTCACTAGACCAGGTCACCGACGAGAAATTGCGCCGCGTGTTGGCTCAGCAGGCCCCTGCCGCGAAGGCTCAGGAGGGTACCGTCGCAGCGGAAGCTGTCAGTGAGGTACTGCAGGAAGCCGCAGCAGACATGGGTATCCCCGCTCAGGAGGTAGAGCCCGCCTGCGACCCCGAGCTGCGCCCTAACGGTCACGGTGCGCGCACCGTCATTGACCCCTCCCTCGTACCTGACGACGACCTAGACGCATACCGCGAGGACCCGCACCCCACCACCTCCAGCAATATGGTGACCGAGGAGGCGCTGACCCGCCCCTCCCAGCCGGTGCCCATGACCGGCATGATTCCGCAGGTGCCGAACTCGCACGCTGCCCGCCGCTTCGGCGCGGATCCTGCCGCAATGCCGAAGACCGGGCCCGTCTCGATGCCCACGAACTCCGTACCGCTGGTTGATAGGGGCGCTCAGGGCCTCCACGGGCGCGGTAGCGGCGGCCGTTGGGGTTCGCGTCGCCTCCGCTCCTTCGTGCGCACTGAGGAGGCGGCACCCGCCGCCCCGCGTGGCGCCCAGCGCATCGCTCAGCGCCAGTTCGTGCCGACTATCCGCACTGACGAGCATGAGCGTCGTGAGGCGTTCCGCCGTGAGAAGGAGTACGCCCGCGATACCCTGAACTTCACCCTGCGCCTGGCTGAGGCGATGTTCCACTACGGTGCGGACGCCATGGACGTGGACTCGGCGATTATTGCGGTCTCTTCGGCGTACGGGCTGGACTCGGTGGAAGTCGATATTACGAACCAGTCGGTGACCATCAACTACACCTCGGACCCCGATATTTACATGGAGTCCCGCATCGCCAAGCGCAATGCGAACGCAGACGAGCGTTTCACTCACACCCTGGTGCGTGTGGTGCGTTCCTCCACTGAGAACTATGAGGCGCTTTCTGAGGTGTACGGCCTGATCTATAAGATCACTCGTGGCGGCATGACCCTGGAAATCGCCGATTTGAAGCTGAGCCAGATTACGCACCGACCCAAGCCGTTTCCGCCTCTGGTGGTGTGGGCGGCGAATCTGGCGTGTGCTGGAACCCTGACGGCGGCGCTGGGGGCGAGTTTTGCGACGGCGTTGAGTGCGGTGATTATTTTTATTCCCGTGTACTTGCTGATTCAGTGGTTGAGTTCGATTGGTATTCCGGCGTTCTTCCGCATGGCCGCTAGCGCGGGTCTGATGACCTTTTTGGCGATTTGGCTGGGCGGTGAAGGGTCTATTCTTTCGGTGCTGCAGCGTCAGGGTGAGCCGATTTCGGCGCCTCTGGTGGTTGCTGCGGGCATGATTATGTTCTTGCCGACTCCGCGTCTGGTGGGTGCCGTGCAGGATGCGATTAATGGCTTCCCGGTGACGGCTGCGGGTCGTTTCGTGTCGACGGGTATGAGCTTCTTGGGTCTGGTGGTCGGTATTGCGACTGCGGTGAGTGCAATCAATATTTTCAACGGCCCGACCTTGGATATTGAGCAGCTACGTTTTGAACCGACAACCCCGCTGGCGGCGTCTTTCTTCTTCCTGGTGGCGATTGCAACCTTTGCAATTACTTTGCAGACGAAGCTGGTGAAGGTCGGTTGGCTGATGGTCATTACGGGCTGCGGTTTGGCGGCGTATTACGGCTATGAGTTGCTTGCCGGTCCGAGTGCCGGTCGCGGTCCGACGGCGTGTGCGGCGGTTGTGATTGGTGCGTTGAGCACGTATTTTGCGTACCGTCTGCATGTGCCTCAGGCAATTTTCTCGATTCCTGCGATTACGTTCTTGCTGCCGGGTCTGTCGTTCTTCCGCGGTATGTATCTGCTGACGGTTGAGACGGATGTGATTCTGGGTATGCAGAATATGATTACGGCGGTTTCGATTGTGGTGGCGATGGCTTCGGGTGTTGCTCTGGGTAATTACACGATGCAGTATGCGCTGCAGCATTTTACGACTCCGCGGAATGTGGAACCGGCAGATTCTTAGCCCTCCTTCAAGGGTATATAGCCAATATTGCATATATTGGATGTAGGGAAGGGGCGGTAGCTTGCGAGTTCACCTCACAAGCTACCGCCCCTTCGCTACGCCCATTGAGCCAGCTCCCACACCGGCTCTTGTACTGCGCCTAGCGAGCCGTTCTAGCGAACCGTCCAATCCACCGGCTCCGCACCCTGCTGCACCAGCAAAGAATTCACGGTCGAAAACGGGCGCGAACCAAAGAAACCACGACGAGCAGACAGCGGCGAAGGATGCGCCGACTCCACGCTCGGGTACGGCTGCAACATGGGTGCGCACTTGCGTGCATCCGCGCCCCACAGCAGACCCACCAGCGGCTGGTTACGCGCCACCAGCGCACGGATAGCGCACTCGGTGATCTCCTCCCAACCTTTGCCGCGGTGCGAACCCGCATCAGACTCACGCACCGTCAAAACCCTGTTGAGCAGCATGACGCCCTCATCGGCCCAACAGGACAGGTCGCCGTGATCAGCCGGGGCGATACCCAGGTCGTCCTGCAGCTCCTTGTAAATATTGTTCAGCGAACGAGGCAGCGGCATACCGCGGTGCACCGAGAACGACAGACCCATCGCATTGCCCGGGGTGGGGTAGGGGTCCTGACCAATAATGAGGACCTTCACCCGGCTCATCGGGCGGCGGAACGCATTGAAAATATCGGCGGCAGGCGGGAACGTGCGGTACCCCGCCGCGTGCTCCTCACGCAGAAAAGCGCCCATGGCGTGAATCTGCTCTTCGACGGGGGCGAGTGCTGCCGCCCAATCCTCGCTCATAATGCTGCTGAGGGGCTGGTTCATGAATCTCCTCGGGGAATCTCCTGGTGCTGATGCGACCCGGACGGTGACGGGGCCGGGCGCGGGATGAATGTGTCTCTTCTTAGACTGGGTTTCTCTTCTAGACTAGGGGATGACGAATACACACGCTAGGAGACGCCAGCTACGGCAGGTGAGCTACAGACAGGAGGGAACGTGTCAGAACAGGAACGCGCTGAAACCGCACAGAGCCAGCCAGAAGCACAGAGCCAGCCAGAAGCACAGAGCCAATTGGAAGCGCAGAGCCAGGCGGAAATAGAAAACCAGTCGGAAGCACAGAATCAGCCGGAACTGCAGAGCCAGTCCGGCGGCCTAACCCCGGTGGAGCGCCGCATCCTTGAGGTGGAGCGCCGCCGCTTCAAACACCAGGGTTCCAAAGAGAAAGCGATTATCGCCGCCGGTTTCACCCCGATTGCCTACTACCAGCGCCTGAACGTGATGCTCGACGATGAGCGGGTACACGCCGCAGCGCCGCAGATTATCGATGTTCTGCGCGCCCGCCGAGACGCTGACTAGGGGCTCGAATTGGGGGAGTCGTGCGAGCTCTCCAACTCCTGCATCCAACCCCGCACACCTTAGGTTCAACCAGAGATTGAACACTGTGCGGTATCCGTCTCTTTCACAGCCGGTTGCGGGGCGTTCACATTGGTTCTCGCTAATTGAGCCGGTACTCTAGGTACTAGAACACCAAGACCGCACCTTCCGCAGCCGCGCCCGCGCGCCAGACAGGGAGGCACGGTACCAGCCGGTAAACAGAGACCCGTGAAATGAGGATAAATGAGCTACCCCCGCGACGAATTTGACGAGGTAGACGAAAATACCGCCCGCCGCGGAACCTACCGCGCGGTCAATGCTGACCCGGCAAAGAGCCCCAAGGGTGCTATCCCCCTGGTAGCTGCAGGCGTAGTCGGTCTGCTCATCGGCGGCGCAATGTACGTGTACGCGCCGCGCACCGCCTCCCCGCAGTATTCGGCGTCCACCGCGAAGAGCAGCTCCGCCCACGCAAGCGCGTCGGCGTCCTCTGCGCCGGCTAAGGCTTCCGCGTCGGCAAGCGCTACGAAGACCGGTCTGGCTGAGTCCATCTCCGTGGCGGTCTACAATGCGGCGGCTCCGGCGGGTAGCGCATCCGGTGCGGCGGCACTGCTGACCGGTTACACCATCAGCGAGACGGCAAACTACACGGGTGCGGCACCGGCAACCAGCGTGGTCTACTACGCTGAGGGCTACCAGTCGCAGGCGCAGAGTATCGCCTCGAAGCTGGGTATTACTCAGGTGCGTCAGGCAACCTCCGATGTGCAGATGGGCAACCACGAGGTCATCGTGGTTCTGTCCTCGGACTACACCGGCTCCGCTACTGCAGCGGAATAGGTTCAGACGGTTGCCGGGGTGATTCCAAACCCGCGAATCTAAGCCCGTGAATATGAGCCCGCGCCCGCTGTTTCTGCCATAACAACTTCTGCTCAACCCCATCTCAACCCCATCCGCGCAATTCCACTGATGCGCCGGGTGGGGTTGATGCTTTTAACGCCCCTCACACACTCCCGGCAGATGCACCATTAACGCCCCTTTTTGCGGGGTTGATGAGCGCAGATTAAGCACTGGGCGATTAACCCTTCAACCTTGGGCTTAAACGTTTGCTCCATGCCGGTGCGGGTGCCACAATTGATGTAGCGTTCGGGTGCTTTACGCCCTACTCTGCCCGCGCCTTACGTAACGGGGGTGTTGTGGAGGGGCAGCCACCCGATTTTAGATGTACCGCACCCGCAAGGGTGAAGGAAAAAATCCGATCGTCCAGGAGGACACTTATGGCAAAGCTCATTGCTTTTGACGAAGAGGCACGCCGCGGCCTTGAGCGCGGTTTGAACACCCTCGCCGATGCAGTGAAGGTGACCCTCGGCCCCCGCGGCCGCAACGTTGTGCTGGAGAAGGCGTGGGGCGCCCCCACCATCACCAACGACGGTGTCTCGATCGCGAAGGAAATCGAGCTGGAGGATCCGTACGAGAAGATTGGTGCGGAGCTCGTCAAGGAAGTTGCTAAGAAGACTGACGACATCGCAGGTGACGGTACCACCACCGCTACCGTTCTGGCTCAGGCACTGGTCCGCGAGGGCCTGCGCAACGTGGCTGCTGGCGCTGACCCGCTGAGCCTCAAGCGCGGCATCGAGAAGGCTGTTGAGGCTGTGACCGAGGCTCTGCTCTCCTCCGCGAAGGAAGTTGAGACCGAGGAAGAGATTGCTGCAACCGCATCGATTTCCGCTGGCGACGCTGAGATCGGCAAGCTCATTGCTGAGGCAATGGAGAAGGTCGGCAAGGAAGGCGTCATCACCGTTGAGGACTCCAACACTTTCGGTCTGCACCTCGAACTGACTGAGGGTATGCGCTTCGACAAGGGCTTCCTGTCCGGTTACTTTGTGACCGACCCGGAGCGTCAGGAAGCAGTCCTGGAGGACCCCTACATCCTGGTTGTGAACCAGAAGATTTCGAACGTTAAGGACCTCGTCCCCGTCCTGGAGAAGGTCATGCAGTCCGGCAAGCCGCTGCTGATCGTTGCTGAGGACGTTGAGGGTGAGGCTCTGGCTCTGCTGGTGCTGAACAAGATGCGCGGCTCCATCAAGTCCGTGGCCGTGAAGGCTCCGGGTTTCGGCGACCGCCGTAAGGCTCAGATGGCTGATATCGCTATCCTGACCGGTGGCCAGGTCATTACCGAAGAGGTTGGCCTGTCCCTGGACGCAGCAACCCTGGACATGCTCGGTTCCGCTCGCAAGGTCGTTGTGACCAAGGACGAGACCACCATCATCGAGGGTGCAGGCGACGCAGCAGCTATCGAGGGTCGCGTGGCTCAGATCCGCGCAGAGATCGCTAACTCCGATTCCGATTACGACCGTGAGAAGCTGCAGGAGCGCCTGGCTAAGCTCGCCGGTGGTGTGGCCGTGCTGAAGGCTGGTGCCGCAACCGAGGTTGAGCTGAAGGAACGCAAGCACCGCATTGAGGATGCTGTGCGTAACGCTAAGGCTGCCGTTGAGGAGGGTATTGTCCCCGGTGGTGGCGTTGCTCTGATTCAGGCTGGCGTGAAGGTCTTCGACAAGCTGGAGCTGACCGGTGATGAGGCTACCGGCGCGAACATTGTGCGCGTGGCTATTGACGCACCGCTGAAGCAGATCGCTGCTAACGCTGGCCTGGAGCCGGGTGTTGTGGTTGACCGCGTTCGCTCCCTGCCCGCCGGTACCGGTCTGAACGCCGCAACCGGTGAGTACGAGGACCTGATGGCTGCTGGTATTGCTGACCCGGTGAAGGTGACCCGTTCGGCTCTGCAGAACGCTGCGTCGATTGCTGGTCTGTTCCTGACTACTGAGGCTGTTGTTGCGAACAAGCCGGAGCCCGCTGGTGCGGCTGCTCCCGGTGCGGACGCAATGGGCGGAATGATGTGACCTCCTCCACCTCGTAATTGAGATGAATTCCTACTAGCCGCGCACCTCTTTTAGAGGTGCGCGGCTTTTAGTGGGTTAACAGTGTCGGCGACTACAGCATCTGCAAGCAGATGTCTTACATGTCTCTTCTGTTCGTTTAGGCTCTCCGCAAGCCCTGCGGCGAGCATGATATTTACACACGCATTCAAATCTCGGTCTAGACGCGTGTTGCAGTGCGAGCATACCCAAGTGCGGATCTTTAGAGGTTTTTTACCCTCTGATGCTCCGCAGACAGAACATGCCTGTGTTGTAGGTGCAAAACGGTCTGCAAATACAACGCGTCGGCATCGCTCTGCTGCTTTTTCCATGATTAGACGACGTAGCTGTCCCCAGCCAGCATCCATGATGGATTTTCCTAAATGCGTCCGTACTAGGTCAGTTGACATCAGGTTTTCCAAAGCGATGACTTGGTTCTTGTCAACAATCTGGTTGGCTATCTGATGTAAATAATGAGTACGGGTATGTTTTACTTTTGAGTAGGCTTTAGCTACACGGATACGTTGCCTTTCGTAGCGATGGCTTCCACGCTTTTTGTGGGAAAGCTGGCGTTGAAGTTTGGCTAGTTTCTTCTCTGCTTGATGCAGAGGTCGAGGATTTGCGAATAAGGTTCGGTCGCCCTCGCTATTTACCGTAGCTGCCAGATGTTTTAAGCCCATATCTACGCCGACTGCATATGCTGTTGGATGCGGAGCTGGGATGGGTTCTACATCAACAACAAAAGAAACGTAATATGCTCCATCCGGCTCACGAATCAACGTCACAGATGACGGTTTAGACGGCAGGGGACGAGACAAGACAAACCTCACCTCACCAATCTTTGGCAACCGCACAAACCCAACTCTGTGAGTAGTTTCTCTAACGCGAAATACTGCATTTGCAGTGAATCGAGCGGCCTGGCGGTTACCACGTTTTTTGAAGCGGGGTGCGCCTGCGCCCTGTTTGCCCTTGCGCTTACCTGTAACAGTATCGAAGAAAGCCTTGTATGCCTTATCTAGATCTCTCAGGGATTGTTGCAAGGGCACGGACGATACCTCAGTAAGCCAGACCCGTTCCTCGGTTTTCTTGCTCTGCGTTAATCTAGCTGAAAGCTCAGCAGTAGAAGGCTTCTTGCCCGTCTTACGGTATGTATCTTGTGCATACGCTAAAGCGTCATTGTAGACCACACGAACGCACCCAAAGAGCTGGGCAATGGGTTCGACCTGACCCGGCTTTGGGTAAGCACGATAGCGGTAACGCTTAAGCATATTCTTAGTATATTTTGCAGAGCGTTTGAGTGGGATGTGTTTCGTCATTGTCGGTGGAAGACTTGTTGGGGCATGGAACGTTTCTCGAAGGATGCCTCCGCCTTTTCACCAGATATGCTGGGTACATGACCGCTAACGTGTATTCCAATTCTCTTGCGAGCTTCCTTGAGGATTCTGCCCATACTAATCGGAGCGTGAGGAATATCGGATTGCGGGATTCGATTTTGAGTATTGGGTCTGTCTTCTCTGCCGGGGCTTTTGTGGAGTGTTTGAGTTTCCTGAGTGCGGTCTCGGTCTTTTCAGTAATGACTGTGCTGCCGGTTGGGTCGTATCGGTCGGTGCTGAAGGTAAATTAAATTGTCGCCGGGAGACTTGGCGGTCTGGTTCTTCACGTTCCTAAGCGTCTGTGTGTGACTGGTCGGCGGCGTGCCTGCCGGTGGAGGCGGTAGAATGGCTCCTTATGGAATGCGCCTATTTTCGTGATGACCTCTGCTCCTCCTGCCCCAGCATTGAGACCGCCTACACCGCGCAGGTGCAGGCGAAGCAGGAGCACGCCCGCGCCCTGCTCGCCGCGTACCCGCAGTTGCAGTGGCTGGACCCGGTGACCAGCGCGAAGGCAGGCTTCCGCAATAAGGCGAAGCTCGTGGTGGGCGGTTCGGCGAAGAATCCGACCCTGGGCATTGTGGATTATCGTACGGGCGCGTCCACGGATCTTGGCGAATGTCCGCTCTATATGGAGCCGATTCAGGCGGCTATTTCGGTGCTGCGTGAGCTGATTCAGCGCGCGGACCTGACCCCCTATGACATTCCGAATCGTCGCGGTGAGCTGAAGAATATTCTGGTGACCGCTTCGGCGGCGGGCGAGCTGATGGTGCGTTTTGTGTTGCGTTCGAAGAAGCTTCTGGTGCCGATTCGCCGCCAGATGGACTGGCTGCAGGAGCGGCTGCCGAACCTGGCGGTGCTGTCGGTGAACCTGCTGCGTGAACCGGTGGCGCGTGTTGAGGGTGATGAGGAGATTATTCTCTCGGAGCGTCAGACCCTGCCGATGCAGGTGAATGACCTGACCCTGCATTTGCGCCCGCAGAGCTTCTTCCAGACGAACACGAAGGTCGCTGAGGCGATGTATGCGCAGGGCCGCGAGTGGGTGCGTGAGGTGGCTCCGCGCTCGCTGTGGGACCTGTACTGCGGTGTGGGTGGTTTTGCTCTACATGCTGCGTCGGTGATGGACGGCGGCTCGGTGACGGGCATTGAGATTAGTGCGGAGGCGGTCGCTTCGGCGCAGCGCACGGTCGCTGAGTACGGTCTGGAGGGCGTGAGTTTTTCGGCTCAGGATGCGCCGGAGTTCGCGGTGTCTTCGGGCGCGGTGCCGCAGATGTTGGTGGTGAACCCGCCGCGCCGCGGTATTGGTGAGAGCCTGTGCGCGTGGATTGAGGGTTCGGGTATTGACCGTGTGGTGTATTCGAGCTGTAACGCGGTGACTCTGGCGAAGGATCTGGAGCGCATGCCCTCGTATGCGCCGGTGCAGGGTCGCGTGCTGGATATGTTCCCGCATACGGACCATTACGAGGTGATGGTGCTGTTGCAGAAGCAGTAACGGCTTTTAGACGTGTAGGCGGTGGCGCCTCGGGCTGGTTGTGTCCGAGGCGCCACCGCCTTTTCGTTCCCCTCTAGCGGGCGTGAAATCCTAATCCTACGCCGCGAAATCCTGCGCGGCGAGAATACCCGCCGCGTACGCCGCCTGACCCACGTGCTGGGTTGCGTCGTCAATCAGGCTGACCAGGCGCATACCGCGAGTTACCGGCGGAGTCCACGAACGGTCAATAATCTCGCTCAAATCAGCCTCGCTCAGTGTCTGCGCGTAGTCGGCAAGCGCCTCGCCGGTCGCCACAAGGTATTCCACCAGCAGCGCAGAATCTTCAACCACGATGGAACGCGCCTGCTCGGCGGTGTGGCCGTAGCCCATGGTGTCGCCCAGCTCGCCCAGGTTGAAACGCTCCCTGAAGCCCTGAGCCTCCCAGACCTGCGGCTGACCATTCAGGGCGGAGAGCTGCATGTCCATTTGTCGTCCGGCGTGCCAAAGGAGCCAGGCGATAGAGTTCGGGTGCCCGCCCGGGTGGGCGTTGAGCGCCTCGGGGGATAGCCCCTTGATGGCTACGGCGGCTTCGATGCCGGGGCGGCTGGCGGCGTCACGCAGAATATCGTGGGTTTTCATAAAGTCCTCCTGAAAATGTTGGCTGCTCGTAGGCTGGCTTCTCGTAGGGAGCCGGGTAGTTTCAGTCTACGCCCGCACGGGCTGAGGGGCGGCTGGGGCCAAGAAAAAATGTGGCGCGCGGGAATAATACTCATTTCTTCCCGTTGAACTCTGCGAAGACATCATCATCTAAATTTCACAGGAGAATAGTATGACCACCCCCGCTCAGCTGCACTTTGACATGGTCGTCATCGGCTTCGGCAAGGGCGGCAAGACCCTCGCCGGCGCATACGCCAAGACCGGCAAGAACGTTGCCCTCATCGAACAGTCCACCGGCATGTACGGCGGCACCTGCATCAACATCGGTTGCGTACCCACTAAGGCGCTCGTACACCGTGCCGATGAGTTCCGTGCCAGCGGCGAGCGCACCCTTGAAGAGGCAAACGCCGCCTACGAATCCGCCGTGGTCTTCCGTGACAAGCTGACCGGTGCGATGCGTGCAAAGAACCGCGAGATCCTACTGTCCAACGAGACCGCCAAGCTCATTGACGGTCACGCACGCTTCATCTCCGACACCGAGGTTGAGGTCACCGCGGGTGAGGACACCCTGCGCGTTACCGCCGACTACTTCATCATCAACACCGGTGCCGTGTCGGTGATCCCGCCGATTGAGGGCATCCGCGAATCTGAGCGTGTGCTCACCTCCACCGAGCTACAGAAGCTCACCCCGCGCCCCAAGCGCCTGGGCATTATCGGTGGTGGCCCCATCGGTGTTGAGTTCGCCGGTATTTTCTCCTCCTACGGCACTGAGGTGACCATTCTGGACGGTGCACCCGCCCTCTTCGGCCGCTACGATGAGGATGTTGCCCAGGTTGCCCGCGAGATTATCGCAGATCAGGATATTACCGCTCATACCGGCGTGCGCGTGCAGTCCTTCAAAGACGGCGCTGACTCGGTGACCGTGACCTACCTCGACTCCGAGGGCGCTACCCAGCAGCTGGAGGTGGACTACGTGATGGTTGCGACCGGCCGCAAGCCCGCCACCGAGGGCCTGGGCCTGGAGAACACCAGCATCGAAACTAACGACCGCGGCGCAATTGTCGTGGATGAGCACCTGCGCAGCACCGTGCCGAACATCTTCGCGCTTGGTGATGTGAACGGCGGCCCGCAGTTCACCTACATCTCCCTGGATGACTACCGTGTGGTGCTCTCCCAGCTGGCCGGTGATGGTTCCCGCTCCACTAAGGACCGCAAGGCTGTGGCTTCGACCATCTACATGAACCCGCCGCTGTCCTCCGTGGGCCTGACTGAGCGTGAGGCAATCGAGGCTGGCCACAAGGTGAAGGTCGCTTCGAAGCCGGTTGCCGCGGTTGCCGCGATGCCGCGTGCGAAGACCCAGGAGAATCCGCGCGGCATCATGAAGTTCGTGATTGATGCGCAGACCGACCAGATTCTGGGCGCCCAGCTGCTGGTCATCGAGTCCATGGAGGTTATTAACCTGGTGGCTCTGGCGATGCGCCACGGCATTACCGCTTCGCAGCTGCGCGATGAGATTTACACTCACCCCTCGATCACCGAGGGTCTGAATGAGGTTCTTGCCGTCGCGGTGCCCGTGAACTAGTTGAACTAGAATTCGCGTCTGGATTCGCGGTTCACGTAGCGTTTCTGCTGGTCAGAGTGCTTCCCTGCCCGTTCCGCCCGTTGTGCTATCAACGGGGGTGCGGGTGGGGAAGCATTTTTGTTAAGGTTCAGATATACCTTGGTATCTAAGCATGCCCTAAGATGGTTATGAGATAAGCGCAAGCTCACTGTGTGGGCGGTCGGTGCGAGGGGGCTCGGAGGAGAGCCTCCACTCGCTACTACGCCCACCGCAGTGCACCGCCTGCGCCGCGCATACAACCCATAGGCACAAACCGGGAGAATCATGGCACTGCCCAAAATCAAGCCCTACACCTACGTCGACCGCGAGCACAGCAACCGCGTGAGCTGGCCAGTGGACCCCAGCCGAGCCGTACTGCTCGTGCACGACATGCAGGTGCACTTCGTCCAGGCCTTCGAGGGGGCAGACCTGGGGGAGGGCTACGGCAATGCCGATGCCCAGATTAACATCGCCATTCGGAATCTGCGCCGCCTCATTGACGCCGCCCACGCCGCCGGTATCCCCGTCTACTACACCGCGCAGCCGCCGCGTCAGGATCCCGAGGATCGCCGCCTGCTCATCGACTTCTGGGGTGACGGCCTGCAGAACGACGAGTCCGCCCGCGTGCTCGACGAGCTGGCACCCACCGACCGCGACACCGTGCTGACCAAGTGGCGCTACTCCGCGTTTGTGCGCAGCCCCTTCGAGGACCTGCTCAAGGAGTCCGGTCGCGACCAGCTCATTATCGGCGGCGTGTACGCGCACATTGGCTGTCTGACCACCGCCCTGGAGGCGTTCATGCGTGACATTCAGCCGTTTATGGTTGCGGATGCGCTCGCCGACTTCTCGGAGGAGGAGCACCGCCTGGCGTGCGAGTACGCTTCGGGTCGTTGCGCCCGCGTGCTGAACACCGCCGACGTGCTCGCCGACCTGCAGACCGCTGAGAGTGCTGAGACCGCTGAGGAGGCGCGCGCATGAGCTGGGTCATTGTGACCGGCGCGAACGGTGGTATTGGTGAGGCAACCGTCCACCAGCTCATTAAGAACGGTTATTCGGTATTTGCGGCGGACCTTGCGGAGCAGACCATTGCCTCCTTCGGTACCTACGGGGACGCTATCTTCCGTTACCGCGCCGTAGACGTCACGAGCGAAGAGTCCGTCACCGCCCTCGCCAACGCTGTGGCGGCGCTCGAGGAACCCATCACCGGCGCGGTGCTCGCCGCCGGCATCGCCCACAGCCAGCCGCTCCTGGAAACCAGTTTCGCCACCTGGAAGCGCCTGCACGCGGTCAACTCCGACGGCGTGTTCCTGTGCCTGCGCGAATTCGCGCGCATCATGATTGACCAGCAGGAGAGCGACCCGGCGAACAGTCGCTCCCTGGTGACGGTCGCCTCCAACGCGGCGCGTGTGCCCCGCGCGGAGTTTGGTGCCTACGGTGCATCGAAGGCGTCGGCGGCGCGCGTGAGTTCCAGCTTCGGTCTGCAGCTTGCCGCGCACGGTATTCGCGTGAACTCGGTCTGCCCCGGCACCACCCGAACCCCCATGGTGACCGACGCCTGGGAGGGTGAGGACCGCTCCGCCCTGCCGGTTGCCGGTAACCCGGAAACGTTCCGCCTGGGTATTCCGCTGCGCCGTATTGCCGACCCGGCAGATATTGCGGCGGTCAACGCTTTCCTCATTTCGGAGGCAGCACGCCACATCACCATGCAGGAGATTGTCGCCGACGGCGGCGCGACCCTCTAGCGGCACCGACGCACCCCACTGTATCTGCGCCCGCACTGTGCTCTATGCGCTCCCGGCGCGAACCCACACACCACTGATAGAAGTACGATGACGAACCTTCCCGACTTTATCTTTGCCACCGGCACCCGCGTCCTGCGCGCATCCGGTGCGATGACCCCTGTCACCTTCGATAACGCCCTGGACGAGGCAAAACGTGCCGGTAGTGCCGTCGTGGGCCTCATTCCTTTTGACCCGGACATGTCCGCCTACCTCTTCGTGCCCGAACGTCTGGAGGAGCAGCAGGTGCCGATCCCCGAGCAGACCGTGGCGCTTGCTGAGCCGGTATCGGTCACCGGCAGGCAGAACTACCGGTTCCGTACCGCCGTGGCGACCGCCGTGGAACGCATGAAGGCGGGTGAGCTGAGCAAGATCGTGCTTTCACGTGTGCTCACCGCCCGCTACGCACCCGGCGCCCTCAACCTGCAGGCGCTGTACAACAACCTGCGCGCCCAGCAGCGTTCCGCATTCAACTTCGCGGTGCGCCTGCCCGACGGCGAGCGCGGCATGAACGGAAGCTACCTGATGGGCGCCTCCCCGGAGCTGGTGTTCCGCACCGAGGGCCGCGCCTTCAAGACCCATCCGCTGGCCGGTAGCGCCCCGCGCATTGCTGAGCCCGGTAGCGCCGAGGACGAGGCGATTCGTGACCGCCTGTTCGCATCGCCGAAGGACCGCCACGAGCACGCCTACGTCATCAACGATATTGCCGAGCGCCTGGCACCCCTCGCCGAGGAGCTGAACGTGCCGCAGGTGCCCTCGCTGCTGAAGACCCCGCAGCTTTGGCACCTGGCGACCCCCATTGACGGCGTGCTGAAGGAGGGCTTGACCTGCCTGGACGGTGCCCGCGCGATTCACCCGACCCCCGCGATTTGTGGTGCACCCACCGAGAGGGCTCTGCAGCTGATTCGTGAGCTGGAGTCCTTTGAACGCCGCTACTTTGGCGGCCTGGTCGGCTACATGGACGCCGAGGGTAACGGCGAGTGGGCGCTGGTGCTGCGTTGCGCCCAGGTCAGCCCGGATGAGGCGGTGCTGTACGCCGGCGCGGGCATTGTGGCTGAGTCCGACCCGGAGCTGGAGCACACGGAGACCGGTACGAAGCTCGGTAGCTTTGGCCGCGCCCTGGGCGTGGATACCCTGGGTGAAGATACCCCTTAGGCTCTGTGTAGGTACTGTCTTGAACGCCTTGACGAGGCGGAATACAACGGATGAATAAAACAGCTGAATAAAATGACTGAACGCGCTCGCTGGTATGGCGGGCGCGTTCAGTCGTTGTACGGGTTGTCAAGGGGGGATTTACGAGGGATTGAGCGTGGCTAATCGGTGAGCAGGCGCTTGAGCTCCAGGGGAGTAGCCACCGGCAGAAGCTGAGCCTCAACCTGTGCGGGCTCACCCCCGTACTCACCCTCAGGCTCACCCCCGGTCGGGTTCTCCACCGCCAGGGCGATGAGCATCTTTTGTGCGTGCTCGGGGTTCTCCGCGTCGGGCAGTGCCACGGGTACCCACTGCAGGCTAAAGCTTCGCTCGATAGCTTCGCCGCCCTGATTACCGCTCTGATCACTGCCAAGAGGCGCGCTAAAGGTCGCACGGGCGGCCAACCTGTCCTGAGTCAGTACGCGCAGGGCGGTCGGCTCGGGGGTGCTGCTATCTAGAAGGTCGCCCGGGACCTCCTCGTTCATGGCAAGTTCGAGCGCATCCAGCAGGTCATCGGTGAGCTGCACCCGAACCAGGGAGGGCACCACGCTCAGACCGTGGCCGGTCGCCTTGAGCACCGCCTCCTTAGCGGTCCACAGCGCCACCGAGAGCAGATGCAGTACGGGTGCGGGGCGTTCCTGCGCCACCCGCTCGTAGAACGTGCGTTCTTCATTGGAGAGCGCCAGACGCGCAAAACCGGAGAACAGGCGCGCATCCAGGGTCTCAACATCCACGCCGAGCACCGCCGAGGAGTTACGGCTAAAAGCACCCACGACCAGCGGGTTTACCTGCGACATATTGAAATTCACGCCCGCAATACGCGGCTTGCCGTGCTTCTTGCCGCTGGTGCACAGGGTGCAGGAACGATCCACCTCAATCTCAGAAGCGGCACTCGAGGGCACATCCAAACGCGCCGCCGCCATGGCGCGCATGAGTGCCTGAGTGCTCAGATAGCTGACCGCCGCCGTGGAGGTCGGCAACTGCGCCGCATGCTGCTGCTCAGCAAGCCCCAGGTAGCTCAACCAGCTAAAACGCAGGGAACCGTACATTGTGCGGGTGGGAAGAGCGAAAATCTGCACGCGCTCGCTCGGGCGGGCGGTAGGGCGCTCCGGGCGCTGTGCGCTGGGTGTTTCGGGGGCAGAATAGCTCATAGGTTTAGTGTACCCGCCCGGCATTACGGCAATGGGCGCGTCCGAGGCTGCTTGAGGTTGTCCACAGTGGCGACCGTGCGCTACACACCCTCGCCGCCGGTGCGGTAAAGTCATCACAGACATCATTACGGACAGCCGCCCGCACGATAGAGCGGCGGCGCAGAAAGAAGGCACCGTGAACAGCACGCAAGAGATCATTGCCGCCGCAGACGGCTCGGCGCTGGGCAACCCCGGACCGGCGGGCTGGGCATGGTATATCGACGACGACCACTGGGCGAGCGGCGGCTGGGCGCACGGCACCAACAACATGGGTGAGCTTAAGGCTGTTCTGGACCTGTTTGAGGCGACCGCATCCCGCCCGGAGGCGAAGCTGCGCGTGTACTGCGATAGCCAGTACGTCATTAACTCGCTGACCAAGTGGATGCCCGGCTGGAAGAAGAAAGGCTGGAAGAAGTCTGACGGCAAGCCCGTGCTCAACCGTGACCTTCTGGAGGCGCTGGATCGGGCACTGACCGGCCGCGACTACGAGTTCATTTGGGTGAAGGGCCACGCCGGTCACGAGCTCAACGAGAAGGCGGACTCCCTGGCGAATGGTGCCGCGCGCGCCTACCAGGAGGGCCGCGAGCCCGCGCACGGCCCCGGCTTCGGTGCCCCTGCTGAACCCGCTACTGCGGCTGTGGAGCCTGTGGCTGCTCCGGCTGTTGAGGCCCCGATTGTGAACGCTCCGGCCGCAGAACCTACACTTTCTGAGTCTTCCGCGGATGCCCACCTGCCCGTGCAGGAATTCACCGCAGCCGAGATTGAGAACGCCCAGCGCGGCGTGGAGAGCCTGCGCCTATCCGGTCTGCTGCGCCCCGCCTCCGCGGTGAACGCCCCCGACCCGGAGGCGGTCCGCATCCGCAAGGAGCAGCTGGCGCTCGCGGCAGAGCGTGCCGCTGAGCGTGACGCAAAGGCACTGGCGCGCCAGCAGGAGAGCGCTCAGCAGGCATCCGGTGCCGCGCAGGCGGAAGAAGAGGATGACCTGACTGGTCTGGAAGAGTTCGCGGGCCTGGACCCGAACGACGTTGACCCGGCGGAACTTCTGGGTGAGACGGAAGAACACGCAGAAGAGCAGGTGGTAGAGCCCGCTCAGGATGCTCCGGCTCAGCCCGCTGAGCCTGTGCCCGCTGAGCCCGCGCCCGTTGCTCCTGCCTCGCCTGCCCCGAACCTCGATACTCTGAGCCCCGAGGACGCCGCCGCCGCAGAACAACTGCTCGAAAGCCGCGGCTCCGTCATGGAGGCGGCACAGCTGGAATCCATGCTGCACGAGCGTCTGGTGTGGGTGACCGCCACCGGCAAGTCGGTGTCCCGCTCCTCGGTGCTGCAGTACCGCGAACGCGCCTTCACCCAGCAGGGTGCCCCGCTCAAGCAGGGTGTGCAGGTGCTGGATTCTTCGAGCGTGCTGGTCATGGCGGCGGTTGCCACCGCGCGCGGCCGTGTGAGCCGTTCGAGCATCTGGCATTACGACGCTGAGCGCGGCCTGTGGCGTTTGCGCTTCCGCCAGGAGACCCCCGCCTCCTAATGTTCAAATCCTAAAGCTCGGTACCTAAAGTTCGGTGCCTAATTCAAGGGCTCTTGAGCCCAAAGATTTCCGTGCAATAAAACCCCGCCGCATCCTCGCAAGTGAGGATGCGGCGGGGTTTTTCTCAATAGATGTTCGTCGCCTTATGGCGAATCCGGCAAGCGGTATGTCGTGCGGCCGGGACCTTTAAACCGCCCGGTCTGCCACCTGCCTGCGGGTGGGCCTTAGATCGTGCTCAGCGGCCCTGACCCTTTAGCCGACGAACATGGAGGCGTTAGCCTGCTCGGTGTCTGCGTAGTTCACACCTGCGCGGGTGAGTGCCTCGTTGATCTGGGTGATGGATGCTTCGACCTGGCGCTGGGTTGCGTGCCACTGGTCCAGCACGCCCTGGAAGTTAGCGGATGCGGAGCCGGTCCAGGAGCTCTGCAGGTCGTGCAGGGATGCGGTCATACCGTTGACGTCTGCGGTGATGGATGCGACGTAGGATCGTGCCTGTGCGCTCTTGGCTGCGATGACTTCGGAATCGACATTGAACTGTGCCATGGTTTTTCTCCTTTGAGATATGTGAGATGGGTGGGGCGGTTGCCCTGTGGTGGCGCTTGGGGTTTGGACCTCTGGAAGGGTTGAGTTCCTGACCGGAAGCTTGTTATCACTATATCTTTTAAAATGCATCAAATGAGCTAAAAAACCATGATTCATTAAATCTGTGGATAAACCCGCCAGATTCACTCCAGCATCTCGAAAAAATCGAAAACCCGCCCGAAAATAACGCCGCCATGACGCGCCGCCGCGACTTATAGTCCCGCCTCCTAACTCCACCTCCAAGGCACAGCAAAACCCCCGAACCGTAGAACACTCAAGTTCTACAATCCGGGGGTTTATGCCTCAGTGTTATTTCATCAGCTGATCGTCCGAGACGGGCGGCGGATAGAACGGCAAAGAAATCACGAAGGTAGCACCGCCACCATCGGTCTCTTCAATATGAATCCTGCCCTCATGCTGCTCAATAATCGCAGCCACAATGGACAGGCCCAGACCCGTACCACCGGTCTCACGCGAACGCGAAGCGTCGGTGCGGTAGAAACGCTCGAACACGCGCTCGCGGTCCTCGCCGTGAATACCGGGGCCGTGGTCGCGTACCTCCAGCACGGACAGTGGGAAACCCGGCACCTCTTCGCGCACGCCCACCGCAATCTCCAGGGGAGAGCCGTCGGGGGTGTAACGCATGGCGTTGGTCAGCAGGTTCGCCACGACCTGACGCATGCGTGATTCGTCGCCGAGCACGGTTGCGGAGGTCGGCGCCACCTCTTCGTTCAGGCCCACCAGGGACACTGCACGATCGGGTGCCGTAGCGTAGGCGTCGTTGCTAGCGTCCACCGCCAGGTTGAACAGGTCGAAGGGTGCCAGCTTGGATTCGCGGCGCTCATCAATACGCGCCAAGGTCAGCAGGTCTTCCACGAGCTGACCCATACGCTTGGACTCCGATTCGATGCGGCTCATCGCGGTAGCGACAGCCTCATCGGTCGGCAGCGCGCCCTGACGGTACAGCTCCGAGTAGCCTCGAATACTGACCAGCGGGGTGCGCAGCTCATGCGAAGCGTCACCCACGAAGCGGCGCATTTTCGCCTCACTCTTCTCGCGGGCTTTGAAGAGCATTTCAATCTGGGTGAGCATCGTGTTCAGCGAAACCGCGAGGTTACCGATCTCGTTGCTGGGGTTGTAGTCCTCAATACGCTGAGAGAGGTCACCGGCAGCGATCTTGGCGGCGGTCTGCTCCACGCGAGCCAGCGGCTCGAAGGTGCGGGTCACAATCACCCAGGTCATTGCAATCGCGGAGGCAAGAGTCGCCAAACCAAACGCGAAGGTCAGCACACCCACGAGGGCGACCACCTGGTTTGTTTGCTTCAGCGGCATGGCAATGATGAGGGAGGCCGCCTCCGGCAAACCTGACGTGTCGTTGGTTTCAATGGGCACGGCGAGCACACGCCAATCGGAGGAGCTGCCCACCGAGTTGACGGTGACCGCCTCCTCATTTTGCTTGCGAACCTTCTCTTCGGTCCAGCCCTGCAACGCCGGCTCGCTGAACTGCTCGCTGTCCTCGGACTTGAGCGAGTACAGCACGTTGCCGTCCTTGTCGAGCAGGTACAGGCGGTAGGTGCTCAGGGACTGTTCCTGATTGCCGGAGGGGCGCACGGTCGCCAGCTGCACGAGTGAGGGGGCGC
>ERZ772910.611-NODE-611-length-19982-cov-11.855874_pt1 | contig 19982 bp, 15 predicted proteins | sample MGYA00511357_ERZ772910 | MGnify/ENA primary metagenome ERZ772910 (study PRJEB29015, sample SAMEA2738096) | human oral metagenome | biome: human oral; feature: human-associated habitat; material: saliva | place: China | collected 2193 ... | reverse complement strand
AGGAACTTGTATTCTCCTTTCTAACATACGCGATCGATAACAGCACCTCCTAATAATTGAGTGCCATTATAAAAGGCTACGGACTGACCTGGTGTAATAGCCCGTTGTGGTTCTTCAAAGATAACCTCCATCGTATCATCATCCAAGATACGTGCAGTACAAGGAGAAGGATTTGCAGCATAGCGAATCTTACCTTCCGCCTTCAATTCTTTATGAATTGTGTCATCTAAGAAATTATAAAACTTACAAATCATACGATTTGTAAAAAGTCGTTCATTAGGACCTACGATGACCTCATTGCGTTCACCATTAAAACCAATAACGTATAATGGGTGCTTATATGCAATGCCAAGACCTTTACGTTGGCCAATAGTGTAGTTAAATAAGCCATTATGCTTACCTAATACCTCACCATCTTCGGTAACAATATTACCAGTCTTTGGTTTAGCCTTCATTTCTTCTACTACCAGCTTTTGATAGTTACCATGAGGCAAGAAACAAATATCAACGCTATCTGGTTTCTTAGCTACTGGTAAATCATATTCAGCAGCTAGTTTACGTGTTTCAGTCTTAAATTGACCACCTAGTGGAAACATGAGGTGACTTAATATGCGTTGGTTCATATTGTACATAACATAGCTTTGATCTTTTGTAGGATCAACACCTTTATGTAACTCATATAAACCTGTTTCTTCATTATAATTAACTTGTGCATAATGACCAGTAACCATATGGGTGGCACCGAGTTCAAGAGCACGATTGAGCATCAAATCAAATTTAATATTCTTGTTACAAAATACACAAGGATTTGGCGTACGACCATAGGCATATTCTTTTACGAAGTAATCTACTACGTTTTCGTAGAACACATCGCGAGCATCGATAACATGATGCTCAATACCAAGAAAATCACACATTTTCTTAGCATCTGTTACAGCGAGAGGAACCTCATCATAAGGCGTACCACTCACCCACAACCATAAGGTAATACCAAATACTTTATAGCCTTGTTTTAGTAGCATTGCAGCAGTTAAAGAACTGTCTACGCCGCCACTCATAGCTACAGCGATAACTTTTTCCATACTTTCTCCTTTTAATGATCTATTGATCATAAAACTAATCAGGGTGAAAGCCTGACGTGTAAAAACACTAGTTCGGTGTAAAAGTCCGAGTAGTATTGCTATAAAATTATAGCAACTTATATTATAGCCTAGAATTAGGTACATTGAAAAGATTTGAAATAAAAAGAATCCCTTTATAATAACAAAAGGGATTCAAATAATTATCTATGTTTTAAAAGCTCTTCAGCAGCTCCTAGAATACCGAGCATGGAATGTTCAAATACTAAGCCACCTTGCATAAAAATCGTATATGGAGGACGAACAGGACCATCTGCACTTAATTCAATAGATGAACCTTGTACAAAAGTACCACCGGCCATGATAATTTTATCTTCGTACCCAGGCATATCGCCAGGGATTGGATGTACGTGAGCATCTACAGGAGAATATGCTTGCATACCTACGCAGAAGTGCTCCATTTCTTCCCCATTTTTTAGATTGATAGCTTGGATTAAATCGTAGCGATCAGCATTTACCTTAGGAAATACATCATATCCTAACAATTCACCTACTGCAGCCGTATATACAGCACCTTTAAGAGCTTGTAATACTACGTGAGGAGCCATAAATAAACCTTGGAAGAATAAGCGGTAACCAGGCGCATAAGAGCCCATATGATCACCAAGTCCTGGAGCAGTCAATTGATACGCTGCATCCTCTACCAAATCTTCACGACCTACGATATAGCCACCTGTTGGCGCTAAGCCGCCCCCTGCATTCTTAATGAGAGAGCCAGCCATAATATCGGCACCTGCTTCTAATGGCTCCTGAAGCTCTGTAAACTCACCATAGCAATTATCTACAAAACAAATCGTATTAGGGTTTTTAGCTTTTACAGCATCTACAATAATTTTAATGTCCGCAATAGATAATGGTTCGCGCGTACTATAACCACGAGAGCGTTGAATCACTACTACCCTAGTATTATCATTAACAGCATTAGCAATGGCTTCTATATCATAAGTATTATCTTTCAAAGGTACCTCAGTATAGGTAAATCCCTTTTCCACTAGAGATCCACGCACTTCACGAGAGGCACCGATAACAGATTGCATCGTATCGTAAGGAGCCCCAACAGCATAGATAAATTCAGTCCCTTTTGAACCGTTCCCCATTAAAGAAATCAAAGTTGTTGCTAGTGCATGAGTTCCGGAAACAAAATGGGGACGAACGATGGCTTTTTCACCTTTAAATACATAGGCGAATACTTCGTCTAACTTTTCACGACCCACATCGTTATAACCATAACCTGTAGTACCTGTAAAATGATAATCAGATACTTGGCACTCTTTAAATGCTTCTAATACCTTTTTTGTATTGGCCAATGCAATAGGTTCAAACTTTTTAAATTCAGGTTCAGCCATCTCAAGGGCTTTACTACGTATTTCTTCTAATGTCATGCTAATCCTTCTCTACGAATTAATTCCATAGCTTTATTAAATATAAAATCTTTAGATGTATTATTATCAATATGAATCCATTCAATATATGGCATACGCTTATACCAAGTGATTTGGCGTTTCCCAAAATGACGAGTGTTTTTCTTGATCAAATCTCTACATTCATCAAGGTTAATACTACCATTTATATAGTCTACAACCTCTTTATAACCAATACCCTTAAAGGCTTGGCAATCAGGATTTACACCGGACTTAACAAGTTGCTCAACTTCTTCGATTAAACCTGCATCAAACATCATATCAACGCGTAAATTAATGCGTTCATATAACTTATCACGATCTCTCATAAGACCAATTACAGGTCCTTTATAGGATACACCATCTTTTGTTTGATTACGTAACGAATCTACATCACCATGATGTAATATCTCAATAGCTCGATATAAACGATGTTTATCACTATATTGAATTTCTATATTATGTTTTGTACCTAAGTTGAAAGCATATTCGCGTAAACCATCTATACCTTTAGTATTAAATAACTCATCTAGTTCTGAACGTAAACTTTCATCAGGCTTAACGTCATTAAAGTTATAGTTCTCTAATAATGATTGAACATATAACCCTGTACCACCAGATAGAATAGGTAGAACATTTCTGTCTTTTAATCTCCCAATTATCTCTTTAGCTTGATGTTGGAAAATAGATACTGAATATGAATCATTTGGTTCTAATATATCGATAAGATGATGTTTTACTCGGTTAAGTTCATCCACCGATGGTTTAGCTGTACCAATATTGAGTTGTTTATATACTTGGTAAGCATCACCAGAAATCACCTCAGCATGTAGATGTTCTGCTAAGTCCAAGGTAAGATCTGTTTTGCCTACCGCCGTTGGTCCAACAATGGTAATTAAGGGATTCACATTAACTCCTTCATATATACACCATAGCCTATACGACTATATTTTCCGCCCACCCATTGATGAGGTGGATAGTTTTGAAAGACCGAACTAAATGGTCGTTCTTTAATAATAACACCATAAGTGGCAACACGCATAGCCTGTGCCATGATTTTATCATCTATACGACTTTCCACGGTATGTCCCCGAAGAGGTTTAAATTGAGGACTTTCCTCTACAGGAACTTCAAACATAGGATCAAAATAAATAATATCAATACTATTGTCAGGTAGGTTTGGTAAATAGTGTTCAAAGGTATCATGATGTACCTTAATACGTCGCAATGCCTCCGTTACACTATCCTCATTATGAATATAATGAGCTAAACCATGACTAGTGGCAAGCCATATAGGTAAAGAACCTTCTAGGCCTGTGATTTGAGCTTGTGGGTAACCATAACTCACCACAATACTGTCACTACCAAGGCCAATTGTACAATCTAAAAAAGAAAATCTATCTCTAGTAGATAATCCTTTTGTATCTAATATGACTTGTACCGCATTAATGAGATGATCACCTTCACCGCGTTGTAAACGTAATATACGCAATTGAGCCATCGACAAATGAAAGGTATGTTGTTGATTTTCCGGGAAATGAATCGTTAATCCAGAACCAGCCAGAACCGCAATATATTCGCACTGATACTGAGCAAATAAGGCTGGTATCGATGTTTTACCTCGTTTTATATAGGTCATATGCATAGAGGAAGCCAATACTTTGGCTTCCTCTTGAATGGCCTCATTAGATTTTTGAGCTGTTGTTAAAATATTCATATTAAGACCGCAAGAATAACTTACCTAATTCATCAGGGGTAAACTTTATAATCGTTGGACGACCATGTGGACATACGTACGGTTTTTCAGTACTAAACAAATCCTCAATTAAGGTAGTCATTTGATACATATTTAAATTATGACCTGCCTTGATGGCCCCTCTACAAGATGCATAAGCTAGCATTTCATGACGTAACTGAGCCTTAGTAGGCTGTTGATGTTCATGCAAGTAAGAGAATATATAGCGGAGAATTTCAAAAGCCTTTGACTCTACTAAATCTACAGGAGCTCCTACTAATTTGATTTTCGTAGGACCACCCAACTCTACATCAAAGCCAAGATCAAGTAAGGTTTCTCGTTCCTCCTCTACCAGATTCATTTCATCATCAGTAGCCTCGCTATATTGAGGAACTAATATAGATTGCATTGGAATCGATTCAGAGGACTTACATAGCTTATCATAACGGACACGTTCATGTGCAGCATGTTGATCTATAATATAGAGATCATCACCCTTTTTAGCCAAAATATAACAAGACGCAACTTGGCCCATAGGTAAGAACCCCGAGTTTTGTATAGTACGTTCCTCACTATCTTGTTCACGTATATCTTGAGATAAAGATTTAAAACGTTCTATATCCTCTTTTGTATAACTAGTGTATTCCTTAGGAACAGCGTCAAAACTTTCGTCTATAAAGGATGATTGTTCATAAGTAGCCTTTGGTGCAGGTGGCGTATATCCCTTAGCTTTAAGGTTCTCCACAAACTGCGTAGTTTCGCCACGCATAACTTCGTACCCTTTTGTACGGCGACCACCAAATACCTTATCATAATCTACGGCTGTAGCTATATGCTCAGCAGACTGCATCTCATCTTGCACAACAGAAGGTGCTCTATAGGAATCATATGTACTATAGCCATGACACATATTAGTATTGTTATCACCTTGGTTAATAGACGTATTATGAGTATTACTACTATTATTAGACAATGCTTCGCCCATACCAATATAGGCAGAAGACTCCCGTTCATATCGCTCATGAAGTGGATTATTTAGAGCATTTAAAATACCGTGATAAACGGCTTTAAATATAAGCTTATCATCAGAGAATTTTACTTCACTCTTACGAGGATGTACGTTAATATCGACCATTCCTGCAGGCACTGTAATATTTAGAACTACTAAAGGATGACCATTTTTCGGTAATAGTGCATGGTATGCATTATCAATAGCCTTCATGATGGTTTTATCAGAAATTACGCGGTTATTAACGATAATAGTTTGCCAAATTCTAGTACTTTTAAGAAGGGTAGGTTTACTCACTACACCATCGATATAAATAGAGTCACTTTCATAAGCAACAGTAAAAATATCATCCTTTGTTTTATAGCCATATAGTGCAGCTACAGTATCTCCAATATTACTATTTCCAGGCGTAATGATAGCTACCCGATCATCTACGATGAGTTTAAAAGAAATATGTGGATTACTAAGGGCAAGTTTCCCTACAATATCTTGAATTTTAGAGGCTTCTGTACGCTCAGATTTCAAGAATTTGCGACGGGCTGGCGTATTGTAGAACAAATCTCTTATTTCGATAGTCGTACCCGGTGCAGCACCATAAGGAATGCAATCGGTAAAAGTGCCACCGTCAACAGTAATACGAGTTCCTAAATCAGAGTCTGCTTTTCGTGTAGTCAAAGCGAAATGAGACACAGAAGCAATACTAGCCAATGCCTCTCCACGGAAGCCGAGAGAAGCAATATCAAATAAATCCTCTACCTGTTGTATTTTAGAGGTGGCATGACGCAAAATTGCGAGCCGTGCATCTTCTTCCGTCATACCGATACCATTATCGGTAATCCGCATATAGGCTACACCGCCATCGCCAATTTCAACCTCAATAGTAGTGGCAGACGCGTCAATGGAGTTTTCGATAAGCTCTTTAATAACTGATGCGGGACGTTCCACAACTTCGCCAGCAGCTATTTTATTGATTGTGGTTTCATCCAATACATGAATAGTTGCCATTATTTCCCGCCTCCTTTACGAGCCTCCTCTTGTAGTTCATATAATTTATTTAATGCTTCAATCGGCGTCATGCTCATTACATCTACTTCTAGCAAACTATCGACTACAGAATGAGTAAATAAGTTGCCAAGTGTGGAGTCACTAACTTGTTTAGCAACAGGCTTCACTACATTATTAGGTTGAGCTCCCATAACACGATTGTTTAAATCACTAGTATCATGGCTTTGGTCTTCCAAGGATTCCAGAATTACTTCTGCCCGTTTTAATACAGAGTTCGGTAAGCCTGCCAATCTAGCTACATGAATACCATAGCTTCGATCTGCACCTCCTTTGATAATACGGCGCAAGAAGGCAACATCTTTACCTTTTTCTTTAACAGCCACAGTGTAATTTTTTAGTTTACTATAGCTTTCCTCTAAACTAATCAGTTCATGGTAATGAGTAGCAAATAATGTCTTGCCGTGAATGTGCTTACAAATATGCTCTACTACAGCTTGGGCGATACTTAAGCCATCAAAGGTACTCGTACCACGACCAATTTCATCTAAAATAATTAAGCTGTTATGTGTAGCATTCTCTAAAATATAGGCTACCTCTTTCATTTCCACCATGAACGTACTTTGACCAGTAGAAATATCATCACTAGCACCTACACGTGTAAAAATACGATCTACTGGAGAAATAGATGCTTCACGGGCAGGAATAAAGGAACCAATTTGAGCCATAATCATCAAAATAGCAGCTTGACGCATATATGTTGATTTACCGGCCATATTAGGACCTGTAATGAGCAAGAATTCCTCATCGTCATGATTTAGAACTATATCATTTGGTACAAATACTTCACGCTTCAAGAATTTTTCAATGACAGGATGACGACCATCTCGAATATTGATTTGACCATTCATTATGATAGTAGGGCAAATATAATTTTCTTCATAACCTACTAGAGCAAGTGAACATAATACATCAAGATCCGCAAGGGCACGAGCTGTTTCTTGTACCTCTTTAATGACGAGTTTTATATCATTTCTTAGCTGTTGATATAACTCATGCTCTAAGGCGATGATTTTATCCTTAGCACTGAGAATCTTAATTTCAAATTCTTTTAATTCAGGCGTAATGTATCGCTCTGCGTTCGCTAGCGTTTGTTTACGAATGAAATAATCTGGCACTTGTTCAGATTTACTATGAGATACTTCAAAGTAATATCCAAAAACCTTATTATAACCAGTTTTAATTTTGGATAAGCCTGTTGCTTCTTTAATATCAGCTTCCATCTTAGCGAGCCATTGCTCACTATTAGTAGCTAAAGAACGCAATTCATCTAACTCTGAATTAAAACCATCTTTAATAACGCGGCCATCTTTTAATGTTAATGCTGGTTGGTCAGCAATAGCACGACATAATAAATCGTAAATATCTTTATGATCTTGGATGCGGTCATTAATAGATGTTAAGGCTAAACTTGAGCATGTACCTAATACATCTTTAATATCCGGTAATACAGCCAATGATTCACGAAGTGCCGTTAAATCCCTAGGCGATACAGAGCCTGTTTCAACACGACCTACGATGCGTTCAAAGTCATATATACAATCTAATAAACTACGCATATGAGAGCGTTCTGCACCACGTGTAATAAGTTCTGCCACGGCTGCTTGACGGCGTTGAATTTGATTGACATCAGTCAGCGGACTTTCAAGCCATTGTTTTAGTAGGCGCGCTCCCATAGGTGTCAATGTACGGTCTAGCACATCAAGTAATGTTCCTTTTTGACCGCCATCACGTAGATTATGGGTAATTTCTAAATGTCGTAAGGAAGATGTATCTAAAATAAGACGATTACCTACACTCAATTGATGGACATAGTTGATATGGGAAATTTCAGACTTAATAATGTCTTCTAAATATAGAAGCATATAGCCTAATGCTTCCCATACATCTTCTTCCATAAGGCCTAGGTCACCAAAGTGATTCACAGCCTTCTCAGCTACCTCACGCTGTGTATGGTACGTAGTAAATGGTGATATTACAACATTACTAAATTGATTTTCAATGAAGTCCTTAATATCTTGCGGTAAAGTTGTCCCTTCAGGCAATATGATTTCACTTGGTCTATACATGCTAAGTGCATCGTACATATCACTTCGTTTTTCACAGTTAGTAATGCGGTGCCAAATAACCTCACCTGTAGATACATCAGAAAATACTAGTATCCATGCGTCTTTTACCATATAAAACAATGATAAAAAGTTATTAGACCTTGCATCATTACCATTTTCTGTCATTACAGTCCCCGGTGTAATAACCTTTATAACATCGCGTTTAACGATGCCCTTAACAGCTTTAGGATCTTCTAATTGCTCGCAAATAGCAACCTTGTAGCCCTTTTTAACAAGCGTTTCAATATAACTTTCAGCAGCATGAAAAGGAACGCCACACATCGGTGTGCGTTCCTCATCTCCTGTAGGGCGTCCTGTTAAGATAATATTTAGTTCACGAGATGCAACTAGAGCATCATCATTAAATAATTCATAAAAGTCACCTAAACGAAAGAACAGTAATTCATCAGGATATCTAGATTTAATATCTAAATACTGCTCCATCATAGGTGTTTGCTTTTTTGCCATACTTACCCCTTTTGTATTGTACCGTAGCAAACCCAAGTTTGTGCTTTATCAATATAGGCTGGTACTGTTTCACCAATTGATAAGGAATCGTCTTTCGGGAATAACACCATCTTATTCCCCGAAGTACGACCAAACCACATATCTTCATCACGAGGACTTGGCCCTTCAACAATAATGTCAAACACTTGTCCTTCCATAGGTTTGTTCAATTCATAAGAGATTTCGTTTTGCACATCCATCAATGTTTGTAAACGTACACGCTTAACCTCTTCAGGAATTTGATCATCCATAGTCGCTGCTGGCGTACCAGAACGTTTGGAATAGATGAAAGTATACGCCATATCATAACGTACATCTTTTAATAATTGTAATGTAGCTTGGAAATCTTCCTCTGTTTCCCCTGGGAAGCCTACAATAATATCTGTAGTAACCACTACATCTTTAATTTTCTCACGACAGTAAGAAAGTAATTCTTTATAATGCTCCACTGTATAGTGTCGATTCATCTTTTTAAGAATACGATCTGACCCCGATTGAATCGGTAAATGTAAATGTGTAACAACGTTAGAAGAACGTCCAAGAGCATCAATCATAGATTTAGTCATATCTTGGGGATGACTCGTCATATAACGAATCCGTTCTATCCCAGGAATGCCATCCAAAGCATCTATGAGTGTCCCAAAATCAGTGCCATCTTTAAAGTCTAAGCCATAAGAGTTAACATTTTGGCCTAATAAGGTAATTTCTTTAAATCCTTTTGCACCTAGTTCAGTCACTTCTTTTACGATGGACTCTACAGGACGGCTAATCTCTCTACCGCGAACGTGCGGAACGATACAATAGGTACAAAACTTGTTACAACCATTCATAATTGGTACCCAAGCATAGAATGTACCATTTGGCTTTGCTTCTAATTCAGGAAGTACAGTGTTATCCATATCTACACTAATTTGATGCGTATGTCCACGCTGTACCTCTTCTATCATTTCATTGATATGTTGAATATTATGAGTACCTAAGACAATATCAATATGTGGAGCCCGTTTAAACATTTCTGCTTGATTCTTCTGAGCCATACATCCGGTAACAGCAAGAATCAAGTTTTTATTTTTACGCTTAAGTCTCATTAGCTCACCTATGCGGCCATAGACTTTAGTTTCTGCATTCTCACGCACTGCACAAGTATTTAATAAAATTAAATCCGCAGTTTCTACGTCCTCTGTTGGTGTATACCCAGCTGATTCTAGCTGATGCGATAAGCGCTCAGAATCGGCAGTATTCATTTGACAACCATAGGTGTAAATATAATAAGACTTCATTCTAACTCCTACACTTTAACAATCTTACGTTTAGTTTCAATAATATTTTTAACTTTAATCGACATACGTTCAATGGACATGCCTGTAATGTATTCAATTTCATTACGTACAGATTTTTGTACTTGCTGCATCAATGTTTTTACAGGATAACCATGTTCAATGACAACAGCCATATCTACAATGAGACCATTTTGACCTTTATCCCCTTTTTTAAAGGAAATAACACTAGATTCATCAACACCAACTACTTTTTTAAGACCATTACGGATTAATTTGATGATTACATCATCATCAAAGGTAAGACGTCCATAATAACTGAAAGCAGGACGTACTACAGAACGTTCAAATCCTTCAGAACCAATTTGTCCCAATGTATCTTGATCTTGTTTTTTCAAGGTGCGACGCCACATTGTTTTAATAGGGTCAATCAAATAACCTCTAAAATGAGGCTTTAACTCCATAGTTGGGACGGGAATAATATGCTTACCTTCTTTAAGACGAGCATGTTGCGCCTTTTCAATTTCCTTAGGAGTAGCAACATCCTCAATACGAATATATCGATCTGGATTTTGTAGGCCCAATGCTTTTGTAATTTTCTTAACCATGTTATCGGATGTACCAATAATCATAAGTTTATTTGGGTTAATTTTCTCAAGTTGTTCTCGTACTGATTTAACTTGTACTTCATCTTGGAAAATAGCACGGCGAACAGCTTTTAAGCGACTAGACTCTTTTTTAGCAGAAAAACCAGCAACAATTTTATTATCATGAATCAAAATACCGTCATCGATGATACATTCAATTTTATTTTCGTGAGCAAGTACGAGCGCACGATGACTTTTACCAGTGCCACTACTACCAACAAATGCAATGACTTCCATAGTCTACCTCATGATTTATAACAAACTAATAAATTCTGATACATCATTACCAGCTACTAAGTAATCGCCAAAATTATCTGGTTCCTTTCCTGGAATTCCATGATAATCAGAACCACCAGTAATAAACAATTTATGTTTTTTAGCTAATGCTTTATATCGCTCCACATCTATATCATTATGTTTGGAATGATATACCTCCATACCATCAAAATCAAAATCTAACATTTCTAAGACATATTCATCGCTAGATACTAATTTGGGATGTGCCATAACGGCAAAACCACCAGCTTTATGAATGATATCAATAATACGTTGAACCTCAACTTTTACTTTAGGAACATAGCAAGGACTGTCCTTACGAAGAATCCCTTTAAAGACTTCATTAACATCCTTAGCATATCCACCATCGATTAAAAGTTTACCAATATGTGGACGTCCATAAGCTTTAGTATCAGGAAATTGTTTGATTAAATCTTCTTTTGTAATATGATAACCTTCCATATTACAGCGTCTTATAATTTCATCGATACGTTCTTCTCGTTTTCTTTTAAAGAACGTAATAAAATCATTTAACTCTTTATTATTTTCATCAAAACAATATCCTAAAATGTGGATAGACTTATCTTTATAATCAGCACTAAATTCACAGCCGTTTATAATTTTAATAGTTTTATTAGGATCTAATTCTTGTTGAGCTGTACGCAGTGCTTTAATTCCATCAATTTCATCATGATCAGTTAAAGCCATCATAGATACATTGCAATCTAAGGCATGATGCAATAATTCCTTTGGGGTTTCAATACCATCGGAATAAACGGAATGCATATGAAAATCTACAAGCATATAGTACCTCCCATTACAAATATCCTATCTTTTAATTATGACTGATTTAGTCTATTAATTCAAGTTTAGAAAGAAAAATTGCGACCCTAATGAGCATTCACTAGAATCGCAATTGTATTATAAGTTTTGAAGTAATTCTGTTACTTTTGTAGCTACAGAATCAATAGCACATGGAAGCGCTTCTCCAGTCTTACGAATTTGAATTTCTACTTCATTATTTTCAAGTGTATTTTTACTTACTGTAATGCGAAGTGGATAGCCAATCAAATCAGAATCCTTAAACTTAACACCAGCACGATCTTTACGATCATCCAGCAATACATCTACACCAGCATCTTGTAATGCAGTATAAATAGTTTGACTTGTAGACATCAAAGCTTCATCTTTTGCATTAATCGGTACGATAACGGCTTCAAATGGAGCAATAGAACGTGGCCAAATAATACCATTTTCATCATGATATTGCTCAATAGCAGCAGCTAATGTACGAGATACACCGATACCATAGCACCCCATAATCATTGGATTAGGACGACCATTTTGATCTAAGAATGTAGCTTGTAATGCTTCAGAATATTTAGTACCCAATTTAAATACTTGACCTACTTCAATACCTTTAGCATGTTCTAAAGAGCCACCACATTTAGGACACACATCATCCTTCGTAATCAAGCGTATAGGTGCCACAATAATATCGTCTACATTAAAATCGCGTTTAGGATTAATGTTTACGTAGTGAGCATCTTTTTTATTAGCCCCACCACAAACATTATATGTTTCCATAACAGATTCATCCACAACAATGGCAAACTCTTCTGTTTGTTGTAAGCCTACAGGACTGATAAAGCCAGCTGTTAAACCTACTTTTTCCAATTCTTCTGGTGTAGCCATTTCAGGCTCTACAGAACCAAGTACGGCATGTTGTACGGCCACTTCATTTACTTCATGATCGCCACGAACGATGGCTAATACTACTTTACCATCAATAGAGAACACTACAGCTTTAATAGTTTTATGTAGTGGTAAATTTAACATATCCGCAACTGCTTCAATAGTACTAGCATTTGGAGTGTCTTTAATGGATAACTCTTGAAGAGCTTCTTCTTCTTGCTTCATGATACCAGGCTTACCGATTTCGATATTAGCAGCATAATCGCATTTAGTGCAATATACGATATCTGCTTCACCTGCTTCAGCAATAGCCATAAACTCATGAGTACCGCTACCACCGATAGCACCACTATCAGCCTCAACGGGACGGAATGTAAGACCACAGCGATTAAAGATACGTGTATAAGCATCATACATAGATTTGTAGGATTCTTCTAAGCCTGCTTCATCTACATCAAAGGAGTAAGCATCTTTCATGATAAACTCGCGGCTACGCATCAAACCATAACGAGGACGACGTTCATCACGGAATTTACTTTGAATTTGATATAAATTTACCGGCAATTGACGATAAGAATTAATTTCGTTTTTTACGAGGGTCGTAATCATTTCTTCATGAGTAGGTCCTAGGCAGAACTCATTATCATGACGATCATTAATACGCATCATTTCTGCGCCATATGCATTCCAACGGCCAGACTCTTTCCAAATTTCTGCAGGCTGTAAGATAGGCATCATAATTTCTTGAGCACTAGCACGATCCATTTCTTCACGTACGATAGCTTCAATTTTTTTAATACTTCTCCAACCTAATGGTAAAAAGCTATATAAACCATTTGCAGTTTTACGCATAAAACCAGCACGAAGCATGAGCTGTTGGCTTACTACATCAGCGTCAGATGGAACCTCACGCAATGTAGGTGCATATAATTTAGTGGCTAACATAAAGACTCCTCATCTAAACTTTCTAAATATTGATCAATTTCTCTAAATAATGTATCTACTAATTCGGCTTCTGGCACAGTCTTAATAACTTCCCCTTTACGGAATACGATACCTTGACCATCGCCACCCGCGATACCAAAATCAGCTTCGCGAGCTTCCCCTGGTCCATTTACAACACAACCCATTACAGCAACCTTAATTGGAGCTTTAATAGATGCTAATCGTTCTTCTACGATGCCAGCCATATCAAATAAATTAACTTGGCAACGACCACAGGTAGGACAAGATATCATAGTGGCACCAAAGTTTCGTAAGCCTAAGCTACTTAAAATACTACGACCTACTTCGATTTCATGAATTGGATCTCCTGTTAAGGATACCCGCAATGTATCGCCAATGCCATCAAGAAGTAAAGCACCAATACCCATAGCAGATTTAATTGTACCTTGTTTAATAGTACCTGCTTCGGTAACACCTAAATGCAATGGATAAGGAATTTTATCGGATAATTTACGATAAGCTTCAACCATTAAAGGTACCTCTGTAGCCTTGATAGATAATTTCATTTGACGGTAGTCTAACTTCTCTAGTATTCTTACATGTTCTAAAGCGGTTTCAACCATTCCATCTGCTGTAGGATGACCGCCATGAGCATCGAGAATATGCTTTGGCAAAGACCCTGCATTAACACCGATACGAATTGGGATTTGTTTAGGTTTAGCCTTTTCAATAACAGCTAATACCTTATCTTCACCACCAATATTACCTGGATTAATGCGCAAGCCATCTACATTATTTTCAATAGCCTCTAAAGCTAATCTATAATCAAAATGTATATCCGCAATCATCGGAATAGAAATGCCAGCTCTAACGGCCTTTAAAGCCTTTGCAGACTCCATTGTAGGAACAGCAACACGAACTAGTTCACAACCTGCCTCTGCTAAACGGTTAATTTCTGAAATCGCCTTTTCCGTATGTACCGGATCTGTTGTAATCATAGATTGAATACTTACCGGTGCATAATCACCAATTTTAACTGTACCTACATAGATACCATTTGTTGGTTTACGTACAATCATTGTAATCTCCCATCTGTCTTATAGTAATCGGAAAATATCCTGAGTCGTTACATATAAGAACAATGCTACCATTAAGGCAACACCAACCATTTGAATATACATGAGAGCTTTAGCAGGTAGTCTACGGCCTGTTATAGCTTCAGCTAAAATAATAATCAAATGACCACCATCTAATACAGGTAATGGCAACAGATTAATAACCCCTAGATTAATACTAAGGAATGCAGCAAAGCTTAATAATGGTGCAAAGCCAGATTGAGCAATGGTGCCAGCCATTTGGGAAATCCCAACTGGTCCAGACAATTCAGCAGCTTGAGTGCCACGAATCATATCATACAGACCACTGACCATAGCAACTATAGTTTGTCCTGTACGGCTAACAGCAAGACTTAATGATTCACCAATACTATAAGTTTCACGAGTATAACTAGGATAAATACCAATTTTAACACTATCTTGTTCTAGCTTAGGTATTACTGTAGTTTCTACAGATTGTCCATCCCGTTCTACAACGACAGTTACACCATGATTAGCTGTACCTTCTAGGCTAGGACGAATATCATCCCAAGTAGTAATTTTTTTGCCATCAATAGTGATAATTCTATCATTGGCTTGTAAATGACCTTGTTCCGCAGCACTACCAGAAAGGATATTGCCAATAACAGGTTCATTTGTGTAGGTAAGGTTACCTACAGTCACATTAAGGCCAAAGAAAATAACAATGGCCAATAAAAAGTTAAATACAGCACCTGCAGAAATAACAATAAATTTCTTCCACGCAGGTTTATTATAGAAGGAGCGCTCATTAAGAGGCTCATCAGGACTCATACCCGCAATACGGTTAAAGCCACCAAGAGGAATCATACGAATAGAGTATAATGTCTCCCCTTTTTGTACCTTAAATATGGCCGGGCCAAAGCCTATAGCAAATTCATCAACTTGCATACCTGACATCTTAGCTGTAATAAAATGACCTAATTCATGAATAAACACGATCAAGCCAAATACAAATATTGTGGCTAATGCCGTTGTCATATATTCTCCTATAACATCAATGATGTAGCCTTTTCACGGGCCCATCTATCGATGGATAATAAATTGTCTAACGTAAAGTCATCTTCTGGTCCCATAGACTCTAGAACAGAAGTTACAACTTTGTAAATATCGCCAAAAGCGATTTTGTCTTCTAAAAATGCATAAACTGCAGTTTCATTAGCTGCATTAAATACAGCAGGCTTAAAACCACTGGCACGACCGACTTCATAAGCTAAGCGAAGTGCAGGAAAATCATCGTACCGTGGTGGTAAAAATTCCAAATGTAAAGCTTTAGTAAAATCAAGGTGATTCATACTTAAAACTTCACGTTTTGGATATGTCAAAGCATATTGAATAGGCTCGCGCATATCTGGATTACCCATTTGCGCTAAAATAGCACCATCCTTCATGCGGATCATAGAATGAACAATACTTTGTGGATGAACTACTACATCAATATGGTCAAAATCAAACCCAAATAACCAATGAGCTTCAATTACCTCTAAGCCCTTATTAAATAAAGAGGCAGAGTCGATAGTAATTTTATTGCCCATATTCCAAGTAGGATGTCGTAAACAGTCTGCAGCTGTAGCCGTTTTAATTTTATCAGAATCCCAAGTGCGTAGTGGACCACCAGAAGCTGTAACGATCAAGGAATCAACATTATTGCGATCTTGACCTTCTAAGCATTGGAATATAGCACTATGTTCGCTATCGATAGGTAAAATTTGTACGCCATACTCTTTAGCTAAAGATGTAATCAACGGGCCACCAGCAACAAGAGTTTCCTTATTAGCAAGGCCAATTGTTCTACCTTTTTTGATAGCCTCCACTGTTGGCTCAATACCTGCAGCACCAACAATAGCAGTTACAACCATAGTTGCTTCTTGAATAGTTGCAGCAGCTATGAGCGCTTCCTTACCACCTACAAGTTTTGTAGGACCTGAATAGCGTCCTTGTAGCTCTTTAAAAGCACTTTCATCAACTAGACCAGCAACTAATGGCTGATATTCATTAATTTGTTTTTCTAAGAGGTCAATATTATGATGTGCCACTAAGGCAACCACCTTGAATTGATCTGGATGTTGAGACACTACATCAAGTGTCTGCGTACCGATTGAGCCAGTACTGCCAATAATACTTAGGTATTTCATAAGTTTACCTCTATTCGATTAGTATGCGAATAGCAATATATAGACTAATGTGATAGGTGCCGCGAATAGTAAGCTGTCGAAGCGATCCAATACACCACCATGACCTGGTAATAAGGTACCAGAGTCTTTTACATTACATAATCGCTTAATCTTTGACTCAAATAAATCACCTAATGGTGCTAATATACCACTGATCATCCCTACATGGATACCCATCCACCAAGGAATACCAACGATATACGAAAATACTGCGCCTGTAATGATACAGCCTACAAAACCACCAATAAAACCTTCTAATGTTTTATTAGGACTAATTGATGGTACGATCTTACGTTTACCAAAGGCACGACCTGCAAAGTATGCAAAAGTATCACTAGCCCACGTAGTAAACAATAATAACCAAAGTGTAATTGTTCCCCAATTATCTAGTTCAAAAGGCATGGTTAAAGACATATAAATAGAGTCATGACGAATCATGAGCAAAGAAAGCATGCCAATACCAACGTATAGTAAACCAAATACGCTAAAGGATACGCTAGCCATAGAGTATTTATTTTCACCAAATGTACATAACATATAATTGGCAAATAAACTTAATACTAAAATAGCTATAGCCAGAATATATTGATGACATGCAAAGGCAATCATCAATAATAACATACTGATGTAACCCCAAATAATGGACATGCGTACATGTTTAGCCTTACCGAGCAAAACAAACTCACGCCACCCTAATAGGGCTAACAGCGCAATAAGAACATTATACACTGGTCCGCCTAACGTAATGGCCCCTAAGGCAATAATAAAACCTATAACAGCGGTAATAACACGTGTTTTTAACATTCTTTATTCCTCATCACGTAAGCCACCAAATCGGCGTTCTCGTTTCTGATATGCCGCAACAGCTTCTAACAAAGTTTCCTTTGTAAAATCTGGCCAATGTAAATCAGTAAACCAGAATTCAGCATAAGCTAGTTGCCATAACAAAAAGTTACTAATTCTAAAATCACTACTTGGACGAATCAACAAATCTACATCACAAAACTCTTTAGTAAATAATTGAGAGCTTACATAGTCTTCAGTAATATCGTCCGCTGTAATAGTACCCGCTTTTACAGAACTTGTAATTTCACGGATAGTTCTTACTATCTCATCACGTCCACCATAGTTAATAGCTAACTGCAAAGTAAGACCTGTATTATTCTGAGTTAATAGTTCTGCATCCCTAATGATTTGTTGTAACTCCTCTGAAAGAGCGCCAATAAATCCAATAAACCGAATGCGAACATTATGTTCATGCATATACTTAACATTATTGTTTAAGTATTCTTTGATGAGAGCCATAAGTAAAGAAACTTCCTGTTCAGGTCGTTTCCAGTTCTCTGTGGAGAAACCATATACCGTAAGAGCTCTAATTCCAATTTCGTCAGCAGCTATAACGATCTGCTTTAATACGTCTGCCCCTGCACGATGCCCCATGGAACGTGGCATCCCTCTACGTTTAGCCCAACGTCCATTACCATCCATAATAATAGCAACATGTTTAGGAATAGCATTGCTATCAATAGCAGGCGTATCCGATTGTTTACGGTTAAATAATTTCTTTAGCATAGTCTACCTCGATAGAATGTCCGAAGTCGCTGGCAATCATTGGTCTATACACTAGTATATGTAAACACTCATCTACTTTAGTAATACGTGCTACATAAAATCCTTCATCCGCAATTTCAAAAAAGCGATTAAAGGATGCCCCAATCATTACCTTAAAAGGAATATGGGCAGCCTGCAAACGAGACTTTGCAAGCTGCCATGGCATTCCAATAAGGCTATTAGAATCAAACATTATACTTCTAATACGTCCTTTTCTTTTACTGCTTTTAACTCATCAATCTGCTTAACTTTAGCATCTGTAAGTTTTTGGATTTCATCTAAACCGTCTTTAGCATCATCTTCAGTAATTGTTTTAGCTTTTTCTTCTTTTTTCAATGCATCATTTACGTCACGGCGAATATTACGCACTGCAACTTTAGCATCTTCAGCTTTTTTATGAACTACTTTAACAATTTCTTTACGGCGTTCCTCAGTTAATTGAGGAATAGTTAAACGAATTTGAGCACCATCATTACCAGGGTTTAAACCAAGGTCGGATTGTAAAATCGCTTTTTCAATAGCACCAATCATAGTTTTATCCCAAGGAGCAATTACAATCATACGAGGCTCAGGCACGGAGATATTTGCAACTTGATTAATTGGAGATGGACTGCCATAGTAATCAACCATTACTTTATCAAGCAATGCTACACTAGCACGACCAGTACGAATAGATGCAAATTCATGTTTTAAAGCCTCAATAGACTTATTCATGCGTTCTTCTGCTTGTTGTAACAATTCTTTAATTTCCATTTGAATTATTCTCCTCGAACAATGGTACCAATCTCTTCGCCCTTAGCGGCTTTTGTAATGTTACCAGGAATGTCCATGCTAAATACGATAATAGGAATATTGTTATCTTTACATAAAGTTGTAGATGTAGCATCCATAACTTTTAGTTCTTTTGTGATGATATCGTTATATGTTAACTCATCAAATTTAATGGCATTAGGATTCGTTTTAGGATCGGAATCATATACGCCATCAGCAAATTTCTTCGCCATCAAAATTGCATCAGCTTCGATTTCAGCAGCCCGTAATGCAGCTGTTGTATCTGTAGAGAAGTAAGGTTTACCAAGACCGGCACCAAAGATTACGATACGTTTTTTCTCTAAGTGACGAATAGCGCGACGACGAATATAAGGTTCTGCAATTTCTTGCATTTCGATAGCTGTTTGTACGCGAGTATCAACACCAGCTTGCTCTAATGCATCTTGCAATGCTAAGGAGTTCATTACTGTTGCTAGCATACCCATATAGTCAG
>ERZ772910.607-NODE-607-length-20035-cov-16.398799_pt1 | contig 20035 bp, 16 predicted proteins | sample MGYA00511357_ERZ772910 | MGnify/ENA primary metagenome ERZ772910 (study PRJEB29015, sample SAMEA2738096) | human oral metagenome | biome: human oral; feature: human-associated habitat; material: saliva | place: China | collected 2193 ... | reverse complement strand
TCTTCGCGCCGATGGTACTGCACTTTTGTGGGTGTGGGAGAGTAGGTCATCGCCGCTTTATTATTCAATAGCCCCGGCTTCGCCGGGGCTATTTTTGTTTGGGGAGGCCGTTAGGCCTCCCCATTTGTCTTTAACATCCCATCAGTACGGGTGCACGGAAGGTGCTCTCTATACTAGAATGGTATGGCTTATGTTTAGGCATTAGCGGGTGTATCTAAAGCACCCCTTATAGAGTTGATGCCTCAGGCAGCGGTTCGCCCGAATCGACTGCATACCCTACCCGCCCACACTGGCGGATACCTCCCAAGGAGATTCATGTCTGAGACCCCCCGTCACGAGTCTAACGGCTCCGGCCCCCGCCAGCACCGCAAGAACAGCGGAGGAAAGGACTTCCGCTCCAAGAAGGGCGGCAAGAACTTTGGCGGCAAGGGCGGTTTCAAGCGTAACGACCGCGGAGGCAAGAAGTTCGATGGTCGTCGCTCCGACTCCCGTTCCAAGGCACCTCGCTCCAACGGTCCCGAGGCTGAAGCACCTCGCGAAGAAGTACGCAGCATTGGTGGCCGTGCAGGCTACCGCCCCGCAAAGCCCAAGGCACCGGAAATTGACGACGACATCACCGGCCGCGAACTGGACGGTGCAACCTTCCGTCAGCTGCGCGCCCTGGAGCCGCGCAACGCAGAAACCGTCGCAAAGCACCTCGCCATGGCAGGTCGCTACCTCGACATCGACCCCGAATTCGCGCTGGAGCACGCCGTTGCCGCATCCCGCAGCGCAGGCCGTATTGCTGCAGTACGCGAAGCTGTTGGCGTCGCCGCATACGTGGCAGAAGACTTTGAACTGGCACTGCGCGAACTGCGCACCCACCGCCGTATTAGCGGCTCCGTAGACCACCTGGCACTGCTGGTGGACTGCGAACGTGCACTCGGCCGCCTGCCCAAGGCAATGGAAATGATTGCAGAATTCAAGAAGGAAGAACTGCCCGCCAACGTGCGCGTAGAGCTCGCCATCGTTGAATCCGGCATCCTCAGCGATCAGGGTAAGAAGTCTGAGGCTGTCGTAGCACTGCAGATTCCTCAGCTGAACCCCAAGCGCGCCTTCGAGTACAGCCCCCGCCTGTTCAGCGCATACTCCGACGCGCTGGCTAACGCTGGCCGCAACCAGGAAGCAGAACGCTGGGCACGCCTCGCATTCATGGCAGAAGCAGCACTGGGCCAGGGCAACTTCGCAGAACCCGAAATCTTCGACATCTTCGGTGAAGCAGGCCTCTTCGAGCAGGAAGAGAAGTCCGTAGAACTCACTGAGACCGCAGAAGAAGCTGAAGAGACCGCTGAAGCTTCCGCAGAAGAGGATGCAAGCGAAGCTCAGGAAGAGGCAGCTGAGGACGAGAAGACCGAAGCGCCTAAGACCGAAGCGCCTAAGACCGAAGCGCCTAAGACCGAAGCATCCAAGGCTGAAGAAGCAGAAGAAGCCTCCGCAGAATAAGACTGCAGAGAATCTAAGAATTCTGAATACTTGACCTACGTGTCAGCGTGAAACCGCTGGACGCCACACCCAAGCAGGGGAGAGCGTCCAGCGGTTTTCCATATAATCGCCCGAAGGCACCAACGCTAGAGTGTCTAACAGGTACGATTAATAGCGACAACCGCCAGAGACCCCGAGAGGAACACTCTATGACCACGAACGCACTCCTATCCCGCTACGATGCCCTCCTCTCCGACCTGGACGGCGTAGTCTATGCAGGCCCCTTCGCCATCGAAGGTGCACCCGAAGCGCTCAACCGCGCCGAAGAAGAACTCAACGTACCGGTCATCTTCGTTACCAACAACGCATCGCGCTCCGTAGAATCCGTAGCAGAGCACCTGCGTGAACTGGGCGTGAACACCCGAGCAGAACGCGTCGTCAGCTCCGCACAGGCAGGCGCCGCACTGCTCGCACAGCATGTACCCGCAGGCTCCAAAGTACTCATCACCGGCACCGAAGCACTTGCCGACTGCGTTTGTGCGGTAGGCCTCGAAACCGTCCGCAAGGAAGAAGAAGGCCCCGTAGCCGTCATCCAGGGATTCGACCCCAAGATCGGCTGGGAAGACCTTGCGGAAGCCGCCTACACCCTCGCAAACCCCGACGTCCTCTGGATTGCAACCAACACCGATCAGAGTATCCCCAAGGAACGAGGCCAGGCACCCGGTAACGGAACCCTCGTTGCTGCCGTAGCAACTGCCTCACGCCGTACCCCGCTCGTCGCGGGCAAGCCTGAAGCGCCCATCTTCCACACCGCAGCAAAGGCCGTGAACTCCAGCCGCCCCGTCATCGTGGGCGACCGCCTGGACACCGACATTCTTGGCGCCAACAACGCAAAGATGGACGGCGCCCTCGTCCTCACCGGCGTACAGACCTACCAGGACGTCATCGAGGCCGTGCCGAACCAGCGTCCGACCTATATTCTGCGCACCCTCGAGGACTTCTTCGCGCCCTACCCTGACATTGAGGTGCTCTACGAAGGGTACGAAGTCACCGCAACCGGCCCCACCTGGCAGGCACGAGTCCGCGGTGAAAACCTGAGCCTGACCGGCCCCGAGATTGAAGATGCCGAAGCATTCGCGGGTAGCGAGAGCGAAGCCGAAGCATGGCGCGTAGCCTGCGCGGCATGGTGGGCGGCAAACCCCGAACAGGGCGCACGCCCCAACATCCAGGGGATCCCCAGTGCCTAAAGAACCGGACACTAACAGCACGGCAGAGGAAAACGCTGAGCTTGACGCAGAATTCGAGCGTCAGCTGGCGGCGACCCTCGCCATGGATCCCGTAGAGCGCGTCAAGCGCCTCGAAACGATGAGTGAGCAGCTGGAGAAGGACCTCAAAAACCTCTCCTAGTTCGCGACGGTGAACCCTCAGAACAGCAATGCTCTGAGGGTTCACCGGCACTAGATAACCCGTCACCAGAGGACAGAAAGAAGATAAGGACACCGTGCGCCTCGATAAATACCTGGTCGAAGCCGGATTCGTGAGCTCCCGAACCCTCGCCGCAAAACTCATTGCGGCAGGAGACGTGCAAGTCAACGGCAAGGTTGCACGCAAAGCGTCCATGCTCGTGGGACCGGAGGATACCCTCTACGTGCGCCAGAGCGAGCTGACCGAATACGTCAGCCGTGCAGGCCACAAGCTCGCAGGTGCCCTCGATGCGTTCCCCGATATTGAGGTGGAAGGCAAACGTTGCCTGGACGCGGGAGCATCCACCGGAGGCTTTACCGACGTGCTACTTCGTCGAGGAGCCGCCCATGTAGCCGCCGTTGACGTAGGACACGGGCAGCTCGTGGACACGCTACGCAAAGAACCGAGAGTCGGCGTGTACGAAGGGCTCAACGTTCGCTACATGAAGCCCGAAGACATTGGTGGTCAGGTCGAACTGACGGTTTCTGACCTCTCGTTCATCTCACTGACCCTGGTCATGGAGGCGTTAGCGAACGCCACTGAAACCGGCGGCGACCTGGTGCTCATGGTCAAGCCGCAGTTCGAGGTCGGCAAGCACCGCATCGGACGCGGGGGAGTGGTGCACGAAGAATCCGCCCGCCGTGAAGCAGTGGAAAAAGTCCAGGCATCTGCGGTAAGCCACGGATTGCGCGTGATGGGTATGGAACCCAGCCCGCTCCCCGGACAGGACGGCAACGTAGAGTACTTCCTCTGGTGCAGAAAATAAATATGCGCCGAAAATAAATGCGGTGCAGAAAATAAATAGTGCTGAGGCAGTCTGAGAAAAACCGCTCGGTAACGCAGGATGCGTTGAGGGTGGGGCTTTCTTAGGCTGCCGCGCTATGCACAGGCACTTTTCACGGGTATTTTTCGCAGGTATCTAGAGATACCCCAGCTGTACGTTATTCGAAATAATTTTCTAAAAATATGGTGCTTTAGGAAATTTTCGAGAACATATTCGGTATGATAGGTGTAGATACACCATCTCAACACCCGATGGGAGAGAGTCGTTATGGCAGAACACGAAAGCCACGCACCGCAGGAGGCAACCGCACAGATGGCTGCCGCAGGTGCGCGTCATGGTTTCGAACGCCATGAGTCTGATCGTTATGGTTCCGAAGACTCGGTGGAACAACGTCACCGTAAGATTCTCGTCTTCGCCCACGTGGGGCGCAAAGAAGCACGAGATGCCGCCCGACAGGCGTGCACCCAGCTCTATGAGGCGGGACTCGCCCCCGTCATGACTCGCTCCGATCTGGAGACCCTGAGCGAAAACTGGGACGAGCCTGTCCCCGTGCAGGTCGTCCATGAATCCGTGGCGCTCATCGATATTGAACTCGGCGTGGTGCTCGGTGGTGACGGTTCGATTCTTCGCGCCGCCGAAATGGTGCGCCGAACCAGCGTTCCGCTCATCGGTGTGAACCTGGGACACGTCGGCTTCCTTGCCGAATCCGAAGAGAGTGACCTGACCGAAACCGTTCGCTGCATCGTCAACAACGAATACACCGTTGAAGAACGCATGGCAATCGACGTGGAAGTCTGGAACGACGGCAAGCGAGTGCACAGTGACTGGGCGCTGAATGAAGCCAGCGTAGAAAAGGGCAACCGCGAAAAAATGATTGAAGTCATTATCGAGGTGGACTGCCGCCCGCTCAGCAGCTTCGGTTGCGACGGTGTGGTCATGGGAACGCCCACCGGCTCGACCGCCTACGCTTTCTCCGGCGGTGGCCCGGTCGTCTGGCCCGAAGTTGAAGCAATTCTCATGGTGCCGCTCTCGGCTCACGCGCTCTTTGCGCGCCCGCTGGTAGCAGCGCCGACCTCCACCCTGGCGGTAGAAATGATGCCCGGAAACGGCGCCTCCGGCGTGCTCTGGTGCGATGGCCGCCGAACCGTAGAGCTGGACCCCGGCTCCCGTATTGAGGTGCGACGCTCCGAAAAGTCGGTGCTGCTCGCCCGTATCCACCCGGCTCCCTTCTCAGAGCGACTGGTGCGCAAGTTTGAGCTTCCGATCCGTGGCTGGCGCGGCCCGCAGGACACCGAGAAGCACTAAAGAAAAGGAATGAACGTTCGTGATTGAGGAAATCCATATTCGAGACCTCGGCATCATCACCGATGCGAGGCTCCCCCTCGAACCCGGATTCTCCGTGCTGACCGGCGAAACCGGCGCAGGTAAAACCATGGTCGTCACTGCCCTCGGCATGCTCCTGGGCGCCCGGTCCGACGCATCCAGCGTGCGCAACGGTGCCAAGAGCGCCCTCGCTGAAGCAGTGATTCGCCTGCCCCACGGGCACCGCGCCCTCGAGCTTGCCGAAGAAGCCGGCGGAACCGCCGAAGACATCGACGAACAGACCTCCGAGCTGCTTCTGGCACGCACCGTCAACGCATCGGGACGCTCCCGCGCCCACGTCGGCGGTTGCTCCGCACCCATCGGAACCCTGTCTCAGATTGGCCAGACTCTTGTTGCCGTCCACGGCCAGTCCGATCAGTTGCGCCTCAAATCTGCGGCAGAGCAGCGCCACTCCCTCGACCTGTACGCCGGTGAAGAGCTCGCCAACCTGCTTGAGAAATACCGCGAAAACTACGAGCGATACCGCGCCGCCGCCGCAGAGCTGAAGGAAGTACGCGAAAACTCGCGCGCACGCGCCCTCGAAGCGCAGACCCTGCAGGGCGCCCTCGAAGAAATCAGCGCCGTCAACCCGCAGGCCGGTGAAGAAGAAGAGCTCAAAGCCGAAATGGTGAAGCTCATGAACGTTGAAGCACTACGCATTGCCTCGGCAACCGCCTCCGCAGCGCTCAGCGGTAGCGAATACTCTACCGGCGACGAGCAGAGCGTCATGAGCCTGCTCGATGCAAGCCGCTCCGCGCTACAGGCGCAGGCAGACGCTGACGAAGAGCTTGCCTCCCTCGCCGCGCGCGTCAACGAACTGCTGATTCTTGCCACCGATATCTCCTCGGATCTGTCCTCCTACATGGCCTCCCTGGACGTTGAAGGCCCCGAACGTCTGGCGCAGGTACAGACTCGCCGCGCCCAGCTGGCAACCCTCACCCGCAAGTACGGTGCCGATATTGCAGAGGTTCTCGAATGGGCCGAAGAATCCCGTGCACGCCTTGAGACCCTGGTGGACGACCCGCAGCGACAGGAAACCCTGGAAACCGAGCTGGTACAGCTACGCAAGGTACTCGGCGCCCAGGCAGAAGAGCTGACCGCCCTGCGCCGTGCCGCCGCGCAGAAACTGGCGGATGCCGTCAGCGAGGAGCTCACCGCCCTTGCCATGCCGAACGCCTCCCTGGTTGTGGAGGTCGCCGAAGCAGAAAAGTTCTCGGTGCACGGCCGAGACACCGTGACCTTCATGCTGGCCCCGCACCGAACCGCCGTGCCGCGCCCGCTCGGTAAAGGCGCCTCCGGCGGTGAGCTCTCCCGCGTGATGCTCGCCCTGGAGGTAGTGCTCGCCGAAGTGGACCCCGTGCCCACCTTCATCTTCGATGAGGTGGACTCCGGCGTGGGCGGTAAGGCCGCTATCGAAATCGGTCGCCGCCTCGCCATGCTCGCCCGACACGTGCAGGTTCTGGTGGTTACCCACCTGCCGCAGGTTGCCGCCTTCGCGGACCAGCACATCCTCGTGCTGAAAAACGATGACGCGTCCCTCTCGAAGGTCAAAGTGCTTTCCGAAGAAGAACGCGTGGTGGAACTGGCGCGAATGCTCTCCGGACACGATCAATCAGAATCGGCACGAGAGCACGCCCGAGAGCTGCTGGCTGCCGGTCGAGAAGTGCCGCAGGGGCGCTGAAACTGACGGCAAACCTGCCGGGAAAAGCATTGGGAAAGTACTGGTAAAAGCGCCGAAAGGTGGCATCTTTCGCGCTAAAGACCATCAAAGGGGCTGAAGTGCGCGAGCATGCCCCGGAAAGTTGTCAGTACAGCCCGTGCCGGTGACCAACAGCGGCGCATGGAGCCCAGAGGATGTGAGATACTCTGAGAATGCTCCTACGCCTGCTTCTACACGGCGCGGCGGGAATAATAAATCCCCGGCTCCGTTTACAGTGGTGATAAGGACAAATAGGGGAGGGAAAACCGCCTGAGAGAATCCTCTCGCGGCAAAACCCTCTGCTTGGATAGCAGACAAGAAAATGGTAGGCTTGAATTCCGTGGTGAATGAAAAAAATAACGCTCTGAACGCGTCCTCTAACGACAAGGTAACCCGCCAGATTTTCGTAACCGGCGGCGTTGCATCTTCTCTCGGTAAGGGCCTGTCGGCCTCTTCCCTCGGTCAGCTTCTTCGCGCACGTGGCCTCTCTGTGACCATGCAGAAGTTCGACCCCTACCTGAACGTCGACCCCGGTACGATGAACCCCTTCCAGCACGGTGAAGTCTTTGTCACCGACGACGGTGCTGAAACCGACCTCGACATTGGACACTACGAGCGCTTCCTGGACGAAAACCTCGACCAGTCCGCTAACGTGACCACCGGCCAGGTCTACTCCTCCGTTATCGCAAAGGAACGCCGCGGCGAATACCTCGGTGACACCGTCCAGGTCATCCCTCACATTACCGACGAAATCAAGGCCCGCATGCGTCACGCAGCGGAAATTGACAACGCACCCGACATCATCATCACCGAAATCGGTGGTACCGTCGGCGATATCGAGTCCCTGCCCTTCATGGAAGCAGCACGCCAGGTACGCCGCGATGTTGGCCGCAAGAACGTCTTCTTCCTGCACGTCTCCCTGGTGCCTTTCATCGGCCCCTCCGGCGAGCTCAAGACCAAGCCGACCCAGCACTCCGTCGCAGCACTGCGCGGCCTGGGCATCCAGCCTGACGGTCTGATCCTGCGCTGTGAGCGTGAGGTCCCCGTATCGCACCGTACCAAGATCGGTAACGCATGCGACGTGGACAGCGACGCGGTCATCTCCTGCGCCGACGCACCCAGCATCTACGACATCCCCAAGACCCTGCACAGCCAGAAGCTTGACGACTACATCCTCGACTACTTCGGCATTGAGGCACCCGCACCGGACTTCACCCAGTGGGACCGCCTGCTCGACGCAGTGCACCGCCCCGCAGCAGAGGTCAACGTTGCCCTGGTCGGTAAGTACATCGACCTGCCCGACGCATACCTGTCCGTCTCCGAGGCTCTGCGTGCCGGCGGCTTCGCAAACAACGTGAAGGTCAACATCAAGTGGGTTGCAGCCGACCTGTGCGCAACCGACGAAGATGCAGACCACCAGCTGCGCAACATGGACGCCATCCTCGTGCCCGGCGGCTTCGGCATCCGCGGCCTGGACGGCAAGATCGGTGCCCTCAAGTACGCACGCGAGCACAAGATTCCGACCCTGGGCATCTGCCTCGGCCTGCAGTCCATGGTTATCGAGTACGCACGCAACGTACTGGGCCTGCGCGAAGCATCCTCCACCGAGTTCGACCCGGAAACCTCCGTGCCGGTCATCGCAACCATCGAAGAGCAGAAGCAGTTCGTCGAAGGTGCAGGCGACCTGGGCGGCACCATGCGCCTGGGCCTGTACAAGGCAAACCTGGTTCCCGGCTCTCAGGTTGCTAAGGCATACGGTGCAACCGAGGTGGCAGAGCGTCACCGCCACCGCTACGAGGTGAACAACGAGTACCGCGAGCAGCTTGAAGAAGCAGGCCTGCTCATCTCCGGTACCTCCCCGGACTCCTCGCTGGTCGAGTACGTGGAACTGCCCGCAGAGGTACACCCCTACTACGTGGCAACTCAGGCACACCCCGAGTACCGCTCGCGTCCGACCCGCCCGCACCCGCTCTTCTCCGGCCTGATTAAGGCTGCTCTGGAGCGCCGCGGCGCCTAACATCCGCGGCGCCTAATATCTAGGCACAAACGTTCAGCATCCCGCTCACCCCGCACAGGGGTCAGCGGGATGCTTTCGTTTAAACCCGAACGTGCTTTAAACCGTGCCCGCACCTGACGCGCCAAACATAGCGGGGCTAAGAAGCCGTCTACAATGAAAGAATGAGCAACAACCAGCAGATTATTGATGCACCCTCCGAACGCACCATCCGCACCCGCACCGTGAAGTACAGCGGCTACGTGATCGAAACGACCGTTGAAGAGTACGAACTCAACGAAAACACCGTGCTGACCCGAGACGTCGTGGAAATGCCCGGCGCCGTCGCCGTAGCGGTCCTCAACGACAACAACGAACTGCTGATGCTCAACCAGTACCGCCACCCGGTGCGCATGAACCTCTGGGAAGTACCCGCGGGGCTGCTCGACATTGACGGTGAAGACCCCCTGGTCGCCGCGCAGCGCGAACTCGCCGAAGAAGCAGACCTGCAGGCAGGCACCTGGAATGCCCTGACCGACTACTTCAGCAGCCCCGGCGCAACCAGCGAAGCAGGCCGCGTCTACCTGGCACGTAACCTCTCAAAGCTGCCCGCCGAAGAACGTAGCGAACGCACCGAGGAAGAAGCAGAAATGACCTACCGCTGGGTGCCCCTCGCCGATGCGGTACAGCTGGTACTGAGCGGAAAGGTTCACAACGCGCTCGCTATCCAGGCGGTACTCGCCACCTACGCGGCGGCGCAGAACAACTTTGAAGGCCTGCGCCCTGCCGAGGGCGGCTGGGAGTTCCACCCCTACATGGGGCAGCGCCGCGAAAAGCCGGAGAACTTCCGCAACCACTAAGATACGGAACACGGGGGCGGGGGAGTAGCCCTGCCTATCCCAAACCCGAATATCAAGAGCACCGACAGAGGAGATAGCGTGAAGCAGGCAAAAAGCACGGCGAGCAAGATACCCCGCGGCGCGGGTCTGCTCGATGTGCCCTCTTCTGCCGGTTCCTCCGTGCAGGGTTCTTCTGCCCTGGGTTCTTCCCGCCAGGAGGCGCAGACCCCGCTACAGAAAGCCATTGACCAGTACCTCATCCACCTGCGCGTGGAGCGAGGAAGCAGCGAACACACCATCGCCTCCTACGCGCGTGACCTGCGACGATACAGCGCCTACATGGCTACCCTCGGAGTCATCGACCCCGAACGCATCACTACCGCGCAGGTGCGTTCCTTCATGCGGGAACTCGCCGCCCCCACCGTGCCCCTTGCCGGATTCGTCGCCGGATTTGACGCGGGGGAGAAGAACAACCAGAACGCGCAGGAAGCCCAGGAAGTACAGGAAGAAGCCGCAGAATCGCTGGCGCTGATGATCGCCTCCGAATCGGGGCGAGGTGCTGGAACCGGGCGCGCAGGAAATGGGCGCGCTGGAAAAGGAGGTGTTGGAAACGGACGTGCCGGGCAGTCGAAAGCTGGGGAGCCGGACAAAGAAACGCCAACCGCTGAAGGTACGCCGAGCCTTCCTCTGCCTTTGGGCCCGAACTCCATCGCCCGCACCATGGCGGCTGTCCGCGGAGCACATGCCTTCTGGGTCTCCGCGCTCATCGTGCCCACCGATCCAGCGGCACCGGTCACCCCGCCCAAGAACGTTAAGCGCCTACCCAAAGCAGTCAGCGTAGAAGACATTCAGCGGCTACTCGCCGTACCCGACCGCGAAACCGCCACCGGGCTACGCAACCGAGCCATACTCGAATTCCTCTACGCCACCGGCGCGCGCGTGAGCGAAATGCTCAACGCCGATATCGACGACGTGCACTTCGAGGGAACCCTCACCGATGAAGACGGCAACCAGATCACTCTGCCCGGCTACGTTCGACTCTTCGGCAAAGGAAACAAAGAACGACTCGTACCCATCGGAAGCTACGCCCAAAAAGCAATCCAAGACTACCTGGTGCGTGCCCGCCCCTCCCTCGTAGCGCACGGTAAAGGCACCGCCGCGCTCTTCGTCAATGGACGAGGCGGCAGACTCGGACGCCAAGGCGCCTGGCTCATCCTCAAAGAAGCCGCCGAAGCCGCCGGGCTCAGCTCCGACTTCTCACCGCACTCCATGCGCCACAGCTTCGCAACGCACCTACTGCAGGGCGGCGCCGATATTCGCGTGGTGCAAGAACTGCTCGGGCACGCCTCCATCGCCACCACGCAGGTGTACACCAAGGTCACGCCCGAGGGGCTCATGGAGGTGTACCGCATGGCGCATCCGCGAGCTCACGAACGGGGATAAAACCCCGTCAAACCGCGGAACAGCCGCTCTTGAGGTAACCTTATAGACAACGCTTAAACTTTAAAACTTCGAATTCATTGATGAAGGTGAACCATTGACTGAAGCTCAGGCTCAAGAACTCGGCCCCACCGGCCGACCCCTGCGCGTATACCCCGACCCGGCTCCGCTGAGCAGCCACGGTCCCGCCCGCATTATCTCTATGGTGAATCAGAAGGGCGGCGTGGGTAAGACCACCTCCACCATTAACCTGGGCGCGGCACTGGCAGAATGCGGCCGTAAGGTGCTGCTGGTCGACTTCGACCCGCAGGGTGCTCTCTCCGCCGGTTTCGGCGCGAACCCGCACGAACTGGACCTGACCGTCTACAACGTCATGATGGACCGCAAGGTCGATATCAAGGACGTCATCCTGCCCACCGGCGTGGAGAACATCGACCTGCTTCCCGCCAACATCGACCTCTCCGCAGCTGAAGTTCAGCTGGTCAACGAAGTGGCGCGCGAGCAGGTTCTCGCCTCGGCACTGCGCAAGGTCCGCGACGAATACGACGTCATCCTCATCGACTGCCAGCCCTCCCTGGGCCTGCTGACCGTCAACGCACTGACCGCCTCCGAAGGCGTCATCATTCCGCTGATTTGTGAGTTCTTCGCACTGCGCGCCGTCGCACTGCTGGTCGACTCCATCGAGAAGGTTCAGGACCGCCTGAACCCCGACCTCGAAATCTCCGGCGTACTTGCCACCATGTTCGATGCCCGCACCATCCACTCCAAGGAAGTCCTGGCACGCATCGTGGACGCATTCGGCGACAAGGTCTTCGACACCGTCATCAAGCGCACCGTGAAGTTCCCGGACGCATCGGTGTCCGCTGAGCCGATTCTCAGCTACGCCTCCAGCCACCCCGGCGCGGAAGCATACCGCCAGGTGGCACGCGAACTGATCTACAAGGGCGGCGCACGCTAAAGCCCCCCGCACCTATACGCCCTCTGCTGAGGTGACTCTCACCCTTGAGTCACACCGGCAGAGGGCGTATAATTGTGTGGATTCTAAAGACCCCGCGCACTGCTTACGCCGAAAAATGGGCGAAGTAGAAGCCGCATCTGAGACGGCACCAACAAAGCCGGACCAGCACAGCCGGGGAGAATAAACCTAAGGAGAATAGGTCTTTATGACCACGAACGTCGCTGCCGTGAGGGTACCGACACCGAACGCAGACACCGCCGCGAACGCCCGGACTGAGGGCCGCGGCCTGCAGAACCCGGAACGCGGTTTCACCCTCACCCTCAGTAATTTTGAGGGTCCCTTTGATCTTCTACTGACCCTGATTTCGCGCCGCAAACTCGACATTACCGAGGTGGCGCTCGCAGAGGTCACCGACGAGTTCCTCGCATACCTGCACGCCCTCTACGCTGAAGGCACCGAACGCGCACTCGACGAAGCCAGCGAATTTCTGGTCACCGCCGCAACCCTGCTGGAACTCAAAACCGCACGCCTGCTCCCGCAGCATCGTGAACCCCTCGAAGAGGACATCGCACTGCTGGAGGCACGCGACCTGCTCTTTGCCCGTCTGCTGCAATACCGCGCCTACCGCGAAGTCGCCGATATTTTTGCCGAACGCTGGGCGCAAGAAGCGCAGCGTTTTCCTCGCGCGGTAGCCCTCGAAGAACGATTCGCCCAGGCGCTACCCGAGCTGGTTTTCACCGGGGGTGCCGAAGAGTTCGCCCGCATCGCCGCAGCAGCGCTGAACCGAACCCCCAAAGAGCCCGAACCGGAACCAGAAGAAATCGTTGAAGAACTCAACGAGCACCTGCACGTTCCGCTAACTACCATCGCGGCTGAAGAACACTACATTCTGCACAGCCTGCTCGATACCGCAGCGCGAGAACTGAGCTTCGCCGAACTGGTTCAAGGATCCGGCGAACTAGAAATCGCTGTGGTTCGTTTTCTCGCCCTGCTCGAGCTCTACAAAGAAGGTGCCCTGCACGTGGAACAGGACGCACCGCTCGGAGCCATTCGGGTGCGTGCGAGCGCGAGCGCGGCACAGTTCGTGATTCGCGAAGAAACTGCAGACACCGCAGGCGCTCAGGATGTGCACGAAACCAGTGAAGCGTCTGAATCACCCGAAGTGAACGAATCTGAAGCTAACACGGAACCGGTAGAGGAGGATTATGAGTAATCACGGCTCACGCTTTGACCGTGAATTCACCCCTGATGACCTTGCCATCGTGAACATGGGCTACTGGGATCCGAACGCAGACGAGGATTCGGAACAGGCTGACTCGGCGCCGGTAGAGGCGGTGGAGCCGGTAGAGGCTGAAGCCACCGAAGCGGTAGAGGACTCCGATAGTTCCGAGGAATCGCAGGAAACTGCACCCCGCGAGTCGAATAAATCGGAAGCGAAACCGGCAAAGATTCCGGCGGGAGGCCCCTCCACCGCACCCAGCGTGGCGGTCGATGCCGAAGCCGAATTCTCGAAGGTCGAGGCAATCCCCGGCGGCGTCAAAAGCGCCATCGAAGCGATCCTCGCCGTTGCCGAAGCGCCCGTGAGCGTGCGTGAACTCTCCGCTGCGCTCATCGTCAGCGAACGCGCTGTTGAGCACGCGCTCGACCAGCTGTACCGCGAGTACAACGGCGAAGAAAGCGGCTACGGAGAAGACGAAAACCGTGTGGCGCTTGAACCGCGCGGATTCCAGCTGCGGAACATCGCAGGAGGCTGGAAGCTCTACGCCCGCGACGACTTCGCCCCCTGGGTGGCACGCTTCGTGACCCGCTCCAAGAGCGCGACCCTCAGCAAGCCCGCCTACGAGACGCTCGCCGTGATTGCCTACCAGCAGCCGGTGACCAGGGCGAGGGTAGCCTCCATTCGAGGTGTAAACGCGGACGCGGCAATCCGTCAGCTACTCCAACGGCAGCTGATTCGTGAGGCTGGTCGTGAAGCCGGAAGCGGCGCGACCCTCTACGAAACCACGGAGCTGCTGCTGGCGAAGCTCGGGTTGAACTCCCTGGAGGAGCTGCCGGCGCTCGCGCCCTTCCTGCCCGATGACACGGAGGCGGCGGTCCTCGCCGAAGGTAACGACTAGCCCACCAGCTACAGCCGTTACGGCAACAACGAAACGTTCAACGGTTCTGCTGACAACCTGCGGCAGAACCACCCGGATAAGCGCCCCCGACGCTGACACACACCGCGCCTTCGGTGCCGGGGCACAAAGACTAACAAGAACTACAACGACAGAAAAGAGAAGAACACCATGGCATATGGAAACTCCTCCCGCGGCGGCCGCTCTGCATCCGGTCGCCCCCAGAACTCCCGCGGTGGCCGTCCCGGCGCCGGTCGTCCCGGTCAGGGCGGTAAGCCCGGCGCTAAGGGCGCATCCGCACGCGGCGGTCGTCCCGGCGCACCGAAGAGCGGCGCAGGCAAGGGCGGCGCAAAGGGCTTCGGCGAGAAGAAGTTTGGTGACAAGAAGTTTGGTGACAAGAAGTTTGGCGAGAAGAAGTTTGGCGCAGGCCGCGCAGGTTCCGGCCGAGGCCGCGGCACTGAACTGCCCAAGCGCGAACGCCGCGCACCGGGCCGCCCCTACCGCTCCGGCGAAGCCTTCGCAAACGAGCGCGGCGAATACCGCGTCAGCAACTACGCCGGCCCGCACCGCCCCCGCCGCCCCCGCAACGCCCCGGTAGATCACTACGAGTTCTACGATCACGACGGCGTACGCCTGCAGAAGCTGCTTGCCCAGGCCGGTGTGGCATCCCGCCGCGTCTGCGAAGAAATGATTACCGAAGGCCGCGTCACCGTCAACGATGAAGTCGTGACCGAGCTGGGCGTGCGCGTGGACCCCTCCAAGGTGACCGTGCAGGTGGACGGCATGACCGTTCAGACCAACGACAAGCTCGTCTACATGGCATTCAACAAGCCCGCCGGCGTGGTCTCCACCATGGAAGACCCCGAAGGTCGCCCCTGCATCTCTGACTTCCTGCGTTCCCCCATGAGCGAGCGCGTGTTCCACGTGGGCCGCCTGGACGTCGAAACCGAGGGTCTGCTGCTGCTGACCAACGACGGTGAACTGGCGAACCGCCTCACCCACCCCTCCTACGAGGTGCCCAAGACCTATCTGGTGCAGGTTCCCGGCCCGATGGAGCCCGGCATCGGCGCAGCCATGAAGAAGGGTATTCGCCTGGAGGACGGCGTGACTCGCGTGGACGAGTTCAAGCTGGTGGACTCCACCCCCGGCCACGTGCTCGTTGAGGTGACCATCCACTCCGGTAAGAACCGCATCGTGCGCCGCCTCTTCGACGCTGTCGGCTACCCGGTTGAGCGCCTGGTCCGCGTCGAGATGGGCCCGATCCGTATTGGTTCGCAGAAGCAAGGCACCGTCCGTAACCTCTCCAAGGTCGAGATCGGTCACCTGCTCGCTTCGGTGGACATGTAATAACGCTAAGGAGTTGTCATGAGCTCGCCCGCTGAGCCTTCCGCATCTGAGCTGCCCATGGACTCAACGCTGACCGGGCCGGTACTCATTATCGGCTCGGGTCTGCTGGGCGCCTCCATTGGTTTGGGGTTGCGTGCGGCAGGATGCGAAGACGTGTACGTCCAAGATATTTCACCCACCGCCGAGGCTGTGGCGCAGGATATCGGTGCCGGCATAAGCTTCTCCACCCTGTCGGAGGAGGAACGCGCCGCCCTCGCCCCGCAGCTGGTGGTGGTGGCTGCGCCTCCGGATAGTGCCGGTGCCGTGTGCGCTCGCGCGTTGAGCACCTATGCGCCTCGACCGGAGGCGGGCTACCCCGGCGCCGTGGTGACGGATGTTGCCTCGGTGAAGGTGCAGCCGCTGGCTGATGTGCTTGCCTCGGGTGCGGATGCGTCGCGTTACGTGGGTTCGCATCCGATGGCTGGGCGTGAGAAGTCGGGCCCGGTGGCTGCTCGCGGTGAGCTGTTCCAAGCGCGTCCGTGGATTATCTGCGAGCACGATTCGGTTCGCCCCGAGTGTGTGCGTCTGGTGCGTTCTGTGGCGGTTGAGCTGGGCGCGATTGTGACTTCTTTGAGCGTTGAGGAGCACGATCAGACGGTTGCCCTGATCTCTCATGTGCCGCAGGCGATGAGTTCGCTGTTGGCTTCGCGCCTGCAGGACACTCCGCTGTATGCGCTGTCCCTGGCGGGTCAGGGTTTGCGCGATACGGTGCGTATTGCGGCTTCGGACCCGACGCTGTGGGTACAGATTTTTGCGGCGAACGCTGACCCGATTGTGAAGACCCTCTACGGCGTGCGTGATGACCTGAACCGCCTCATCGCAACGCTGGAGAACCCGACGGCATCCAGCGCTCGCCTGGATTTGGCGCAGCTGATGAGCGAAGGCAACGCGGGCGTTAGCCGCATTCCGGGTAAGCACGGTACGGCACCCGCCGCGTTCGCAAAGATGACGGTGCTGGTGGACGACACCCCCGGCACGCTGGCTCGTTTGCTTGCCGAGATTGGTGAGCTGGGCGCGAACCTTGAGGATTTGCGTCTGGAGCACTCGACGGGTGCCCCGGTGGGTATGGCTGAAATCTCGGTCAATCCGTCTATTCATGAGGCGCTAGTCCGCGATTTGTCGGCTCGCGGTTGGCGTGTTGTGAAGTAGAGTTAAAGCTGTATTTTCCGGCATAAAGTTTGAGACGAATTTTAAGGAGTGCTGATGCACGAGAACCCTAAACTGACGATTGCTATTGACGGTCCCTCCGGTTCCGGTAAGTCGTCTGTGTCTAAGGAAGTTGCACGCCACTTTGGTCTGGCGTACCTGGACACCGGTGCAATGTACCGTGCCGCAACCTACCGTGTGCTGGAACTTGGCATTGACCTGAATGACGCTGAGGCGATCGCAAAGGCTGTCGAGGAGATGCCCCTGGTGTTCGGTACGAACATTAAGGAAGAAGAGATTCTGATGGGTTCGACCGATATCCGTGAGGAGATTCGTAGCGAGCGCATTTCTTCGGCGGTTTCTGCTGTGGCTTCGGTTCCGGCGGTTCGTGAGCACCTGATTGGCCTGCAGCGTTGGATGATTGACCACGCTATTAACGGCATGGTCGCTGAGGGCCGCGACATCACCACCGTGGTTGCTCCCGACGCTGATGCGCGCATCCTGCTGACTGCTTCTGAAGAGGTGCGCATGGCGCGCCGTGGCCTGGAGAACGCGGAGAAGTCCGGCGCTTCGGGTGACTTGAGCAAGCAGATCGCTGAGCGTGATGCGAAGGATTCGAAGGTCAATAACTTTATGGAAGCTGCCGAGGGCGTGGCTCTGGTGGACAGCTCGGATCTTGATTTTAATGCGACGGTCTCTGCAGTGATTAACGCTGTGAATGACCAGTTGAAGGCGAAGCGCGCGGGTTAGGCCCCGCCGAAACGCTGGGGGAGTGGTGCATCCGCTCCCGATAAGACGTTGAGCCGCGCTCGCGTGCTGACCTACGGGTTGGGCGCGGGGCGGGTAGAGAAAGGAATGCGCATGGCTGAGGACGCTATCCGCGACGATTACGAAGAGAAGTACCTGGGCGGTGGCGAGGACGACGTTACTGAGCGCCTCGCTGAGATTGATGATGAGACCGCTGACCAGCGTGCTCAGGCTCTGCTTGAGGGCCTTGAGGACTACGACCTGGATGAAGAGGACCGCGCCCTGCTGGGTGCCTGGGGCTTCGACATTGAGGATGAGGAAGAGCAGCTCGCTGATCCGGTAGTGGCGATTGTTGGCCGCCCGAACGTGGGTAAGTCGACCATCATTAACCGTATTCTGGGCCGCCGTGAAGCGGTGGTTGAGGATAAGCCGGGTGTGACTCGTGACCGCGTGTCCTATAAGGCTGAGTGGCTGGGTAAGAGCTTCACCCTGGTTGATACCGGTGGTTGGGAGTCTGACGCCCGCGGCATTGATGCTCAGGTTGCTGAGCAGGCTGAGATTGCTGTGGAGCAGGCCGACGTTGTGGTCCTGGTGGTGGACGCCCGCGTGGGTGTGACCGCTTCGGATGAGCAGATTGTGCGTATGCTGCGCCGCGTGAAGAAGCCGATCATTCTGATTGCTAACAAGATTGACGACGCCCACCTGGAGCCGGAGATTTATAACCTCTGGTCGCTGGGTATGGGTCAGCCGTTCCCGGTGTCGGGTCTGCACGGCCGCGGCCTGGCGGATGCTCTGGACGAGATCCTTGAGGTCATGCCGGAGCACTCGCAGTTCGCTCAGCCGGAGGCGCTGGGTGGCCCGCGTCGTGTGGCTCTGGTGGGTCGCCCGAACGTGGGCAAGTCCTCGCTGCTGAACAAGCTGGCTGGTTCTGAGCGTGCCGTGGTGAACGACCTGGCTGGTACGACTCGTGACCCGATTGACGAGATTATTGAGCTGGGCGGCTACCCTTGGCGTTTCGTGGATACGGCGGGTATTCGCCGTCGCCAGCACATGGCTAAGGGCGCGGAGTTCTACTCTTCGCTGCGTACTCAGACTGCTCTGGAGCGTTCTGAGGTTGCAGTGGTGCTGCTGGATGTTTCCGAGCCGATTTCTGAGCAGGATGTGCGTATCGTGCAGACTGTGATTGATTCGGGCCGTGCAATGGTCCTGGCATTCAACAAGTGGGATACCCTCGATGAGGACCGCCGCTACATGCTCGAGCGTGAGATTGAGCGCGACCTGGCGCACGTGCAGTGGGCACCTCGCGTGAACATCTCGGCGAAGACCGGCTGGCATAAGGACAAGCTGGTGCCCGCCCTGGAGCACTCTCTGGAGTCGTGGGATTCGCGTATTCCGACCGGTCGCCTGAACGCGTTCCTGGGCGAGATTGTGGCCGCGCATCCGCACCCGCTGCGTGGCGGTAAGCAGCCGCGTATTCTCTTTGGTACTCAGGTGTCTTCGCGTCCGCCGAAGTTCGTGCTGTTTACTACCGGTTTCTTGGATCCGGGTTACCGCCGCTTCATTATGCGTCGTCTGCGTGAGACTTTTGATTTCACGGGTACTCCGATTGAGATTTCGATGCGTGTGCGTGAGCGCCGCTCCCTGGGTGAGCGTCAGAGCGCGAAGGCTAAGAAGGGTAAGGGCGGCCGCCGCTAGTAGCGGGGGTATGTCTGCCCGATGCCGTGTTGCTGGGCTGGCCCCTTGCTAGGCTGGCTTGGCCCCTTGTTAGGGTTGGCCCCCACGCGCTGGATTCTGTGCAGAAAATCTGCGCGAAAAAGATTTTTAAGATTTTTTCTAAAAATGGGGATTCTGGCTTGCGTGGGGGTTGAAAGCCCGGTATAGTTATTCGAGTGTTCAGGGGAAACCTTGAAAACAATATCGTGAATAACGAATCGGGTTGTGGCGCAGCTTGGTAGCGCACTTGACTGGGGGTCAAGGGGTCGCAGGTTCAAATCCTGTCAACCCGACAGATAAAGCTCCGGAAGGTTTTTCCTTCCGGAGCTTTTTTGTATGCCGTTTAGAGGTTCGCTGGGTTTGGTAGTTTGAACGATTTGTGATTAGGACATGCGCTGTGTGTACTGCCCAAAGCGCCGGGGTGCTGTTTCTTCCTTGAAATAGCGGGGGAGGGGGCTGGATGAGCCCTCAACCCGGGGGTGGGCTTTAGGTTAGGTTGCAATTATGAGCTTGAATTTAAATGTTGGAATATGCCCGATTCTGTGGGTGTTAAGTGGTACATTGGGTACACAAGGAATTGCGTTTTTGGATTAGGGATTCATTATCCTGACCCTGAAATTCCCTTGACAAATCAAGGAATATTTAGGTTTCTATGACAAAAACACCTTTTCAACACACTAAATTTCATAGCCGCAAAACCAACACGAACCCAAGTGAAGGCATATATCCCAAGGGATAGCGTCCTTAACGCATCAAACAGCTAGGTGCACGCACCTACAACACACGGCACACACGCCGCCACAAGCGTCACTGGGAAGGTTTTACGGCACAACTCGATCCCGCCCCCGTGGGCTGGAAAGGAACACAGTACATCATGTGGCAGCAAGTCTACGACCCGCTGAACTCGAGCGCCCTCTCCGCACTCGTGG
>ERZ772910.606-NODE-606-length-20050-cov-3.525331_pt1 | contig 20050 bp, 17 predicted proteins | sample MGYA00511357_ERZ772910 | MGnify/ENA primary metagenome ERZ772910 (study PRJEB29015, sample SAMEA2738096) | human oral metagenome | biome: human oral; feature: human-associated habitat; material: saliva | place: China | collected 2193 ... | reverse complement strand
GGTGCCTATGGCCCTGGATATGATATTGTTGCGATGATATACGCAGAGTTCTAATCACATAAAAGGGATGCACTTGGCATCCCTTTACTTTTGGTGTTCTTTCGTCCACGCAATTGTCTTCTTTAAATACTGACCTGTCCAGCTTTCTTCAACTTTGATGATGTCTTCTGGCGTTCCTTGGGCAACGATTGTTCCACCGCCATCGCCACCTTCTGGCCCTAAGTCAATAATCCAGTCAGCGCACTTAATTACATCTAGATTATGTTCAATGATAATAACTGTATCACCATTATCTACAATTCTTTCTAGTACAGCGATTAAGCGATTGACATCATCTGTATGTAGACCGGTTGTAGGTTCATCTAAGATATAGATAGTCTTACCAGTTGGACGTTTCTGTAATTCACTAGCGAGTTTGACACGTTGTGCTTCACCACCAGAAAGAGTCGTTGATGACTGTCCAAGCTTAATGTAATTTAATCCTACATCAGAGAGTGTCTGTAATTTATTCTTAATCTTCGGATGATTTGCGAAGAAATCGAGTGAATCTTCAACTGTCATCTCCAATACATCATAGATATTCTTACCCTTGTATGTACACTGTAGTGTTTCTTCGTTATATCTCTTACCATGACATACCTCACATGGTACATAAACATCTGGTAAGAAGTTCATAGAGATTACCTTTACACCATCACCTTGGCAAGCTTCACAACGTCCACCTTTGACATTGAAGGAGAATCTTCCTTTTTCATAACCGCGTAATCTCGCCTCTGGTGTCTTAGCGAAAATATCACGGATATCATCAAATACTCCTGTGTATGTAGCAGGGTTTGAACGCGGTGTACGTCCAATCGGATCTTGGTCGATTTGTACTAACTTATCGATATTCTCAAGCCCCTTAATCGATTTATATTTACCTGGATTGGCTTTTTGTTTTCCAAGGTTTTGTTGGACGGCTTTCATGAATACATCATTAACTAATGTACTCTTACCAGAACCAGATACACCTGTTACAAGTACCATCTTCCCTAACGGGAATTTCACGTTGATATTCTTGAGGTTATGTTCTGATACACCCTTCAGTTCTACAACCTTACCACTACCCTTGCGACGTGTTTCTGGCATTGGAATGACTTTTCTACCAGATAAGTATTGTCCTGTAATGGAGTTTAAAGAATTCTTGATTTCTTCTGGTGTGCCATTCGCAATGACTTCGCCACCATGAATACCTGCACCAGGTCCAATATCTACAATCCAATCTGAATGTAACATCGTATCTTCGTCGTGTTCCACGATAATGAGTGAGTTTCCAAGATCTCTCATATTTTGAAGGGTCTTGATTAACTTACTGTTATCACGTTGGTGTAAGCCAATGGATGGCTCATCCAATACATATAGAACTCCTGATAGTCTTGAACCGATTTGGGTTGCTAGACGGATACGCTGTGCTTCACCACCAGAGAGCGTTCCTGCCAAACGATCAAGTGATAGGTATTCTAGACCTACATCCTTCAAGAAGGATAAACGGTTACGAATTTCTTTGAGTACTAACTCCGCAATCTTTGTCTTTTCAACATCTAGCTTTAGATTGTTAATCCAATCTAGTGCTTTGCCTACGGATAGTTGTGTAAACTCGCAGATATTTTTATCTCCAACACGTACACTGAGTGCTTCTGGATTGAGTCTTTGTCCATGACACTTTGGACATACTGACTCTACCATGAAGGAGTGATACCATTCTTTACTCATAGAGCTGGTTGTTTCTACGTAACGACGTTCAATCATATTCTTAATTCCTTCAATGAAGTCATTACGGTTATAACTATTACCGCCAGAGGAGGTGATGGTATAACGAATTGGCGCATCACTACCATAGAGGATTACTTCTAATTGTTTCTTTGTAAGATCTTTGATTGGTGTATCTAGATCAATCTTGTAATGCTTTAGTAAAACTGCGAATGTCTGCCATTCGATATTATCTGTACCAATAATATTCTTGTAGTAGCGAATACCACCCTGACGAATAGACTTAGAACGATCTGGAATTAAGTTATCCACATCAACTTCTTCTGTAATACCCAAACCATGACAGTTATCACAGGCACCGATTGGCGCATTAAATGAGAATAAACGTGGTTCTAGTTTTGGCACTGTAAAACCACAGATATGACAAGAGAAGTGTGTGGAGAAGTCTAATTCTTCTTCCCCATTGAGGACAATGGCATGTCCATCCGCAAGATTTAATGCTGTTTCAATAGAATCATATACGCGTGATCTGGATTCATCTGTCTTTACAATACGGTCAATGACCACATCAATATCATGACGTTTATTCTTTTCTAATTCTGGTTCATCCTCCAACATCACAATTTCACCATCGATGCGTACACGGATGTAGCCATCTTTTAATAGCTTCGCAAATACATCTTTAAAGCTACCTTTTTTATTTCTGACCGTAGGCGCAAGTACTGTTAACTTACTACGATCTGGTAAGTCCATCACTTGGTTGACCATCTCTGTAATAGTCTGTCCTGTGATTGGAATATTGTGATTAGGACAGTATGGTACACCTGTTCTTGCGTATAAAAGACGCAGGTAGTCATAGATTTCTGTCACAGTTCCAACCGTAGAACGTGGATTGTTGGATGTTGTTTTCTGGTCGATGGAAATTGCTGGAGATAATCCCTCAATTAACTCAACATTTGGCTTTTCAACTCCACCTAAAAACTGTCTTGCGTATGCGGAAAGAGATTCTACATAGCGTCGTTGTCCTTCGGCGTAAATTGTATCAAAGGCAAGTGAGGTCTTTCCACTTCCTGAAAGACCTGTCATTACTACCATTTTATTGCGAGGTATTTCCAAGGAAATATTCTTAAGGTTATTCTCCTTGGCACCTCGTATTGTAATCTTATCTAATTCCATTACTTCTTCACCTCCTCACAAAGGTCACTTAACATCACCCAAGCCTCACGTGGGGAAAGATTATCTGGATCAACTTGCTTGAGTTTTTCCATCAAAGCTTCTGTACGTGGATCTTCTTTATACATTTCTACCAACTGGTAATTTTGTTGAACAACTCTCTTGGTGGATTCTAATTCCTTCTGTAAATCTTTTGCTCGATTTAATACTGCATCTGGTAATCCTGCAAGTCTTGCGACGTTGATACCATAAGAATGTCCAGCAGGACCTTCTGCCATCTTATATAAGAATGTGACTTCGTCATTGTTTTCTTTGACCACAACATGCATATTCTTCACGTTTGGAAGGTTATCCGAAATCACTGTTAGTTCATGATAGTGTGTACTAAACATGGTTTTAGCGTGTATACAGGTTGCGATATATTCGATCATTGCTTGTGCTAATGCCATACCATCATATGTGGATGTTCCTCGACCAATCTCATCGAATAAGATTAAGGATGAGGAAGTTGCCTCCTGCAGGGCGAGGTTAGCTTCTGACATCTCTACCATGAATGTAGATTGTCCACTGAGGATATCATCCGAAGCACCAATGCGTGTAAAAATCTTATCAAAGATAGGCATCATACAACTCTTTGCTGGAACGAAACAACCCATCTGAGACATGATAACGATTAACGCAGTTTGACGCATATAGGTTGATTTACCACCCATGTTTGGACCAGTAATCAGTAAGATATCCTGGTCTTTATGCATATCTGTAGAGTTTGCGACGTACTTTGGATTCTTCATCATGTCATCCAAGATTGGATGCTTACCGTTTTCAATGAAGAGACGGTCCTCATCAAACTGTGGACGAACATAACCATACTTCGCAGACACTTCTGCCATGGCAACCTGTGCATCAACCTCTGCTAAGAATTTACTTAACTTCTGTAGTCTTGGTAAGTATGCACGGATTTCATCTAATATCATTTGGAATAATTGTTTCTCAATACGAATCGCATTTTCTTCCGCATGTAAGATTGCGTCTTCTTTCTCTTTTAATTCAGGAGAGATAAATCGTTCATTATTTGTTAATGTTTGACGACGGATATAACCCCAATCATCCTGTACAGCTTGTGCAGCTGCTTTAGAAATTTCAATATAATAGCCAAAGACTTTGTTGTAGCCGATTTTGAGTGTTTTAATACCTGTTCTTTCTCTTTCCTTGGCTTCAAGTTCCGCAATGAAAGTTCGACCACTATGTTGAATCTTACGTGCTTCATCTAGTTCAGCGTTATAGCCATCTCTAAACATTCCACCATCACTAATCTGTACAGGTGGATTATCCACAAACGCATCTTTCAACTTCTGATAGAGTTCCTGCAGTGGATCAACTTTACGCTTTTCATCAAAGACCGTCTCATCTAATGCATGCATGATAGACGGTACTTCTGCTAATGTCTTTGTTAGACGTTGACAATCCACCGCATTTGCCGTATTCATTGCACATCTAGCAATCAGTCTTTGTAAGTCATAAATATTACTAAAACTATCACGCAACTGTTGTCTTTGCATGAAGTTTTGAATTAACCATTCGGTCTTATTAAAACGTGCTTCAATCTTTTCTCTTGAAACAAGTGGCTTTTCAATCCATTTACGTAACTGTCTTGAGCCCATCGATGACTTACACGCATCTAAAAATGACCATAGTGTAATTGCCTTACCATTTTCATGTAAGGATTGAACAAGTTCTAGATTCTGACGTGTCGCAAAGTCCATATATAATACTTCGTCTTCACGTTCGATGCGTGTTACCTGTAAGTGACCCAACATGTGCTTCTGGGTATTTTCCAGATAGTTTAGCATACGTCCATATGCTTGCATGTCATAATCTTTGAGGATACCTTCCGTTAATGGTAGATACTCCTCTTTAATACGTGTTTCATCACAATAAGAAATGACAATCTGCAGTTCTCTAAAACTCTTGAGTGTCTTTTCTTTAAAATCACTAGGTACTACAACTTCACGTACATTCGAACGCAGTAGCGTCTGCATTAACAACACATCTTTGTGCTCGATATTCTGTACATAGTTTTCACCAGTACTCATTTCTACAATCGCAAGAGAATACCCATATCCATAATCGGTAATCGCGGCTAAATATACAGAGGCCTTTTCATCAGAGATTTCCTGCATAACAGTACCTGGTGTAATCACACGAATGACATCACGTGTAACTAGACCAACCGCTTCTTTTGGATCTTGTGTCTGTTCACAAATCGCAACTTTAAAACCACGGGATACAAGTCTTGGGATATACGCAGCTGCCGCATGATGTGGAATACCACACATCGGTACACGTTCCTCAACACCTGCATTCTTTCCTGTTAGTACAAGGTCTAATTCTTTCGAAGCAATCTTCGCATCATCAAAGAACATCTCATAGAAATCGCCTATGCGATAGAACAAGATTGCATCTTCATATTCTTTTTTGACTGCAAGATACTGCTGCATCATCGGTGTATAATTTTCTGCCATATTCGCCTCTCAAAACATATGTATTATAGCATAGTTGTCCATATTCCTTGTGGTCGAAGACCGATGGGTATGCATCAAGATATGTAATATATTTACTATTTCGACCATAATCGAAATGATATTAATTATTTCTTATAGTTTCGACTATAATCGAAATTAATATTGAAAATGATTTATATTTCGATTATAATCGAAATATAATAGGAGGTACTATATGGAGTATATTTTACGACAAAGTTATCTAAATGAAATTCAAAAATTTATTAATAAACCTGCTACTAAAATATTGATTGGTATGCGCCGTGTTGGTAAATCTACAATATTGAAAATGATTTCTGAAGTCCTTTTAAAAGATATCCCAAGTGAAAATAAAATTTTTATGAATTTTGAAAGTCTGGAATTGCTTGGGATACGAAATGCGGAAACTTTTGCCAAGCATCTGCAGCCATTCCTCAAACAAAATAATGACAAAAAATATTTCTTCTTCGATGAAATCCAAGTAGTTCATCATTGGGAAGAAGTTATCAATGGCCTACAAGCAGATTATGATTGTGATATTTATATTACAGGTTCTAATTCTACGATATTATCAAGTGACCTAGCCACTGTACTTGCGGGAAGATATGTTCAATTTGAAATCTATCCATTTACATTCAAGGAGTTTATTGATTGTTATAAAGATTTGCAATTATCACAAGAAGAATACTTCACTAAGTTTATCGAAATTGGTGGTCTTCCTGCTGTGAAACACTTTCAACTCAATCCAAATCCAAGTTATAAATATCTTTCTGATATCTATAATACCGTCTTGGTAAAAGATGTTTTGGAATATAATCAGATTCGTGATATTGATATTTTTAATCGCATTCTGTTATACGCTACCGAAAATATCAGTCATACTTTCTCGGCTTTAAATATTCGAAATTTTCTGAAGAGCGAAGGTCGTAATGTTTCAGTAGATACCGTTTTAAATTATCTTAATTTTTGTATCAATGCCTTTATTTTAAAGAAGGTAGCTCGATACGATACGATTGGCAAAAATATTTTAAAAGTTGAAGAAAAATATTTCCTAACTGATCACGGCTTTAGACAGGCAAAAGGTTTCTCCAATGCCAAAGACATTGAACGTGTATTAGAAAATATTGTTTATATAGAATTATTACAGCGTGGTTATACCGTTTATATTGGCAAAGTAAAGGATAAAGAAATCGACTTCATCGCAGAAAAGGATGGTAAACGTCTCTATTTCCAAGTTTGTTATTTATTAGCAACAGCCGAAACACGCAAAAGAGAGTTTGAAGTCTATCACGAGATTTCCGACAACCATCCAAAGTATGTCTTATCTATGGATACTATTGATTTTAGCCAAGAGGGATATATCCATAAAAATATCATCCACTGGCTATTAGACAAAGAATAAAGTATTCGTCTAAAAAACACTTCAATATCGAAGTGTTTTTTACTATTGCCAATTTTCTACATCACTGTACGTAAGGAATTGATAATTCCTTTCTGCAAGTAATATGATTTTGCACCATAGAGTAATGTATATACATTTTCCTCACGTGTAATAGTAATTGAGCCAAGATCCATAAGCTCTTTCTCATGTACAATTTCTTTATCATATACCGTAATCACAAGTGATGTAGCGTTGGCATCTACATGTTTGATGTTCTCTTGGCCACCAATATACTTGATGATTTGCTTTACCATTTTTTCACCTTCATCACGGATGATTAATCCTGTTGATAGATGACGGAAGTATAGTCTAGTAGCTAAGAAGTAGACAATCGCAGAAATCACACCAACAATGACCACAATAATCAAGTTACGATATAAACTTGTATATTTTAAGTAGCTTAATAGTTCTGGCAGTGTTCCTGGAATTGCAGTAACGGTATTGGTATCTATTGTAAGATAGCCAAGATTTACATGTAATGTTGAAAATAATCCGTATAAGAATCCATTATATCCAAGATGGAAAAAGAATAGTAATGGACTAACCATAAACATCATAATTTGTAGTGGTATCGTTGTACCAGATATCATGGAAATGAGTGTACCTACAATACATAATTTTTGTACTTTTGCACGTTGTGCCTTTGATGTACCGATACTGTACATTCCCCAAATCATTGCAGGTATCGCAAAGATATTCATAACATAATATGGTGCAAATAATCTTCCTGCCCCAGATATAAGTGTTCCTGCACCTAACTGTGCTGTCCATACATTTGCGTCACCCACAACCGTAGCACCTGCGATATTTGTCCACACTCCACCAGATGATGAATACCATAATGGTTGTCGGATGAGTGCATTCAAATGGAACAGTTGCAAGAAACGATCAGTGATTCCATAGAGAATCATATTAAATGGGCTACCTAAATCAGAAGAGATATAGTTTACCAAACGTACAATGAACAGGATAAAGTATGGCCAAATAATACCAAATACAGCACCTGCTAATATACAATATATAACTGTTTTTAATAACGCATCTGTTTGTTTTAATAGTGAAGCTTGCCCAATCCCATGATGGCTTCCTGTTCGACAAGCGATATACGTAAACATTGTTACGATAATTGTACCGACCATTCCTGTTAATAATGGATAATTAGCAGATCCGGATAAATATCCAACAGATGAAGAGCCTGTACCAATATTAAATACCGCATTATATGCATACGAAGGCAGTGCCGGTGCTGGCACAAACATCGTAGCGGTGTGGAATGCAATATAACCAGCTAAACCAGCAACTACTGTTACGGAACTGTTTTTCTTTTGTGTTAATAGTCTTAATAGAATGAGTAATGGCGCATACATTAAGATTGTTCGTGCAATAATACCTAATAGTTCCCCTACCAAGAAGACACCATCATTTGCGATGATGGTGACTAATCCATATGCAGGATGAAGGATTATATTTGATACACCACACAGAAAGCATGCGAATGCAATTACAATCAGTGGAAATTTCAAAATTTGAAAATATGAATGCATGTATTGCATACTAGCCTCCTGTTAAAATAGTGAACTTAGTTTTGTAAAATAGGATACTTTCTTTCCTTTGATCATACGTACACGTTTTTGATCGCATATACGAATCTCTAATTCTTTAATCTCGTCAATTGGATAAACATCAGAGTCTACACCAAGGATTGCCTTTTCAAAGCTTGTGGAGCTTAGCTTCACTTTTGTATCTTTACTTAATACGATTGGCGCAAATAGTGAACGTGATTTACTATGATGAATACCAGCAATCTCTGAAAGTTCAATTAAATCTAAACCTTCTTGAATGACTGCACCACCTAATGAACGGTTATATGCTGTAGAACCTAGTTGTGTACATACACACATTCCAGTACCACGGAAAGTTTCTAGATATTCATCGCTTAGATGAACATCTAAGATTTGTGTACGTGCAATATTTTCAACACGTATTTCATTTACCGCATGGTAAATATTCCCGTTTACTTCCGTTACTAGTAATGGATATTCGTTAATTTCATATTTACCAGACAAGTACATCTCTAATAAAGCATCAACTTCATTGTCTTGATAGTCTGTAAAAAAACCTAGTGTTCCTGTATGTAACCCCAAGAATTTCACGTCTGGTATCAGTTCCATGTAGTCATGAATGGCTTTGATATAAGTACCATCTCCACCAACTACAAAGACTGTATCTGGATTTTCTTCGTTATATTCATATTGATGACTTTGTAATACTTGTTTGATTTTGTCACCAATCTGTTTTGATAGTTCATCAAATCTTGTTACGATTGTAAATTTTTCCATAAATTACTTCCTTGTTTGTATTATACATCACATTGCTTGAATCCAAATGGATTATAGACGTTTATATAATCTTGCACTCCAGAAATTCATCCCAACTTCATCAATATAAAAGTGCATGATTGCTTTCCAGTTTTTTGTAGCAGTACTTAACATCATCATTTCCAGCCCTTTTTTCTTCAGTTCTTTTTCAAGGCTTTCCATCAATTGTTTCCCAATCCCACGTGAGCGATAAGATGGATGTACATAAAGTTCTTCTATCTCAAAGTAATGCATGTTTTTATCTATCACACTTGTTTGTTTATCTTGAATTTCCTCTTTACCAAAAACATAAGCTATCAGTTCATCATCATACGCTGCTAGGATGTATCTATCTTTTAAGTCATCTTCTGTATTTGCCCGATATCCATAACAACTATCTTCTTTTTCCCACATTAACGATAATTCTACTAATCGATGCATATCAAATTGATTTATTTCTTTGATTATTACCATATAGGGTAGCCTTTCATATAGTTTAATTATATGATAGTTCATTTTATTTAATTTACGAAATTTTGTAATTAATTTGTATTTTATAAAATATAATCGTATAATATATATGAGGTGAAATTATGAATTTAATTACTAAGATTCTTGCAATACTTGTTGCGCTAGAATTCCTTTACATCATGTATATCGAAACAATCATCACAACATCAGAGAAAACCTCTAAGGTCTTTGGTATCCCTACAGATATCTTACAGGACAAAACAGTGAGTACACTTTTAAAAAATCAAGGTATATATAATGGTCTCATTGGAGTTCTTATCTTAATAGCTGTTTTGGTGTTCGCAAGCAAGGTGGCCACAATCTCTTTACTAATCTATGTTATTCTTGTGGCAACATATGGTGGTATTTCTAGCAACCCTAAAATTATTTTAATGCAGGGAGACCTTGCCATTCTTGCACTAATATCCACAATCTTTTAGATATAAAAACCTGTATCAGGTTATTCCTAATACAGGTCTTTTTTATTGAACTTTTGTGCCTGGAGTTAAGCCATTGACTTCAACAAGTCCGATTGTCTTTTCTTCCTTACCAGCTAGTAACATACCCTGTGATTCAATACCACGGATAACTGTTGGTTGTAGGTTGGCAATCATTACAATACTCTTACCGATAACTTGTCCTGGTGTATAGCTTTGTGCTAAGCCAGAAACAATCTGACGTACTTCACCATCACCCAAGTCCACTTTAAGAACAAAGAGCTTATCCGCATCAGGATGTCTTTCACAAGAAAGAACCTTACCAACACGCAGGTCAATCTTCTGGAAGTCTTCTACAGTAACAGTTGGCTTCTTTTCAATTTCCTTCTTACGTGCTTTCGCATTGATTTCATTGATCATATCAATCTTAGATTGAATTGCCTTTTCATCAATACGTGCAAATAAGATTTCTGGCTTCTCTGCAACGTGGATACCAGTTTCAAGCTTACCAAATTCAGAAATTGTTTCGAAGTCTCTTTGTTGTGTATTTAAGTCATCTAAAATCTTCTTGGATGTCTCTGGGAAGAATGGTTCCATTAATACAGCAGCGATGCGTACAGATTCTAATAAGTTATAGAGAACCGTCGCAAGTCGTTCAATCTTTTCAGAGTCCTTCGCAAGTGCCCAAGGTGTTGTCTCATCAATGTACTTATTACATCTAGAGAATAAATCAAGAATATCTTGGATTGCATCAGCTACTCTGAGTTCATCCATCTTCTCAATGACCTTCTTCACTGTGCCAGTAGCCATTGCCTTGAGTTCATCATCAACCGGTTCACTGACATTTGGATTCGCAACAACTCCACCGAAGTACTTATTCTGCATGGAGATTGTACGATTCACTAAGTTACCTAGGTTATTCGCAAGGTCACTGTTGATACGTTCAATCATTAAGTCATATGTCACATGTCCATCTTGTGCAAATGGCATCTCATGTAACATGATGAAGCGTACAGCATCTACACCGAATAACTTCACTAAGTCATCCGCATAGATAACATTACCATGTGACTTAGACATCTTAGAATCACCAATCAATAGCCATGGGTGACCAAATACCTGCTTAGGTAATGGTTCATTCAATGCCATTAACATAATTGGCCAATAAATTGTATGGAAACGGATAATGTCCTTACCAATCAAATGAAGATCTGCTGGCCAGTATTTCTTATAGAGTTCATCATGATTACCATCCGCATCATATCCAAGACCTGTAATATAGTTGGATAATGCGTCAATCCAAACATATACAACGTGCTTTGGATCAAACTCTACTGGGATTCCCCACTTAAAGGATGTACGTGATACACAAAGATCTTGTAATCCTGGTTTTAGGAAGTTATTTACCATTTCATTCTTACGGCTTTCTGGTTGAATGAAGTGTGGATGTTCATCGATATACTTCATCAACTGGTCAGCGTACTTACTCATCTTAAAGAAGTAAGCTTCTTCCTTCATTGGCACAACTTCACCACCACAAACAGGGCACTTGCCTTCTTCTGTTAACTGACTCTTTGTGTAGAAGGCTTCATCTTCTTGACAATATAAGCCTTCATAATATCCCTTATAGATATCACCTTGGTCATAGAACTTCTTGAAGATCTTTTGTACTTGTCTTTCATGTGGTTCATCTGTTGTACGAATGAAGTAGTCATAAGAAGTATTCATAACATCAAACTGTTGTTTGATAACTGCTGCGACATCATCTACGAATTGTTTTGGTGTCTTACCTGCAGCCTTTGCCTTCTCTTCAACCTTTTGACCATGTTCATCTGTTCCTGTTTGGAAACGTACATCATAGCCTTCCGCACGTTTAAATCTAGCGATTGCGTCTGCTAGTACAATCTCATAAACATTTCCGATATGTGGTTTTCCTGATGTATATGCGATTGCGGTTGTAATGTAATACGGTTTTTTGTTTTCCATTTTTGCGTACCTCCTCAAAATAAAAGACATCCCAAATGAAAGGACGTCTTGCACGCGTTACCACCTTTGTCTTGCGGATGAATCACTCATCTGCCTCTCTTCGTTGTAACGGACGTCTCCGGGTCATACTCTTCGCATGACCAGCTCCAAGACCATGTTCCATTTCCCCTTCATGCATGTTTTCACCTACCACATACTCTCTACGTTTCTAAGAAAATGTACTCTTCTTTTCATTGCTGTTATCGGTATTATTATACGTTGAAAGTGTATTTTTGCAAATACACAGAATGTATATTTGTGTTGGCAAAAGCCTTTTCTATCGCCTTTATACAAGCGTTCTACATAAATAAACCTTGTGTTTTTAATCTTGCCAGTATATCATTATAGAGAATACAGGATTTACTTCCGTATCATAGAATAGGAGATTCAAAGGCACAATGGCAACAGGCAAGGTAAAATGGTTTAATGCTGAAAAGGGCTACGGATTCATCACAACTGATGAAGGTAAGGACGTTTTCGTTCATTACTCAGCAATTCAGAGTGAAGGATTCAAGACACTTGATGAAGGCGCTGCAGTAAGCTTCGACATCACAGAGTCTAATCGTGGACCACAGGCTTCCAACGTAACAAAGCTCTAATTAAGAACATTGTACGAACAAAAGAACGGTTTATCCGTTCTTTTTTATTGTTGATAAGCACAAGAAAAGATGGCAAATGGCCATCTTTTTGTATCTCTTATTTAAAACTGTCGAATGAGTATTCTTCATATACCTTGGATACAGGTGTATGATTTTCGATTGATTCAATTGTATTCGCAAGCATTTCAGCGATAGATAATACTTGAATCTTTGTTGTACCTGCCTTTTGGTCTTCACGAAGTGGAATCGTATCCGTAATTACCATCTTTGTGATTGGTGAGTTTTCAATCTTCGCAATTGCATCACGTGAGAATACACCATGTGTAATTCCAGTGTAGATATCCTTAGCACCATGGCGCTTTAAGATTTCACATCCAGCCACAAGGGAACCTGCTGTATCACAGATATCATCAATGACAATGCATGTCTTATCCTTTACATCACCAATGATGTTTTGTGCTTCAACCATGTTTGGTTTTGGACGACGCTTATCGATAATTGCGATAGGTGCATCTAATAAATCAGCCACTCTTCTAGCACGTGTAACTCCACCATGGTCTGGTGAAACAACTACTAATTCATCCTTTGGAATTTGTAGACCCTTGAAGTAACTAGCAAGCATCGGTACTGCTGTAATATCATCGATAGGAATATCGAAGTAACCCTGAATCTGTGCTGCATGTAAGTCAAATGTTACAACACGGTGAGCTCCTGCAACCTGTAATAGGTTTGCAACTAACTTCGATGTAATTGGCTGACGTGGTTTTGCTTTACGATCCTGACGAGCATAACCGTAATAAGGCATAATAACGTTAATTTCTCCAGCACTTGCACGTCTACATGCATCGATGCAGATGAGAACTTCCATTAAACGCTCTGATACTGGATTGCATGTTGACTGAATGATGAAAACAGAACGACCTCTGACTGACTCTTGTGGTTCGACTAAAATCTCACCATCTGCGAAATGTTCAACCTTGATTTTACCTAAAGGTAATCCCAAATGCTTACAAATGGACGCTGCTAGATCAGTGCTAGATGTTAGAGCGAATACGACAGTTTCCTTAACCATGATTTTTCTCTTCTCCCATATTAATGTTGCTTATCCTTATTAATTAAAGATGTTTTATAACTATTCGTCAACCCTTACGGCGAATAAATGGTCCGACTATTTCAGCTTTTGCAACATTTGTGTCTTCTAACCATGTGCCTGGTAGAATTTCTGCGTAATCTTCAACAGTTACATCTCCATAGAGGTATGTATTCGGGTGGATAATGACATCTGTTCCAAATGTTACATTTGGTCCGATGTATGTTGTATTAGGGTCATAGATTGTAACACCCTTCTTCATCCACTCTGTATTAATTCTTTCTTGCATATATTTTGCGGCATGTGCTAATTCTACATTTCCATTAATACCTTGTACTTCTTGCCAATCATCACATGGAATCGCAACAACCTTTTTACCGAGCTTCTTTAAAATCTCAACAAGGTCTGTTAGATAGTATTCATTTTGAGCATTGTTATTATTCAAATGCTTGAGTCCTTCAAATAGAGATTGGTTATTGAAGGCATAGATACCTGTGTTAATTTCACGTACTGCCTTTTCCGCATCATTTGCATCTTTGAACTCAACAATCTTTTCAACTGTTCCATCCGCATTACGAATGACACGACCATACGCTCCATTGTCTTCCGGAATTGCAGTGAGTACTGCCATATCTGCATCACCAATCAAATCATATAATTTCTGGTATGTTTCTGGTTTTACGCATGGTGTATCTCCACTAGCGACTAGAGTAATACCCTCTTCATTTGCGAGCTGTTGTGCCTGCATGACCGCATGACCTGTACCAAGCTGTGGTTCTTGTACCGCAAACTCACACTTTCCAGCCATCGCAGTTTCAACTTCTTCGTGCTTATAACCAACTACACATACAATTCTTTCTGTACCAGACTTCTTTAAGCTATTGATTACCATACCTAACATTGGCACTTCTAGAATCTTATGTAATACCTTTGGTAATTCTGAGTGCATACGGGTTCCTTTACCACCCGCCATAATAATTGCGTTCTTCATTTTATTTTCTCCTATATTCATGCAAGCATGATTTATCGCGTATGTACTGTTGTCTTTCTAACAAAGTATCTCTTCTTTTTTAATACATCGATGGAACGTTCTAACAACTCTGTGTCTTTTGTGATACCAAACACAGTTGAACCACTGCCTGACATCAGCACACCATCAAATCCTAAGTCCAATAAATCTTGTTTGGCCTTTCGGATTTCAGGAACCAATGTCATTGCGGCATTTTCCATGGAGTTACCTAAACAATGGATAATGCCGTCATAATCGTTGTTTTCTAGTGCTTCTTGCATTGCTTTACAATCAGGATGAATTCCTTCTTGTTCATCCACGATGTGGAAGGCTTCTGCAGTCGATACACCCTTGCGTGGCTTAATCAACAATAATGAGAAATCTGGTTTACATAAGAATGTTGTTATCTTCTCACCAATCCCTTCCACAAATGCAGGTCGATTGAGGATACAGAATGGTACATCTGCACCAACTTCTTTACCCACCGCAATCATCTCCTCTTTTGTAAGATTTAGATTACACATGCGATTAATCATACGTATTGCGGCAGCCGCATCTGCACTACCACCCGCAAGACCAGCTCTTGTAGGAATATGTTTCTCCAAACGACAGCGGAACTCTTCTTTGAGATTATACTTTTCCTGCATGATATGAATCGCCTTTACAATTGTATTCTTATCATTGATTGGTAAGTAATCACGATTCAACTCCAGTGTCGTTTCTTCCGCAAATTCCATTTCTAAAACATCATAGAAATTAATCGGAACCATAATCATTTTTAAATCATGGTAACCATCTTCTCGTTTTCCTACAACATCTAAACACAAATTAATTTTTGCGTATGCTCGCTCTTTCATTTCATGACCTCATGAATTTGTTTTAATTCATCGATGGTTAATTCTTGTGCACGTTTATTGGCTGGAATATTAGCTTTCTCTAGTATCTCTGTTGCCTTATTACCATCGCCTACATATTCTTTCAGATTATTGTATATCGTCTTACGACGCTGTTTGAAACATGCACGTACTAATTCGAAGAAATCTCGAATCTCTTCATTACTTGCGTCGTTATTCTTTCTTGCGAATTGAATGATGACACTATCGACAGCAGGGGAAGGATTAAAGGATCTACCTGGTACTGTAAATAAACGCTTGATATCGAATAAATACTGACCCTCTACAGATAAGGCATTATATTCAGGATCTTTTGGTTTTGCGACAAAACGATCACCAACTTCCTTTTGTACCATAACTGTAATATAAGAGATATCTGGATTTTCAAATATCTTAAATAGTACTGGTGTTGTGATGTAGTATGGAAGATTTGCACATACAGATACGGTTCCATACTTTTCTTTTAATGCATGTACAACTTCATCTAAATCACATGTTAAGAAATCCTGCAAGATAATCTCTACATTGGAATAGTCTTCTAAAGTATGTTGTAGTACCGGAATTAAACCTTCGTCTATCTCAAATGCAAGTACGTGTTGAGCATGCATTGCGAGTTGTTCGGTTAAACTTCCAATACCTGGACCAATTTCGATAACTGCACCTTCACAATGTGACATTTCAGCGCAGCGTTCTACGATAATTGGATCAACTAAGAAATTCTGGCCAAATCCTTTCTTCGCTCGTAATCCAAATTGATCTAGTATCTCTTTTGTGCGAGACGGTGTTGAAATTAATTTTTTCATTTATCTATAACCTCTCGTAATTCTTCTTTGTTAATCGCAAGACAGTTTAACCTTGCAAGCATGGTCTTCGCATTACCATCCCCAACGTGGTAGTATTCTCCAACTTTACGTCGTAATTCTGCACTATCAGATTGACCACTTAAACCGAGTTCAAATAAGTCGCTCATCGTTAAATTGCCTTTTGGTTTATCAGTGATAGTTACAACATTCTGTAATGCATTCCACAATGTATCTTTATCCGCATGTTCAATACCAACCTTCTTCTCTGTGCGTGCATGATGCTTATCCACAAATGCATTCTTACAGTTAGGAACATGTTGATTAATAATATGTCGGATTTGGTTGCCTGGTGTATCTGGATCAGTAAAGACAATTACACCTCGTGTGCCTGCGGCATAGCGAATCTGTTCAATGACTTTATCATCGATACTACTGCCACCTGTCTCTATCGTTTCGCAATCAAAGTATTTCTTTAATTGTTGTGTATCATGCCTTCCTTCCACAACGATTATCTCATGAATGCGATCCATCAGCTTCCTCCAGGAATCTAGTCCAGTTGGTATCGATTTGTGCAACCATATCTTCAACTGGCATATTTCGAATCTCTGCCATCTTCGCTACGATATATGGAATATTCGATGGTTCATTTCGAGTACCACGTACTGGAACCGGTGCCATATATGGTGCATCCGTTTCACTGAGTAAGTAGTTTAAGTCGATAGTCTCTACCACATCTACAGCATGTCTTGCGTTTTTGAATGTTAACGCACCCCCAAGTGCGATATAGTAACCTAACTTTGTAAATTCTTTTGCCATCTCTTTTGAACCTGGAAAACAATGTAATAATCCCTTCCAGTGATGTTTCTTCATAATATCGAAGGTATCCTGCATAGCATCTCTAGAATGTACTAGGATTGGTTTATTTACTTCTCTAGCAAGTTCGATTAACTTTGCGAAGTACTCACGTTGTACAGCACGATCAGTTTCATCTGTAACCCAGTGGTACTCTAGCCCAATTTCACCGATTGCAGTTACCATTGGATCTTTGGCTAACTCACAAAATTCATTCCAGTATTTTTCATCTATCTTCGTCACATCTTCTGGAAAGATACCTGCCGCAACCTTATAGTTTTCAGGGTTGCGTTTGGCAAATTCAATGGCCTGTTTTGTTTCTTCTAGTGATAATGTAATAATCATTAATTTATCCACATGCTTTTCTTTACAGCGTGCGATAACTTCTTCTAAATCTTCTTGAAACTCTTCTCCCATCAAATGACAATGGGTATCTACATAATGTAATTCACTCATCTTATTTCCCTAAACAGAAGCGTGAGAAGATTTCATCTAAGAGATCTTCTTTGCCTGCCTTTCCAGTGATCTGTCGTAATGCAGTCCACGCTTTTTCTAAATCGATTGTTACTAAGTCAAGCTCTATACCTGCATGCAATGCATTTACTGCATCGTTCATTGCTTGTTCTGCCTGCAAAGCATAACCAATCTGTCTTTCATTATTTAATGTATCGCTATTGGCTGCGATATATTCACTATGATATTTCTCCACAATCGCATTTGTTAGTTCTGTAATATCCTTCTGGATAGCACTGATTGATATACCTGCATGCATACTATCCTTATCTTTCTTATTATATACAACAATACGATTATGATTCTTTGTCTTCTCTAATAGTTCTTGATCTTCTTCCGTTAATTCTTCGGAACCATCTAATACAACAATCACAAGCTGTGCCTTTTCTAATGCTTGTAAGGATTTGGTAATACCAATTTGTTCAATCGCATCATCACTCTTACGAATACCTGCGGTATCGATTAGATTTAATGTGATTCCATTTAGTCTTACAGTTCCTTCCACAAGGTCTCTTGTCGTTCCAGCCACATCTGTAACGATTGCTTTATCTTCTTCTAACAACGCATTCAATAAGGAGGACTTACCAACATTTGGTCTACCCAAGATAACGGTATTAATTCCTTCTTTAATCACTGCAGATTGTTGGGCTGTTACGATAATCTGATGAATATCATCAATCCACTTCTCTGCCTTTGGTAGAATTTCTTCCTCTGTTAATTGATGTACATCATCATACTCAGGATAATCAATATTTACTTCAATATTCGAAATGATTTGTGTCAAATCTTCTTCTAATGGTCGCATTAGTTTTGCGACAGACCCTTTTAATGAATGGATTGCGCTCTTTGCGTTAATTTCATCCTTTGCCCAAATTAAATCATTGATACCTTCTGCTTGGGACAAGTCCATCTTTCCACTGAGGAATGCACGTTCTGTAAATTCTCCACGACGTGCCATACGTGCACCTGCGCCGAGAATGAGGGACAATACTTTTCTTGTGATATAGACGCCACCATGACAAGAGATTTCCACAACATCTTCACCAGTATATGATTTTGGTGCACGGAAAAGGCTGACGAGTACTTCGTCAACAGATTCATTTCCTTCTTTGATGGTTGCGTAATGGATTGTATATCCCTTGGCATCACTAAAATCTTTGCCTGTTAAGTCGGTAACGATTTGAATTGCGTCACTACCAGAAATACGAATGACGGAGATGGCTCCCATCGCATCGGCAGTGGCGATTGCGGCTATAGTATCCTGAAACATGTTGTCCCTCCAGTTTTCCACTATTATTGTACTAGTTTTATCCATTCTCTGCATGACATCTCAGCAGTTTTTTCAATGTGTGCTAAGATTAAGCTATGAAACTATCAAATTCTATTCAAAATGCCCTCAATGAAATGGGCTATCATTCCCTATTACCGATTCAAGAAAAAGTCATCCCAATGATTCAAGATGGAAAAAGTCTATTTGTACTAGCCAAAACGGGTAGTGGAAAAACTGCGTCCTATCTCATTCCTGCGATTGAGCAAGTCCAAAACAATGATGATTTTACTTCTGTTTTAATTGTCGCTCCAACACGAGAACTCGCAATTCAAATCTCATTGGAAGTGAAGCTATTAGCTTCTTATACAAAAGTACATATCGTAACACTAATTGGTGGTATGGATTCCGATAGACAACTCAACGCACTACGCCATCGTCCGCATATCATTATCGGAACACCTGGTAGATTATTAGATTTATATACACAAGGTGCCTTTGACCTTTCAAAGTTATCACTGTTTATCATTGATGAAGCGGATCAAGTTTACTCAACTGGCCAATCAGAAGATGTAAATCAATTACGAAAAGAAATTCAAGGTGTTCAAACAATTTGTTTATCTGCCACAAAAAATGATACAATTCAAACTTACTTCGATACACCATTTGAAGAAATGCTGCAAGGAAGTGTAGCGATAAATGAAAAGATTTATTCTTACTATCTTGAGACAGAAGACAAGAAAGCTTCTTTACTATCTCTACTACAATCGCTTCCTATCACATCAGCGATTG
>ERZ772910.603-NODE-603-length-20120-cov-6.345228_pt1 | contig 20120 bp, 11 predicted proteins | sample MGYA00511357_ERZ772910 | MGnify/ENA primary metagenome ERZ772910 (study PRJEB29015, sample SAMEA2738096) | human oral metagenome | biome: human oral; feature: human-associated habitat; material: saliva | place: China | collected 2193 ... | reverse complement strand
CAAAGAAGAATGAAATTAAGAAACCAAAGTTGTCAACTAATTCTAGGACATTATATTTGTTCCAAAGCTTGGAATTTTTTTCCCAAGGCGGAGAATTTTATTTCGCCGTATAGGAATTTTATTCCCAACGTGCAGAGACACTATTTGACAGCCTTGAAAATGAAAATGCATTACAGATCAGCAATTTACAAAAAGACGGAAAATAGAAAGGCAAGGCTTTATGCTTGCAGCTCCTCGTGGTCGGCCAAATGATAACATTCAGTAATTTCACTTGCTGTTTCATGAGGGTTGTCTTTTCTTAACTTAATTGATTATCAACCATAAACACACGAAAGACTATCCTCTTTTAGTTTTTGTTGAAACTGTTTTAAGGTAAAAACAGGCATTGCTTATCTTTAATTGGGTTTAATAGTATTTACGTAAAGTTCTTAATAAAGTAAGATTTTAAAGAAGATATTTAGTAGAATCAATTTTTAAGTGTAAATTTGGAAGCAGAAATCAATACACTCGAAAGCATGAACTATTAAATACTTTCTCGCGTACGCAGTTGGAGGAAGAGCCTGATAGCGTTACACTCAAGAGGCATAAACGATGTCATAGACGTTAAGTTTTGAAGGCTCTTTTTGGCATCGATCTCTTGCCCGACTGATCAGTATCTGACTGTGCTTTTGATAGATGTGCCTTTCTTTGGACAGCAGTGAACTTATGAAACTAATCCTGAAATTTATATCTCATGGTTCTTCAGTGCAAAACTTATATATCCGTGCAGTATTGTTACCGGGAATAATCCCCAACCCTTCCGGCTTGGTTGCACATTTTTTCAATCCTATGTCTAACTTATGTTATTCTAATCGATAAGTTAAATAAATAACCGTAGTCGTGTTCTTACAGTTGGAGTTTCTGGAATGACACGATAAGCAATAAAAAACTCACCTCATTAAAACTTTAACTAATATGAAACGACATTTAAGGCAAAGCGTAAAAGTCTTTATGGCATGGTCTCTGATGTGTCTGCTTCACATTGGCAATGCGTATGCGCAGAGCGAGTACACAACCCTTTATGGCTGTATGGCTTCGGATAAGCACGGTGCAGGCTTGTTCTCCTTTACAACAGCAAAACCAGGCTTTACGCCGATAAAGCTGGAAAACGGCCTTAAGGCATTGGGCGGAGGAACCTTGGCTGAACATAGGTTCTTCTCCATCAATGCCGACGATCCGCAAAATCGAAGACTGTATATTTATGATGCAGACACTTGGGAATTGTTGGTTGACAATCCGGTAGAGAACCCTGCCGTAGATCTTACCTACGACCCTGTCTCAAAGAAAGTCTACGGTTGTTTTACGAAAGGTCAAACTGTTATGCTGGGAACGATAGACGAAAAGGGCAAACAGCAGACTATTGCCAATATGGATGTGCTTCCTTCTGCATTGTTCTGTGACAGAGAAGGACAGCTTATGATCATTGGGCAAGACGGCATTCTCTATAAATTAGACAAACAGACGGCTAAAACGGAGAAAGTAGGCGCAACCGGCATTATGCCCTTCTTTGTACAGTCGGCAACAGTCGATCCTAATACCGGCAAGTGCTTTTGGACGTCTATGACGCAAGAAGGTTCAGGCCTACAAGAGGTGGATCTCTCTACGGGTAAGGCGAAGCAAATATATGCCTTTAAAAATGTAGAAGAAATCGTAGGTCTTTTTATCCCAATTGTAGCCAAAGTTACGGCCCCTGCAATGGTAGACGACATTAAGCTGCAGTTTGCCGGTGGTTCGCTTACCGGTAAAGTCGTTTTCAATATGCCATCAAAGGCCAAAGGTGGGGCAGCCATAGCGGGTAAGCTTGCCTATAAACTAATGGTAAACGATAAAGTGTATGAAGGGAAGGCTGTTGCAGGCTCGCAGGTAGTTATAGATATGACGCTCACCGAGGGAAACAAAAAGTTGGTGCTTGTCACGACCAATGCTGCCGGCGAAGAAAGCGACCGAGCCGTAAAGGTGATGTGGGCTGGACAAGATGCCCCCGCTGCTGTAACAGGCGTAAAACTACATAAGGAAACTCCGGAACGAGTAAGGCTCTCCTGGAGTGCTTCAACAGAAGGTAAACATAAAGGCTATGTTGACCCGTCTACAATTACATACAAAATTGTGCGTTATCCCGATCAAGTAACATTGCAAGAAAACTTTAAGGAAACGACGCTCACTGACAACCTCGCCCCAACAGAACTTGTGAAATATTGGTATACCATTATGCCGACAACTAACGGCAAGCAAGGAGAAGAAACGCTATCCAACAAGGTGATTATGGGGCCAAGCTATGAAACTCCTTACAAAGAATCATTTGCAACACAAGAAAGTTTTGAAAAATATACAGTAGAAGACTGCAATAAGGATGGGATCACATGGGGCTACAATATATATGGTAACTATGTAGAATATTCCGGTATTAAAAAAGGAGATGACTGGCTCATCTCGCCACCGGTGAAATTAGAAAAGCGGGGCTACTATAAACTCTCGTTCAATGTTCGATGCCTTTCAGCAAATGTACATCAATTGTCTGTATTTGCCGGCAGTTTGCCCGACACGGAAAGTATGAAGCAACAACTGGTGCCGACGACCGAGTTCAAGACAGACTTTATGGACAAACTGGTAGAGCAGAAGTTTATGGTGGATAATGACGGAGACCACTATTTCGGTTTCCATACGACAGGAGAGCTTGGAGCGCCCGTCACGCTCAATCAGATTTGTGTGGAAAGAATATCATCGATTGATGCGCCTGCTTCCGTATCTGACCTGAAGCTTGTTGCCGGAGAAAAGGGAGCACAGAAAGTCTTCGTATCGTTCAAGGCTCCGGTAAAAACGATTGGCGGCAGTCAACTCACAGCTATAGACCGCGTGGAATTGTTCCGCCTAACGGAGAATGGCGAAAAGAAAATTAAGACCTTCACAAGCGTCAAGCCCGGCGCCTCCTTGGAGTTTACGGATAATGAGCCGGCACTCAAGGAAAACACTTATCGGGTAGTTGCCTATAACACAGAAGAAGCAGGCGATGATATTATCGCGACGGTGTACGTAGGCCAGGATGTTCCGGGAAAAGTTTCCAACATACGATTGAAAGAAGTAGGAAATGCCATTGTAGAAGTATCGTGGGATGCTCCCACTAAAGGTGTGCACGATGGGTATATAGATGTCTCAAAGCTCACCTATCACGTAAAGCGCAATGGTTCGCTTCTTGTTGGGGGAAAGCCAGCATCTTCTCTTCACGTGACTGATAGTATAAACGACTTGGGCGCAGACCAATTCTTCGTGGGCTATGAAGTCGTTGCTTTATCAGAAGCCGGGATGGGCCAAGGTGTTATTTCTCCATTCCTGACTGTAGGAGCTCCTTATGATGTTCCGTTTAAGGAATCTTTTGTCAATGGTAAAGGTGCAAAAGGCTGGGGAAACAACGCAGATAAGGAAGGCGTGAGTTGGTCTGCTCGTATGACAAGTGCCGAAGATTCTCAAGATGACGACAAGGGTCTCATCTCACTTGTGCCCTATATGCCGGATAATGGAAAAACAGAACTTTTGTCGCCAAAGGTTGCCATTGGCAAGACTGTTCATCCAAAACTTTCGTTCTGGTTGCGCCATACGGCTATTGACGAGTCTTTGAAGGTAATCATTTATTCTGCCGATAGGAAGGAACATCAGATGAGAGAAATCAAACTCAATGAGAACCCTGACGAGTGGCAGAATTATGTGATAGATTTAGGAGAATATCGCAACGAGGAGTTTATACAAATAGGCCTTCAAGCATTTAACTTGCCGGTGAGGAGTAAGATAGATATGGACAACTTATCGGTGTTTGATGATCTGAAACGCAACCTTGGCATTTCTGAAATAAATGTCCCGCAACGCGTTCGCGTAGGCGAACAAGGCGAAGTTGTGATTACGGTGTCAAATCAGGGAACAGAGAAAATCGATGCCTTTACCGTAGAGTTATATGATAAGGATAACAAGCTGATAGCCTCTTCAAATGGCGCAGGAATAGAACCGGTGGGACTGCAAAAGGTAAACCTGATCGTCATACCGCAGGCTAAGGATCTCTATGAAATGACGGTGACAGCCGTTGTGAATTGTCAAGGCGACCAAAACTTATCCAACAACAGCAAGACGGGCAAGTTCACGGTTGTACCGTTGTCTTATCCAACTCCTACAGAATTGACCGGTATGAAAAACGGCAACAATGTCAAACTCTCGTGGAAAGCCCCCGACTTGACAAAGTCTTATTACGAAACTACCTTTGAATCGTTTGAGGATTATCCATCATTCACGGTCTCGGATCTTGGAGAATGGAGTATGATAGACGCTGATGCAAAAGAATACACGATGCAGTTCCGTACTTCCGACGGAAGGTGGATAGACTATGAGAATTGCGCCGGACCTATGGCTTTTCAGTTAATTGATCTCTCACAGATAATAGGAACGGAAGATGAGGGCTGGAGCAGTGCGTCAGGCAAGAAAATACTAATTTCCGTCTATAGTTCAGGAGGAGGAAACGACGACTGGCTTATCTCTCCGGAACTTACTACCGAGGCCCAAACCATTTCTGTGTGTGCGAAGAGCCTCAACTACGAAAGGAGTGGACTTGAATCTATGGAAATCCTCTATTCTGAGACGGATAAGCAGGCAGAGAGTTTCAAATTGTTGAAGCAAGTGAGCGATATCCCCACGCAGTGGACGGAATACAAGTTCGACCTGCCTAAGGGCGCGAAATACTTTGCCATTCACTCTAAAAAGGCCAACAGTGCACTTATGATTGACGATATTAGATACGTAAAGGCAGGGACGCAACAAGTAACGCTTGACCTGCAAGGATACAATATATATCGTGATGGAGAGAAGCGCAACGAGGCGCTGCTTAATACCCTTACTTTTGTTGACAATAACATTGAAGAAGACAAAACGTACAATTATTTCGTCACAGCAGTATATGCACAAGGCGAATCAGATTTCTCCAATGTCTACCAGCAATCTGCCACCTCTTCTGTAGAAAACATAGCCGACGGAAACACCTCCGTCAGCGTTAACTCAGCAGAAGGGAAAATCATCGTGAAGGGTCTCAATGGGCAGCAAGTAAGCCTTTATACGCTTTCGGGCACGAAACTATATACGACTTCGGGCAAAGAGAAGCTCGCCCTACAAGTTACGGCCGGCGTTTATATCGTAAGGATAGATCAATCATCCTATAAAGTGATCGTAAAGTAATTCCAATGTAAACAGAGGACCAGCGTGTACAAAAGTGGACAAACCGCCACAATATATCGGCACGTATCCCACTTAGCATACCTACTAATAGATAGACAGAATGCTCCTTTATGGGGCATTCTGTCTATTGTAAGATATTGATTTGACAGATTATCTTTCGTTTATCAGTCACCTTAGTTTGCTTATCAGTCACTCTATCAGATACTTTTAAGTAGTAAACTCTCCCTTCTTTGTTTACTTCATATCAGTGGCCAGATATAATGGGTTAAATCTTCTGATACGCGCCATTATGAGAATGTGCCGTTTGAAGTACCAGAAGGGTGGGTGTGGACAACAATAGGAGAGCTTTTCCAACACAATAATGGAAAACAAAAAACATCATCTTCTCAACAAGGTACATTACATAGATACATTACGACATCTAATGTTTATTGGGATCGTTTTGATCTTTCTAAGATAGGTAAGATGTTTTTCTCTGATTCTGAGCTTGATAAATATTCTGCGTGTGAAGGAGATTTGTTAGTTTGTGAAGGTGGGGATATAGGAAGAGCTGCTATATGGAATTATGATTATACTATATGTATACAAAATCATTTGCATCGATTAAGGGCATACGTTCCAATATGTACCAGGTTCTTTCTATATTCCTTAATGGATACAAAAGGGAAAGGATTGATAAGAGGAAAAGGAATTGGACTGATGTCGCTTTCAGCAAACGATTTACATATCATACCCACGGTTCTTCCACCATTAACAGAGCAGGAGCGAATAGTTGCAGAAATAGAGCGTTGGTTTAAACTTATTGATGTCATCGAACAAGGTAAGTCTGACTTGCAAAGTACTATCAAGCAGACAAAGAACAAAATCCTTGACCTTGCCATTCACGGCAAACTCGTAGCCCAAGACCCGAATGATGAGCCTGCATCAGAACTGCTAAAGCGTATCAATCCAAAGGCGGAGATTACTTGTGATAACGAGCATAATGAGAAGTTTCCACAAGATTGGGAACACATTTTAATTGGAGATTATGTGGAAACTGTGACAGATTTTGTTGCCAATGGAAGCTTTGCATCGTTGCGTGAGAATGTAAAATACTACAATGAACCAAATTATGCAATATTGGTAAGAACAAAAGACTTCCAAAATAATTTTAAACAGGATTTGGTCTATACAGACCCACATGGATATGAGTTTTTAGCTAAATCAAACTTATTTGGCGGAGAGTTGATTTTTAGTAATGTTGGGTCTATTGGCAAAATTTTCATTGTTCCTGAGTTGAATCAAAAGATGACATTAGCTCCTAATGCTATAATGGTTAGATTTCATAATGACAAGCAACAAAAGTGGTTTTATTATTTATTTTTATCTACAATAGGACAAAATTTGTTGGATTCAATAACATCTGCAACAGCCATCGGAAAATTCAATAAAACTGATTTCAAAAAATTATCTATTCCTATTCCTCCTCTTGCCGAACAACAACGGATTGTTCAAAAGATAGAAACACTGTTTTCTGTTTTAGATAATATTCAAGAAGCCTTAGAAGTGTCATGAATTGCACTTCTAAGCCTTCTGTTTAGTTTACCAATTGACAACTTTATCCACAATCTTTTGTTGTTCACTTGCTGTTCTGCGAAGATAAATACGAGTCGTTTCTATGCTTTCGTGTCCCATTAGGTCGGCTAATAAAGCAAGGTCATTGAAGCGGTCGAGAAAGTTCTTTGCAAAGCGGTGGCGAAAGGAGTGAGGGTAGACAACATCACGCTTCAATCCATACTTCTCTGCAAAATGCTTCAGTTGCTGAGCTATCCCTCGTGTCGTAATACGTTGTCCGAAACGATTAAGGAAGATATAACCAGATGAAAGTTCTTTCTCTTTAATCCATTTGGTCGCTTCTATTCGCAAAGTTTTAGGGATATACAGCCGTCTGATCTTTCCTCCTTTGCTGTACAGGTCAAGATAACCTACCTGCACGTGCTCTGCCTTGATATGCAGAAGTTCGCTGACACGTGCGCCCGTAGCTGCCATAAACCAAACGATGAAGTACCATTCATCATAACCATCTATCTTGAGCTTTGTTTTCAGGAATTTATAATCAGCATCACTGATTACGTTCTCCAGAAAGTTCTTTTGTTGAACCTTGACGAATTTCACTTTAAGCTTCTCCTGTTTCGTAAACTCCAAGTATTTGTTTATTGCTTGCAACCGCAGGTTAACAGTCTGTGGCTTAAAGTTCTCTACCAAATACCCTTTGTAAGCCAAAAGGTTCTTCTTGTTCACCTCCTTGTAGTGGTTAAGGAAGTAGTTTACGGTCCACACATACGATGTGATGGTGTTTTGCGCCAAATTTGTTTTGGCTAAGTGTTTTTGAAATGCTGTTACCATATTACATTGAATTAAAATGAATACAGTAACAAAAACGTTGACAATAACGAGCATTATCCGCACTTGCCCAAAGGATGGGCAATTACCTCTATGCAAGAGGTCTGCAGTTTGCTTGATGGGGAAAAGCAAGACAACAGACCGCTGACCAACTTAGACGTAAAGTTTTTAAGAGGGAACTCTAGTGGGACAGTTATAAAGGCTGGCAAATACGTTTCAGCCAATACCTATGTGATTTTAGTTGATGGAGAAAACTCAGGTGAGGTATTCAAGGTTCCGATTGATGGCTATCAAGGTAGTACTTTTAAGCAACTAAGTATCAATGAAAATATGAATGCAGAGTATCTCTTACATATCATTAATCTGCATAGAAAAATGTTGCGAGAGAACAAAGTAGGCTCTGCTATTCCACATCTAAATAAGAAACTATTTAAAGCTATTCAGGTGTCAATACCACCTTATAAAGAACAAGAAAGAATAGTCGCAGCAATAAACGTTGCCAACAGAATGCTTGACACCATAGAGGAGAACCTATAAGCTCTCCTCTATGGTGTCTAAGATAAAAAAGAAGTCTTCAACTTTCTTTACTATTCGTTTTTGTTCTGCTAATGGAGGAATGTATATTTGATAATCTTTCAGCCACTCGGTACTAATATTTAATTGAGCAACTCCTTTTCCGCTGGATATGCATTCCTTTATAAACTTCTGATTTCTGAATAAATAATATAGATATAGTTTCTCGATAATGCCTGGAATCTCTCTTATGCATGCAACTCGTTGATTAAGAGCCGCAGGCAAAAGACTCATAGGTAATAAGCCAACTCTACCCACATTACCCGTTAAAGACATCAACATATCATTGTCTTTTAGCATATAACTTTGATATTCATGTTGTAAGCTTAAAGGATAGCATTGAGGACTATTATCCTCAATAAAACCATCTTGTACATTAGCAATACGGATTATTCTCACCCCATCTTCTTGAATATAATTCGCGCTCTTAAAAGCAAATCCATTCAGAACCTTGGCAACGCTTTTTACTTCCGTAATTGCCCATCCTTTGGGCAAGTGCGGATAATGCTCGTTATCACAAGTAATCTCTGCCTTTGGATTGATGCGCTTGAGCAGTTCCGATGCTGGTTCGTCGCTCGGCTCTTGCGGTACAAGCTTACCGTGGATGGCAAGGTCAAGAATTTTATTTTTGACTTGTTTGATGGCTGTTTCCAAATTTTCCTTGCCCTGCTCAATTGTATCAATCAAAACAGACCAACGCTTTATCTCTGAAACAATACGCTGCTGCTCGGCAAGAGGAGGGAGAGGTATGTAGAAATTCTTTAACGCATCAAAAGGCGGAATATTTTTGATAGCGGTTCCTTTACTTTCTTTGTATGCTTCTTCTTTAAGGATATAATCAAAGTAAAGTAAATAGAATGTTTCTATATCTCTATTATGTAAACGGACAAGCATTAAAGCTTGGTTTATTATTCCTTCTCTTGGCTCTTTGGATAGAACAAAAGTTTCTCCAATCGTTCCAGCACAGCTTACGATAATATCAAAAGGCTGAATAGCAAAAGCGTTCAGTTCTTTATATTTTTCTTTGGAAATATAGTAAGTCCCTAACTTTTCATTTTTTTGTATAGCATTTTTCTGCTCATAGACTTTGTAAGTATGATCTCCTTTGGAGACGAACATAGACTTTGTTAAGCTACTTCCAAATGGACCTTTCTTATAAAAAGCAAGGTCATCAAGCTTACACCACACCCACCCTTCTGGCACTTCAAACGGCACATTCTCATAATGGCGCGTATCGGAAGTTTTGGCAGATTTTCGACTACGCTTAATCTTCCCTTCTTTTATCAAGCGTTCTTTTTCTGCACGGATGCGCCCAAGCAAAACAGATGCAGGCTCATCGTTTGGGTCTTGAGGCACAAGTTTGCCGTGAATGGCAAGGTCTAATATCTTTTGTCTTAACTTCTTTGTGTCCATTCTCTACCAATTAATCATTTGTGGTGTTTTGTCCTTCCAAGAAGAGGTTGCAATATTCATTGAGTTGTTCCTGCATACGCTCTTGTGGAATAAGAATACGTTTGTATTCTGTTATCAAAGTTGGACTCATGCTGCGACTCATGGCATATTCTACCACTACTTTATCAGCGTCTGGACATAACAAAATACCAATAGAGGGATTCTCGTTGCTGCGTTTTACATCACGATCGAGTGCTTCGAGATAAAATTCTAACTGTCCAAGGTCACGAGGATGAAACTTTGTCTTTTTCAGTTCTACCGCAACAAGTGCTTGTAACCCACGATGGAAAAACAATAAGTCAGCTTTAAAAGTTGATGCGCCGACATTGAGGTTATACTCTTGGTCCATAAAGATAAAATCCTTACCCAACTCAAGGATAAACTGCTTCATGTGTTCTATTAAGCCTTTCTTCAACCGTGTTTCGCTATGTTTTTGAGGAAGTCCGAGGAAATCTACAAACAAGGTGTCCTTAAACACTACAGGGGAATTAGGATAAGTTTGCAGCAAACCTTTTGACATATTCTTTTTATCGCCTAACAACGTCGTGTAAGTCTGATTGGCAATGCTGCGCTGGAGTTCTCTTTTTACCAAATGTTCTTTGTGAGCATATAGGATGTAGAACAACCGTTCTTCACTACTTTTGCAACGACATAATATTTCTATATGATTCGTAAAAGTGGTTAGTGTGAGCAGTTTGGGGAATTGTCCAACTCTTGGTTGGATAACTTGCACAGGAAGGGTGTCAATCCCTTGATAATCTTGTATTAAAGGCTTATCATTAGTTTGTGCAATTTTTGGCTGCACAAATTCTTTAGATAGGTATTGTGATGCTATAGATAAGAAGTTTTCGGAAGAATACTCTTCGTAGAACTGCACCATATTATACACACTTCTTCTGCTATATCCTTTCAGCTTAGGTTGTTTGGTACGGATATATTCAGAAAGTTGAGTAACAACTTTACTACCCCATTCTTCTGTTTTTAACTTATTGGAAATATAACCACCCACATTCCAAGCCATAAGCAGCGTTTCTTCGTTCACCGCTCTTGAAGCACGGCTCTGATGCTGCAAAATGATGTTGATTACCTCATCAAACTGCTGCTCTTGACTTAATATAATGTTGCTATCCATTGCGTTTACTCTTTAATTCCTGCCATTAACTTCTGCAATTCAGCTACTGCCTTACTGATATTGCTGGCTTGGGTGGTAATATTTGTCATTAGCTCATCTAATGTAAATTGTTCTTCCTCTCCACCAGCCTTTATCCATGTAATATCAAGACTTGTTTTGTCGCGAGCCATAATGTCCTCTACCGTATATTTGCGCCATCTACCATCACGAGCAGTATCTTCGTTATAGGTTTCGGCACGGGGATTAGCATTGTAGCAGGCTACAAAATCATCAAGATGATGACGTTGCAACTTATTTGTTGCCAATGTATGCTTCACATCTGTGCGATAATCATAGAACCAAATATCCTTAGTTGGTTGTCCCTTCGTGAAGAACAACACGTTGGCTTTAACGCCTTGTGCATAGAAAATACCAGTGGGCAAGCGTAAAATGGTGTGCAAATTGAAGTCGCTCAATAGCTTCTTGCGGATTGTTTCGCCTGCACCACCTTCAAACAGCACATTGTCAGGAAGTACCACTGCAGCACGCCCACCTGTTTTCAGCATCAACATCATGTGTTGCAAGAAATTGAGCTGATTGTTTTTAGTCTCTACATAGAAATCGGGACGATTGATGTCTACCGAACCAGCGGGGCGTATCCCAAAAGGAGGATTGGCAAGAATTACATCTACCAAAGTTTCAGGCTCTTTTTCTAAACTATCTTCGCACGCAATAGGGCTACGGTCTGTCCCTATGCCATGCAAATATAGGTTCATCGAAGCCAAAGTTACAACTAATGGAGTGTTATCAACGCCATGAAGTGCCTTATTATTTAAGAATTCACGTTTGTCCTTATCTTGTGATTGCAGTTTCATGCAGTCGTATGCAGCCAACAGGAATCCACCTGTGCCACAGGCCGGGTCACACACGGTTTCACCAATCTTGGGTTTGATACAATCCACCATTGCCTGGATAAGAGGGCGAGGCGTGAAATATTGTCCTGCACCACTCTTCTTGTCTTGCCCATTCTTTTCCAAGATACCCTCGTAAATGGCACCTTTCACATCGCCATCCATGACAAGCCACTGCTCTTCGTCTATCATTGAAATCACCTTCTTAAGATAAACAGGCTTGTCAATCTCATTTTGTGCCTTAGTAAAGATGGTACCGATAAGATTGTCTTGCTCGCTAAGAATTTTCAGTGTTTTCTCATATTGCTCTATCAAGTCTAAACCATCAAGTTCTATCAGATTACGCCAACGATAGCCTTCAGGGATAGAAGATGTTTCCTCAAACAGTTCCTCGTTCTCCGCATCCATTTTGAGAAAGAGAAGATAGGTAAGTTGGGTGATGTAGTCGGTAAATGCCACGCCTGCCCCTGCCAAGGTCGTTGCTAAATTCCAAACTTTTTTGGTAAGCGCTTGCTCTGTTGATATATTTGTTGCCATTTGTTAAGCTATTTTTCTGTAAATGATAAATTGTGATAATGAAGCCAAAGCTTCGTTTGCTATATTTTTCCCACCAAAGGCACGGATAAGTTGCGCCGCTTGTGTCTTATCATTGTCTTTAATCTCTGTAATTGTACAATATCCATTCGATGCAATATAGCTAAATACTTGTTGCATCACTCCAATCTGCTCTTCTGTAAGAGGTCGTTGATTTTGTCCACACCACAGATTAAAACGTTGGTTGGCAGATGGATACAAGCTTTCGAGCCTTTCTATCTGGTGAAAAGCATAACGCACTAACTGGATAATGTTTGTAAGAGCTTCTTTTTCCTTTTTTGTAGAACTATGTTTTACCATTGGGGGATTGATGATTGCATAGGAATTCCAAAGCGACGACATATTGAATTTACTGTTTGCAAACTTCAACTTGTTTTCTAAATCTTTCAGCATGGCATAAGTGAGCGGTTCGCCTTGATTGTTGAAAATGATACGCAATGCTTCTATTTCATCTTTATGCTCCTCACAATAGGTTTCAAAAGCAGAAGTGGTGGCTTGTGCTTCTTCTTGTGAGAAACCTTTTGATATAAGCTTGTCCTCGCCCGGCATCAAAATTTCTACAAATCCAGCATTGAGTATCAATAAAAACTCACGTGCATCTGGATTATTGGCAATAGTGTACACTAATGCTTTACGAGCTGTGTTAGGTTCATTCACATTGATATATTCCGGCAACACATCCTCTTCGAGCGCATTAAAGATGTTTGATGCAATATCCATCATACTTTGATGAGCCAAACCAAGAAACTTCTCACGATCTTTTTCCTCGCATTTATGACTGATACGAGATAGGCGACTTGCTAATAATCGTAAATTCTCATCACTCACATTACCATGCGTTATTTTCTCCAATAGCTCTTTCAAGGAAATTAGTCGGGTGGTTGCATTATCTGAAGGAGGGGCAATAGTCTTTTCATGTTCTGTAACACCGACAGCATCAACCAAGTAGAAACAGTCCTTACTATACGCATTAGGGGTAACGTTACGGAGTTGTTCGTCGCCAATAGTACGCACGCCTCGTCCCTTCATCTGAATGTATAAGGGTTCTGATGCCACATCACGCATAAACATTACCACTTCAAGAGGTTTTATGTCTGTACCTGTTGCCACCAATGTGCAAGTTACGGCAATACGGAAGTCTTTATCGTTGCGGAACTGACGTATCAATTCGTTGCTATCTCCTGCTGAATAGGTGATTTTCTGTACAAAACGATTATCATTGTGTCCAAACACCTCTTTTGCTATCTGCACAATGTTAGTGGCATGATTTTCATTAAGCGCAAAAATCAGTGTCTTGGGCAGATAATTCAAGTTCGGCTCACGCTGTGGGTCGGTAAACATCTCCGTATATACCGCATCACGGTAAGTTTCCAATACCAGTTTTATCTGTGCCGGATTGACAATACTCCGGTTAAGTTCTTCGCGTGTATAGTTTTTTGTCTCTTTATTATTTATCGTTTCAACTTCTCCGGTATAGCACGTTGCTCTTTTTACTTTCTCTCCTTCGAGAATTGCACCCCCATTTTCTGTTACTTGTGTTTTGATACGATAAATACGACAATCAACATTTACACCATCAACGATTGACTTCTCTAGCGTATAGTTTACGATGATATTATTATTAAAGAAAGCTTTCGTTTCAGGAACAGGTGTAGCAGTTAATCCTATCAACTTTGCTTTTGAGAAATAATTGAGAACTTTCTGCCAATTACCATAGATGGAACGGTGACACTCATCAATAATAATCATATCAAAGAAATCAGAAGGAAGGTTAGGATTCTCTGGGAGTTCTACATCCTCATCTTCTATATCCTCATCGTCCCCTTCATTATCGGTAATTTCTTCACCCTTTAACAAGGAGAACAATCGCTGGATAGTGGATATTACAACGTTACTATCTATAGGTATATTGGCGGATTTTAAGCGATTAACCGTGAAGATAGTATTGAAAGGATCACCATTCTCTGTCAAGCGAAATGTTCCAAATTCATTTTCAGCCTGCCTCCCCAAATTGTTTCTGTCAACCAGAAACAAAATACGTTTCATAGGCGTAAAAGCTAACATACGATAGGCTGCCAAGCAAGCAGTATAAGTCTTACCCGCTCCTGTAGCTAATACCATCAAAGCACGATGTTCTCCCGCTCGGAAAGTTTTCTCTAATTCAGTAATGGCTTCATGCTGACAAGTACGCAAACCTTTGGAACTAAGCGATGGTAATCCTACATATTCATCTTCTAACCCCAATAATTTGGAAATTTCCTTAGGAGTATGAATACGTTTACGATACTCAAACTCAGAGTTACTCTTACGTGTGTCATAAAACATCAAATCCTTACTATTGGCAACGTATGCAATAGGAAGAGGAATCTTTGGAAACCATGCTTGACACCAAGAGGGGCAACTACGAGTATATAGTACAGCTTGCTCTTGAACAAACTCCGAGTTTACATCGATCTCCACTCGCTTTGCTTCTAATATACCAACAGCCTTCCCATTAAGAAAAAGTAAATAATCTGCTTCTTTATTTCCTTTCATTAATGCTTCTCTTACAGCAACTGCAGATTGATTAGGAGCATAATGATCTCTGTTAACAACCTTCCATCCTGCCTCTTCTAACATTCTGTCTATAATAACTCGCGCCGTATCTTCTGGTTTCATTGTTTTTCTTGTTAAATTCCTATAATGATGTGTTATCGGAAGATAATGCAAAGATAGTAGTATTTTGCATATAAATACACAAAAAGTCTCTTAGTTCGCGGACAATTCTTTAAGGCCAATAAACCCTGCAAGAGCATTCCTATCAACCCTGCTAAATTTAGCTATCCTACGAAGGGGCGTTTCGTTCTTCAGTAGCTCAGAAATGAGTACATCCTTGTCTGCAAGCTTATACTTTTCAGGAGCGTTTTTTTGACTTTGAGCGCGGTATAGGATAGCACCTTCTGCTTTCTTTCTTGCCAATGCCTCTTTTGTGCGCTAGCGGTTTTACTTCATCTCAACAGGAAGTAGAATACTCAAAAAAGAAGGTCGTAATGTAGAAATGTGATTCAACAATCCTAAGACTTAGGTATGCAAAAAAATAGTACGTACTTTTCAGGGAAAAGGTCCTTACCTTTTTCACAAAAGGTAAGGACTATTTGATCAAAAAGTACGCTCCTTTTACGTAAAAGGTACGGACTATTTTTGCACAGTCAAAGGGCCGTGCGTAAATACCTCTTAATCTTACCTTTGTAGCTAAAAAGACAAAAGGGAATAATTAGAGTAAACACCCATTACCACACCGACAATTTCATTTTCCCTGATGCGCAAAGCTACATATTAGAAAAATATCTATTTTTGTGAAGGTGTAAGTTTTTTCTATTTGTTTAACAACATAGAACAGAATAGCGCAAACGAGGCTAACACACATTTGTAAGATAAGATCACAGCTTAAACTTTAAGGATATGTCAAAAGTACACAAAGAAAAGATTGAATGTATCCATTGCAAGGTCAAAGGGATGTTTGATATTTGGGACTCTATGAATGTTAACCTCGATCCTGAATTGAGAGAAAAGGTATTCAACGATGAGGTCTTTTTATATACTTGTCCGAAGTGCGACCATCAAACGGTTGTACCTTACGGGACACTGTATCACGATGTGAAACATCGCTTCTTGCTTTTCTTTGATTTCTTTAAGCCTGACGATTTCAACTACAAACCGATCGACGTTTCGAATGAGCCGAGAGTAAAAAATTATACTTTCCGCCACGTGACCGGCATCTGGCGACTGAAAGAGAAAATAGTCATCTTGGAGAAGGGGCTTAACGATGTGGCCATTGAGCGAATGAAGTATATGATAAAGCACGAGCTTCATCCGGAAATGGCAGAGAAGAATTTTGAAATATACTTCGGCGAAATACATCTTTCGGACAAGGACGTATCTGAACAAGATTTCATTTCATTCTTATACTTTGATGAGAATGATGAGGCGTTCTCGCTTCAATACCCTTTGGAAAGCTACGTTGAACAATGCGAGGCTTGTGAAGCGGATCCTCGTATGCAGGTAAAGGGGTGTGAAAACATCGATGAAGGTTGGATTGCCATGAAGCTTCAAGGCGAAGAGGCGTGAGTAAAGAGAAGAAACAGCTTGTCTGACAAACTATTGGAGCGCAGGGCTTCGAGGGCGCGATTGGAGGAAGATGAATACTTGTTCATTGCTCCTGCATTCGATAAGCTACTCTTGATCGCTCACCATCCATTCACAGAAGCTCCCCGCTTCTGAACTTTTCAAATCTTGATTTTTTTGTGCTACATATAAATATAAATTTAGCCAAGAACTTGGTATTAGCCTTTTTATACCTAACTTTGCTCGCTGTGATTAGGAGTGCTTTGTCCGTAAGCGTACGTATAAGCATTTTAACGCAGCAATTTACATAATAACAATCAAATAGTATGAAAAAAGCATGGAGAGGATTTACCGGCACAAAGTGGGTCGATGAGGTCAACTTGCGCCAGTTTATTCAAGACAACTACACCGCTTATGATGGTGACGCTTCATTCCTCGAAGCTCCAACTGAAGCAACAGACAAACTTTGGGGAATGCTCAAAGAACTGCAAAAGCAGGAACGCGCTAAAGGTGGGGTGTTGGATATGGAAACGGAAGTCGTTTCCAGCATGACTGCCTATGGCCCGGCCTATATCGGTGAAGGGACAATGGAAGAGGAGAAGATTGTCGGTTTGCAGACGGATAAGCCTTTGAAGCGCGCCTTTATGCCGTATGGTGGTATTAAGATGGCGGAACAGGCTTGCACAACCTATGGCTATGAGCCTTCTGCAAAACTTCACGAAATATTCACGAAGTATTGCAAGACGCACAATGACGGCGTATTCGATGCGTATACGGATGAGATGAAGCTCGTCAGACACAACCATATCCTTACAGGTCTTCCTGATACGTATGGACGTGGGCGTATCGTTGGCGACTATCGTCGCGTGGCGCTGTATGGTGTTGATTTCTTGATTAACGAGAAAGCGAAGGACCTGCGCAATTGCGGCGACGGTACGATGACGGAAGAAGTAATCCGCTTGCGCGAAGAGATCTCTATGCAAATCAAGGCCTTGAAAGAGATGAAAGAGATGGCTGCCATCTATGGTTACGACATTTCTGAACCCGCTAACAATGCGCACGAAGCTGTGCAGTGGCTCTACTTCGGCTACTTGGCTGCGATCAAAACGCAAAACGGCGCGGCAATGTCGGTAGGTCGTATTTCTACTTTCCTTGATATCTACATTCAGCGCGACTTCAAAGAAGGAACGCTTACGGAGAAAGAAGCGCAAGAGCTCATTGACCACTTGGTGATGAAGTTCCGTATGGTGAAGTTTGCCCGCATCCCGTCTTATAACCAACTCTTCTCCGGCGACCCTGTATGGGCTACGCTCGAAGTGGCCGGTTTAGGTATGGACGGCCGCTCTATGGTAACCAAGACCGACTTCCGCTTCCTCCACACGCTGGAGAATATGGGGCCATCGCCTGAGCCCAACCTCACCGTCTTGTATAGTTCACGCTTACCCAAGACCTTCAAGGACTATGCGGCAAAGATTTCTATCGCGACAAGCTCTATACAATATGAGAATGACGACGTGATGCGTCCTATTTGGGGCGATGATTACTCGATCTGCTGCTGCGTATCGGCTACGCAGACCGGTAAGGAATTGCAATTCTTCGGCGCTCGTGCCAACCTCGCAAAGTGTGTGAACTATGCGATCAGTGGCGGTGTGGATGCCAAGACGCGCGAACAATGCGGTCCGGCTTATCGTCCGATCGAGGGCGACGTGGTAACTTATGACGAGTTTATGCCGCGTTTCAAAAATATGATGGAATGGTTAACGGGGGTTTATGTAAACACGCTGAACCTTATCCATTATATGCACGATAAGTACTTCTATGAGGCTGCCGAACTTGCACTGATCGACACCGATGTGCGTCGCACTTTCGCAACGGGTATTGCAGGCTTCAGTCACGTAGTTGACTCTATTTCGGCTATTAAGTATGCCAAAGTCAATATTATACGTGACGAGACCGGCTTCCCGGTAGAGTATAAGACAGAAGGCGACTTCCCGCGCTATGGTAATGATGATGACCGCGCCGATGAAATCGCTGTATGGCTGTTAAAGACTTTCATGAGTATGATTCGCAAGCACCATACTTATCGTGAATCTGAGCCGACGACAAGTATTCTTACCATCACTTCTAACGTGGTATATGGCAAGAATACGGGTAATACGCCTGACGGTCGTCCTTCCGGCGCGCCGCTCGCTCCGGGTGCAAACCCCTCTTACGGAGCAGAGCAGAATGGTTTGCTGGCATCGTTGAACTCAACGGCGAAGATTCCTTACGAGTATGCGCTTGACGGTATTTCCAACACGCAAACAATCAGTCCGGATGCACTCGGCCATAATGATGAGGAACGCATTAATACGCTCGTAGGCGTGATGGATGGTTACTTCAATCGTGGCGCGCACCATTTGAACGTGAATGTCTTTGGCGTAGATAAGCTGATCGACTGTATGGAACACCCCGAGAAGGAAGAGTATGCTAACTTCACGATCCGTGTGAGCGGCTATGCGGTGAAGTTCATCGACCTTACACGCGAACAGCAGTTGGATGTTATTGCACGTCGCTCACATGGTTCTATGTAACGTGGATATTCATCAAACAGACAATTCCAAATTACAAACTACTGACAGTATGCTTCAGGTCCATTCCATCGAATCTTTCGGTTCGGTGGATGGGCCTGGAATACGTTTCGTGATCTTTTTGAAAGGATGCGCGATGCGGTGTCAGTATTGTCATAATCCGGATACGTGGAGCAGAGCGGGCGGACAACTCCGCTCTGTGGATGAGGTCTTAGCTCAGGCGCAACGCTTTCAAAGTTACTGGGGAGAGCAAGGCGGCATCACGGTGAGCGGTGGTGAAGCATTGCTTCAGATGCCGGCGCTTACCGAACTCTTCCGCAAAGCTAAGGACTTAGGCATCAATACTTGTCTGGATACTTCCGCTCAACCTTTCAGTAGGGAGGCAGCCGCTTTCTCTGCTTTTGAAGAGTTAATGAAGTATACCGACTTGCTTCTGCTGGACATCAAGCATATTGATAGCAAAGCCCATAAGCAACTGACGGGTTGGGGCAACGAGAATATTCTCGACTGTGCCCGCTATCTCTCCGAGATCCGAAAGCCGATATGGATAAGACATGTATTAGTGCCGGGCATCAACGATGACGACGAGTCGCTATACAAACTGCGTGCTTTTATTGATACATTAAGCAATGTTGAGCGTGTAGAAGTGCTGCCTTATCACGCCTTAGGTGTCTATAAATGGGAGCAATTAGAAATGCCCTACGCACTTACAGACGTCAAACCACCTACGGAAGAAAGTCTGCTTCACGCACGCAAGATATTAACTGCGTAAGAAGTTCTTTTATTTTGAGGCGTAATGGATAATTTGTAAGGCTAAGCAGCCCAAATTATCCATTGCGCCTTTTTTGCAAAACAACACCTTGCGGATAACACGTTATTTAGAAGCCGATGTCTAAATGACTTTGATGATACTGACCTACAAACGTGTGTAAGTCTAAAGCATTCCCACTTTACTTTCCATCTTTTAGTATCAGCCAACACAGTATTGCTGATTCATTTTCAAAGTTACGAAATGGAGTCTCAACACGTTGATACAGCTGTCTCTACACGCTGAGAACAGCGTCTCTACTCGTTGATACGATCGTCTCCACACGTAGAGACACTAAATATGCCCCTATCTATGTAATGTCCTAGAATTAGTTGACAACTTTGGTTTCTTAATTTCATTCTTCTTTG
>ERZ772910.602-NODE-602-length-20141-cov-6.264961_pt1 | contig 20141 bp, 6 predicted proteins | sample MGYA00511357_ERZ772910 | MGnify/ENA primary metagenome ERZ772910 (study PRJEB29015, sample SAMEA2738096) | human oral metagenome | biome: human oral; feature: human-associated habitat; material: saliva | place: China | collected 2193 ... | reverse complement strand
ACGGCTCCATCATCGCCGTCGGCCTCATCGTCTTCCTGGTCGCCCCCTTCTTCGCGAAGCTCCTGCGCTTCTTCCCGCCCATCGTCACGGGCACGCTGCTGACCGTCATGGGCACGACCCTGCTGTCAGTCTCCGCTGGCGACATCGTCGCGTGGGCCGATAAGGCCACCGACGAGGCAGCGAAAGCCGCGGCGACCTACGAGGCCCTCGGCTTCGCCTTCGGAACAATCGCGATCATCGTCATCATCCAGCGGCTCTTCAAGGGCTTTATGGGTACCCTGTCCGTCCTCCTTGCCCTGCTGATCATGACCGCCGTCGCCTTCGCATTGGGCAAGACCGACTTCTCGGGCGTGGGCGAGGCCACCTGGCTTGGCATCACCACGCCCTTCTACTTCGGCATCCCGAAGTTTTCCGTGACCGCCATTGTCGCCATGATCATTGTTATGGCGGTGACTGCCGTGGAGACCACGGGTGACGTCTTCGCGACCGGCGAGGTCGTGGGCAAGCGCATCGCCCCGCGCGACATCGCCAATGCCCTGCGCGCCGACGGCCTGTCCACCCTGCTGGGCGGCGTCCTCAACTCGTTCCCCTACACCTGCTTTGCGCAAAACGTCGGCCTGGTGCGCCTGACCCGCGTGAAGTCCCGCTGGGTCGTCACGGCCGCCGGCGTCTTCATGATCATCCTCGGGCTGCTGCCCAAGGCGGCGGCCATCGTCGCGTCAATTCCGCAGCCCGTCATCGGCGGCGCGTCCCTCGCGATGTTCGCCAACGTCGCCGTCGTGGGTATCCAGACCCTGGCCAAGGTCGACCTTCGTGACAACCGCAACGCCGTCATCGTCTCCACGTCAATCGGCATGGCACTGCTGGTCACCCTCAAGCCCGGCATCGTCACGGTCATGCCCGCCTGGCTGCAGATCATCTTCGGCTCCGGCGTGACGATCGGCTCGCTGACCGCCATCATCCTGAACCTTCTGTTCTTCCACATCGGTCGCCCTGCTTCCCCGGACGTGGCCGTTGTGGACGGCAAGAAGATCAACCTGGACGACGTGAACGCGATGGATCGCGAGACCTTCGTGTCGACGTTCTCCCAGATGTTCACGACGCAGACATGGCCGGCGGAGCGTGCCTGGGATGCCCGCCCCTTTGGGTCAGTGTCCGACCTGCGTTCTTCCTTCGAGAACGTCGTGTTGGCGGCAACGCAGCAGGAGGCCGAAGAACTCATCGCGTCGTACTCGGATATCGTGTCGCTGGTCCTCGAGGGCCAGGGTGACGAGCAGTCCCTGGCCGACACGGCGAACTTGTCCGTCGGCGATCTGACGGACAAGGAAGCCGAGGAGCTGCGCGCCCTGGCCAGCGCGTACCGCGAGAAGTTTGGCCGTCCGCTGGTGATCTGCGTGGATAACGTGGTGGATCGCAAGCACCTGCTGGAATCCGGTTGGCGCCGCGTCGAGCATTCCCCGGCCCGCGAGGCTCGTTTCGCCCTCGGCGAGGTCATCGATATCGCCGATCTGCGCTTCGATCAGCTGGTCGCCGACGCGAACCCCATGCGCGCCGCGTGGGACGCGGGGGTTGAGCGCCTCTAGAGTCGTCCGCCCCATCAGTGACGAGGCCGGGGCACGTTGGGCTTTTTCGTAGAGTCCCGGCGCGTCCCGGCCTTGCGCTGCCCGAGTGCCCCAACAGCCGCTAGGCACAACATCCCGGGTGGTGCATGTTGCTCCTGACTATGCGGGAGGGGCGACCAGGTTGGCCGTTCCTCCCGCATGCGCTCGGATTGTCAGCGATGCGTCACCGATCCCACGAGAAGTCGCACAGCTCGTTGAGCTTCTCGCCGTGCGCCGAGAGTTCTGTGGTGAGGTCCAGGACCTCGTCGGATTCGTAGAAGTCGGCACCGTTGTTCATGGCGTCAGCGAGCTTGTCCATGTCGGTGATGACGTCCGCGTACGCCGCCTTCACGTCATTGTTGGTGACCTTCTTGGCGGCTTCCTTGTGGATGGCGAGGAACGTGTCCAGCTTGTTCTTGAAGTCCTCGGAACCAGAGAACACGGATAGCGCATCCACCTGCTCCAGGGCCTTATCGCGGGCGTTGTTGATTTCTTTGCAGGCATCGGCCTTGGACTGGGATCCGCAGGCAGCCATGCCGAGCGGGAACAGAAGGACGAGGCCGGCGGCGACGAGACGGCGCTTCATGGGTTTCTCCTTGATTGAGTTCGTAGATGCCGCGAAAGTCTATCGCTTTCCACTTGGTAAGCGCGGACCGGTGGTTCCCGTCCCCACGCTCCACTATGAAACGTCGGTTAGCCTTCAGCTCACGCACGAGGGGTGATGAGAAACGACGCGTCGCGGGACGCTTCAGGGCGCATCCGTATGCGAACCCTCTATCCCGCACGTGAACCCGCTGCTCCGCACGTGGGCAGACCCGCCGACGCTCCGATGAGCGGGTTGACGTGCGCAAGAGAAGTCCCAGCCTCCGACTAGTGCACGCAGCGACCTATAAACCTCACCCTGTTCACTCGCTCGTCGAGCGCGTGCAGATATGCCGAGGGGCCGACCCGGCGGTCGGCCCCTCGGCGTATCCCATCAACACAGTGCGAGTTCTCCCAGATGACTCCTCAAACGTAGCTCGTCGGCATTACTCGGACCCGTGCGGCCCGCGCCGTGTTCCCTTGCGATGACGCTTACTGTAAGGAGCCAACCTTGTGGGACCCCACAGGCAACCTGGGAAAAGCCTGGGACTTTATGCGCTCGCGTCCCGACGCGGTGTTCGGGGCGCGAGTGAGGCGCGCGCCTTGGCACCATGGCAGGGACGCTACAGGAGCTGGCCCGTGTCGGAGAAGTGGTACCACTTCCACCCGATGCGTACCCATCCCGTCGCCATAGCTCCGGTGCCGGGTTGCAGGTAGTACCAGGCACCTCCGTCTGTGATCCAGCCGGTGGCCATCGCACCGGTTGTAGGATCCAGATAGTACGTATCCGTGCCCAGCGTCAGCCATCCGCTCTGCTGAGCACCCGTCGAGGAGTGGTAGTACCACGAGTCCCCGTCGAGCACCCACCCGGTCTTCGCGCACCCATTCGCGTCGAATCGGTACACCTGCGCGTCGATGGTGAGCGTCGAACTGCGTTCAACAGTGCCATCCGCGTACCGGTAGCTCCAGCAGCTCCCGTTGTGCGACCACGATCCCACCTGCGGGGTCGGATCCGGCTGAGGACTGCCCGCGAGCGCCACCGTCACCGGGTGACGCAGATGCGTGGCGTCGCGCACCTCGATGCGCAGCGTCGTATCACTGCTTGTCGGGTTCCACGACAGAAGCGCAGAGGCAGAGTCGGCGTTGGCCGTCATGTCCGCCCAGTCGAGCATGGGTGTTTCGGTTCCGTCCGCGCCGACCTGCGTGGCTCGCATCTGGTATCCGCCCGGAACGCCACCGGTCACGGAGGCGGTGATCTGGGTCGGGGTACCGACGGATGCCGACAGCTCGTACCCGTCATCGGCCTCGGTGATTCCCGCGCCGGACACGGTCACAGTCGCGGGGGTGTACCGATGGATGCGCGCGGTATCGAGGCGTGCTTCGAGCAGCGCGTTCTCAGCCGTGACCCATGCGGGCGATCCCTGCGCGTCGGCGACATACACGTCGATGTCGTCGGGTCTTCCCCCAAGCAGGTAGGAGTACAGGGCGAATTGTGTGGTTGTGGACGGCAGGACGACGACACTCGGGAAGCTCCCAGAGAGGGTGATGTCCGTTATCCCTTCGCCGAAGAATGCACTCATCAAAGATGTATCCGAGGCGCTCTCTTCGTAATCCACGACGCCCTGGACACCACCTCGCACGATGAGGTGCTGGGGAGCCGTGAGGCTTGTGCCCCTCGACGAAATCTTCCTGATCTGCGTTCCAAACTCAACCGTCTCGAGTCCCGTATTCGCCAGTCCGCCCGAGTATTGCACGGAGTCGGGAATCTCCAGTTCCGTCAACGACATGGCACCGTCAAATGCGTGGGCACCGATGGTCGTCACCGCACCAGGCAGGACAATCGACGTCAGGGCGGTCGACGCGAACGCCCTCTCCCCCACCGTTGTCAGCTGCGAAGGATAGTCTCGCGTGTCGTCGAATGACACCGAGGTCAAAGCGGTCGACGCAAACGCGTCTGCTTGAATTTCTCGGACGCTCGCGGGAATACGAACACTGCGAATCACCTGACGCGCCTTATCAAAAGCGGAGGGTGCGATCACCGTGACCGTATCCGGAATCGTCACGTCGGGCGAGGACCCCTCGTAGCTGGTCAAGACACCCGACGCATCGATCACGAAGTCCCGGGCGGCTTCGCCTTCGATCGCGACCGGGATGGACACGCTTCTCGCCCGCCCATAGCGATTTCTCACCGTCGCACGCAACGTACCGCTTCCTTCCGTGCTCGACGCCGTCACCGTCGCCGACAGCGTGTCACGGCTGGGCGTGACCGTTCCAAGCGAGGCTGGCACCAGCTTCCACGTCACCGTGCGCCCCTTGAAGGCTGACGCAAGGAACGCCTCAACTGTCGCCTCTTGCCCCGGCTGGAGAGTAAGCGAGGAAGTCGACAGCTCGATACCCGTCCATGATGAGACCGCGCGAACGCTGACCTGCGCGCTCGCGGACACGCTCGATTGCGTCGGGTCGGCCGCGGTGATCGTCGCGCTTCCGGTTCCCACCGCCCGCACGTGTCCTTGATCGTCAACGGTCGCCACGGCCTCGTTCGAGGAGGACCACACGAGGCCGGTGACGGTCGCGTTGGCGGGTTCGTAGTCTGCGCGCAGGGTCGTCGTCTGCCCGACGATAAGCGAAGAGGACTGCGGGGTCAGGGACAGCGCGGTCATCGGGATCCCAGCCAGGTTCACGTGTGCCGTCGTCCGATTCTTGCCCGCGTCCCAGGCGTACAGGGTCAGGGCGGTCGGGTTGGTCGCCGTCAGGGACTCGGGCAGGTCCTTCCACGCGATCTCGTAGTGGCTCGTGTATGTGCCATCGTCCTGATGTACGTCCGTCAAGCCTTCCGTCACCGAGTAGGCGGGTTCGTTCTCGGTTATCGCGGAGAACCCGTACCCGGCCAGCGGCGAAGAGTCAGTGATGTCGATGACCAGTGTGCGCTCCCCTGCGTCATCCCTGACGTCGAGCGTAGTCACGACGGGAGCTTGGGTGTCCAGCATCAGCTCGTAGCTTTGCTGGTGCGTGGTCGAAGACGGGCCGTCCGATGCTGCTTCAATCGTGAGGGTGTAGGGTCCGTCGGGCAGCTGGTTGCCCGACGCGTCGAATCCGTCAAAGACGGCCGCGTCCGCGTGAGGGTTTTCGGCGGTGTCCACTTGGGCGTCGACGGTGTCAGGAACTTCCGCTGTCCCGTCGAAGGGGTACTTTCGTGCGCGGTGGCGCGTGTACGAGCGCACAACTGTACCGGCCTCGTTCCTGTAGGTGTAGGTTACCACCGGCACGTTTCGCAGCAGGACAGTACGAGGTGCAACCGACGTCGGCGCTCCAGGCAGAGTCGAACGCGAGACGACGTAGCGGGCACCGTCAAGTCCCACGCGCGGCTCATCGAGCGGAGCGTGCGTCGCAAGGTTGATCAGGGAAGACCGATCGGCGTGGAAGTCGCTTCCCTGCGCGTCGAAGACGCTGGGGTCTCCCCAGGAGCCGTAGAACCCCATGTAGGGAACCGTCAGGTCGGGTGCCCCATCGGTGCTCGCGAAGGTGACAGCGCCGTCAATAAAGGTTCCCTTAGGCGCGTTCGCGGCGGCGTACGAGGCAAACTCAGCCTGAGGGGTCACCGTGACGGTCACGGAGGCGCTCGATCTGGCGGGCACGCGCAACGTGTTCGCCGAGAAGATCAGGGAGATACCCTGATTCGCCCAGTTCTTGGAGTGCTGGGTGAAGTACCCGTTTTCGGTGATCTCGGAGAGAGCTTGGCCGCCGAGCGTGTAGGTGTGGTCGTCGCCGGACAGGTTGGTCAGCCTCACCGTGAAGCTCCAGCCCTGCGTTCCATCTCCGAGGTCTGCCTTCGGGCGAGATGGGTCGGACGCTCCTTCCACGGTCGGGTAGACGGCCGTGGTGGTTGCCGCAACCGCGTCGACGAGGCCGGCACCGACTCTGCGCGGCGAGTAATAGGTTCCGTTGCGTTGCTCAACGTCTTGGAGCGGATGAGCGGTGCCCATCAGGATATTCGCGACGACAGCGTCCTTATCTGCGTGGCTCATGCGCGCGAACAACGGATCGCTTGCGATGCGCTCACGCACGAGGGCGGCCACGCCAGCGACGTGCGGGCTTGCCTGCGAGGTGCCGGTCATTCGCACGTACTGGTCAAGATATCCAGCGGAGACGACATTGCCGCCGGGTGCGGTGATCTCTGGCTTGAGTGTGAGGTCGGGTGACACGCCCCAGGAGGAAGTGGGATAGACCATCGGCATATCGGTCACGGGAACCTGGTCGGAATACGTGAGGGTGATCGTCACGCTCCCGGAAGCAGAGGATCGTAGCGCCTCGGCGAGGCTGTCGTGGTCTTTGTTCGTGATGGTGACGGTCGGCAAAGTTGCATGCTCGTCGATTATTGCCGCGTAGGGAACCACACCCTGATCGGGGTCTCCGAGCATGAGCGCTGCTGGGCGCGCTGACAGGGACTCAGCCGCACTCACTTGCCGCCAGGCACTGATCTCGCCGCTGTATTCCCTGTTCCCGCCGCCGTTTTCCAGGAGAATGACATCGGAGAGATCGCCCTGGTTGTCGGCGACGAGTCGCTCGAGCGTGCTTGCATCACCCGCGCCGGCGTCAATGACGCGGTAGGTTCCCTCTGGGATGGAACGCAGGTCAGCCTTCGCCTGACCATCCCTATCAACGGCGGCGCGGTAGAAGATCCGCTGGCCCTCGTACGTCAGATAGGGCAGGGCCAACACGTTATCGACCGAGGCGACGGTCAACGACGGTTTGAAGGAACCCGGCTCGGTCACCGTGGAAGTATCCGGTTCGGTCGCGTAGGGTGCAGCGCTGCCATTGAGGGTTCCGTACGCCGCAGACCCCTCATTCCCCGCGCACACGTTGACGGTGATACCTTCATCTGTCAGGGCTTTGAGCACACCATCGTAGACGCTGCCAGCCTCGCTGCTCATGCCACCGCCTCGCACAAGAGACAGGTTGATGATGTCCGGCTTGAGGATGAGGGCGTCATCGAGCGCATCCAGCACCGCCCTGTCCTGAATACCGCTGCCATCTCCGGCCACTTTTGCAGCGATGATCTGAGCGTTCGGCGCAACGCCCCGCAGCTCGGGCGCGTTGGCGGCGGCGATACCGGCGACGTGCGTCCCATGCAGGCTGTTGAAGATATATCCGGGATTCGGGTTGTCATCCTCGTCGGCGTAATCGTAGACAAAGGGGATCTTTGTGCTCACGTAACGTCCCCCTTTCCCGTGCGGGAGTTTACTGGTCAAGGCCTCGACGTCCGCTTGACTCATGCGCACGTCAACGCCGTCCATGGAGCCAGCAAAGGCGGCATGCCTTATCACCAGTCCTGTGTCGATGATTTCAATAACCTGGCGGTCGCCCTTCAGGCCGGTCTGGTTGGCGCGAATCATCTCGAGCGTGGAGGAATTGAGCACGCTGGGGTCAATGGCGGTGAGGACGGCGTTGTCCGCCTCCTCACTGATCGTCGTAGGATCGTAGGTTTGCTCGACGAATGCAGCCTTAACGCCTTCGGTGGCACGAATGGCCTCCAGGGAGGAGGCCGGGGCTTCGAGCGCGAAGCCGTCGAGCGCATGGCTGTATTCGCGCAGGACGGTGACGACCGAGCCGGGCGCTACCCGATCAACCTCTGACTCGATGCGGGCTTTCATCTCTGCGTGTTTCGTATCCGTGCTCAGCCCGAAGACGCGCTTACCCCAGGGAATTCCGACGTCTCCGTCCTCAAGTTGGACGATGATCGTGGTCGGCGTGTCGTCGCTGGCATGTCCTTCAACGTCCGAGGCCGTGGCAGCGTCCTGCGGGATGCGTGACTGTGCGTCGCCGCCGGACTGCGCGTCGTCGCGCTGGGCAGCGAGGGTGCGCCGCTGGGCGTCGTCGTTGACGGCAGCCGCGCGTGTCGATGGGATTGTGACTGGGGTAAAAACGAGGGCACCTACCGCTATCAGCGCCAGTGCCGTGACTTTTCGTCGGGACATCTGTGGCTCACTTGGTCGACAAAAGGGGTGGAGGTAAGGGTCACGTCACTGCGATCCTCACCTGTCAATCATAAACCGATGGAGCTTAGTCGATAATTGATAGTGTTTGACAGACAATCGTTCCAACAGTAGGCCGCCACTATTTTAGCTGACATAACAACCCATTCCGACAGCCTTTCAATGTCCAACAGCGCCTGACACCCCAGCATTTTACAAGGCTATATGTGGGACATGGAGACGCACTGTAATAAACTGACAAACTTTCATCCACGCCGATAATTGTGACCAGCACTGCAGCTGCGGACAGGTGTGCGCCCCTGGGTGGTGTCCCGGGGGCGCACACTCGGGCGCTCACGCCCGCATCAATCACTCAGCTCAGCTCCACTGGCCCAAATCAGAGAAGAAGTACCACATCCCCCCAATCCACACCCAACCGGTCACCATCACACCCGACTCCTTCAAGAAATACCACGAATCACCAATCCGCAACCAACCAGTAACCATCGCACCATCGGCCGGATCAAAGTAATACCACGACCCACGAATCATCATCCACCCCGTAGCCATCGCACCACTATCGGGGTTAAGGAAGAACCACGATCCGCCAACCCTAACCCAACCAGTCGTCATAACACCTTCGGAACTCAAGTAGAACCACGACGAGCCAAGGTGCAACCAACCGGTAACCATTACTCCAGTGGCCTCATCAAGGTAAAACCACGACGCACCTTGCTTCACCCAACCCACAACCTGAGCACCCGACACCTGATGGTAGAACCACAACCCCTGATCCTTAACCCAACCGGTGCGCATGTAACCAGACTCATCGAAACGATAGACGGACCCGCCAATCACAAGCACGGTGCCCTTCGGGAAAGACCCATCAGCCCAGCGATACCACCAACCACGCGCATCACTCACCCACTCACCCTCCACGGGAGCCGGATCCGGGTTCGGCACCGGATCCGGTACCGCCGAGCCATCCAGGTGTACGGCCTGCTGGGCCGGGTTCAGTCCCCAGTCCCACGCGACCAGGAATGAGGACACGGGGCCTCGCCTTCGTTACCCTGCTCGGCCCACGCGCGATTCAGGTCCGCGACCGGAACCTCGACGTGGTAGCGGTGCGTTCCGTCGGCCTGCACCTCACCGTCGCCTTCGAGGAGCTGGCGGTAGTACCAGGTGTCCTCCGCATCGGCACGCAGCTCGACGCCGGCCAGCGGCGAGGAGTCGGCAACGTCGAAGGAGAGTGTGCGTGCCTCGCCCTCGCCCGCAACCGCGACGGAAGAGATGACGGGCGCTCGGGTGTCGAGGGTGAAGTCGTAGCTCATCTGCTGAGTGGTGGACGAAGGTCCATCCGTGGCTGCCTCGAGGGTTAGCCGGTAGCATCCGTCTGGCAGTTCCTTCCCGGCCTCGTCCAGCCCGTCGAAGATGGGATCATCGCCAGTGAACTCGCCCGGCTTCGTGTACCCGGTTTCCAGGTCGTAGAGGGACTTGCGCACCCGGCTCAGCGTGTACGAGCGAACGGCGTCCCCGGCCTCGTTCGTGTAGGTGGCGCTCATCTGTGGGACGGCGCGCAGCATGCCTGTGCGCGGAGCGATGGTGTGAGGGGCTCCGGGGGCCTGCGACCGCGAGGCGATGAGCCGGGTCGGATCGACCGTGACGACCGCGTTGTAGTCCTGCTTGTCGGCCAGCGGGTTCAGGCCGCCCAGCGGGATTTCGGTCTCGGTGTCCATCAGCGCGGAGCGGTAGACGTGCGCGGGATGTGTTTCCTCGTCGGACCACTTCTCGTCAAAGATCGCGGGCGCGCCCCACGAGCCGTAGAAGCCTACGTAGGGAACAGTCAGGTCGGGTGCCCCGTCGGCGCTCGTGAAGGTGACAGCGCCGTCGATGAATGTCCCCTTGGGGGCGTTTTTGGCAGCGTACGAGGCAAACTCGGCTTCGGGGGTCACGGTGACGGTGACGGTGGCGCTGGAGGACGCGGGAACGGTCACGGAGTCGGAGGAGAAGGTCAGGGAAATACCTTGCCCCGCCCAGTTCTGCGAGTGCTCCAGGAACATGCCTTCTTCGACGACCTCGGACAAGGCCTGCCCACCGAGTGTGTATGTGCGCGCCTCGGGCGCGAGGTTCGTCAGCTGCACCTGGAAGGTCCAGCCCTTCGTGCCGTCACCCAGGTCGGCTTTAGGTCGCGAGGGGTCGGAGGCCCCGATCACGGTCGGGTACACGGACGAGGTCGTGGCCGCGACCGCGTCAACCTGTCCTGCGCCGACCTTGCGCGGGGAGTAGAAGGTGCCATCACCCAGCTCAACGTCGATGAGCGGGTGGGCGGTTCCCATGAGGAAGTTCGTGACGACCGCGTTCTTCTGCGCAGCGTCCATGCCGCCAAAGAGTGGGTCGGAGGCGATGCGCTCGCGCACGAGGGCGCTGATGCCCGCGACGTGCGGGGAGGCCATGGAAGTGCCCGACAAGCTCGCGTACTCGCCGTTCAGGATCGCCGAGGTGATGTTGCCGCCGGGGGCCGCGACCTCGGGCTTGAGGCGCAGGTCGGGGGTGACGCCCCATGCGGAGAATTCGGAGGCAGTCGGGTTGCTCGAGGACAGGACGATGCCAGAGTGGGTAACGGTCAGGTAGACGTCTTCTCCCTCGGCGTCGCGTATCGCGTCATGGATCGCGTCGCTGTCCTTCTTCGTGATGGTCACCGTCGGCATCTCGCGGGTGGACTCCAGAATGGCCTGGTACGGCGCATCCGCCTCATCGGTGTCGGCGATGATGAGGGCGGCGGGCGGCGGAGTGGCCTGCGTCAGGTAGCTGGCCTTGAGATCGTCGGTCATCGGGATGTCGAGGCGGGTGTCCATGCCACCCTTGTCTTCGAGGACGATGGCGTCCGACAGGTCGTATCGGTTCGTGCTCCAGTAGCGTTGCACCTCATCACTGCCTCCGGAGTGCTCATACACGATCCGGTAGGTCTTTTCGGGGATGTCGCGCAGGCTGGGCACCGGGTCACCCTTGCCGTCGATGGCGATCCCGTACGGGATTTTACGGTCGCCGAGCAGGACGTAGGGCGAGGTGTCCTGCGCGTCGACCGAGGCGACCGCCAGAGTGGATCGATAGGAGGCAGGCTCGCCAAGAGTGCCCGTGTCGGGGTCGGAGGCAAAGGGCTTGTTCTGCCCAGAGTTGTTACCGTACGCGGTGGAGAAGGCATTGCCGGACGCGGCGTTGACGGTGATGCCCGCGTCCACGAGCGCCTGATAGACGTCGGCGAAGATGGTCCCGGCCTCGCTGCTCATGCCGGAGTCGTCGCCCAGCGAGATGTTGATGACGTCGGGCTTGATGATGAGGGCGTCGTCGAGGGCGGCCAGCAGGGCGTCGTCAGACATGGCGCCGTCGGAGTCGTGGACGACTTTGGCGACGATGAGCTGGGCGTTGGGCGCGGTTCCGCGCACCTCGCCGCCGTTGGCGGTCGCGATGGCGGCGACGTGCGTGCCGTGGGACATGTCCTTGGTGGAGGTGGGCACGACGGTGGCGTCGTTGTCGGCGTAGTCGTAGGCGAAGGGGATCTTGTCGGAGACCCACGCGCCGGCGGATCCGTGGGGCAGGCTGGGCGTCAGGGATGCGACGTCCGCCTGGTTCATGCGGATGGCGGAGGCGTCGAGGGCGCCGGAGAAAGCGGGGTGGGTGATGTCCAGTCCGGAGTCGATGACTTCGATGACCTGGTGTTCACCCTTGTGGGTGGTCTGGTTGGCGCGGGTCATTTCGAGCGCGGCGGCGTTCTTGAGGACGGGGACGCCGGCGGGCTCCTCCCCTTCCGCCATGGCTGCGATGGTGCGCGAGGCGAAGGCGGCTTTGACGCCGTTGGTGGCCTGGATGGCGCCGAGAGCGGAGGCGGGCGCCTGGAGCGCGAAGCCGTCCATCGCATGGCTGTACTCGCGAAGCGTCGTGACGGTGGCACCGGGAAGAGCTTGCGCGACGGAGGCGGCAATGCGGTCGTGGGCCTCGGCGCGGTTGGTCCCGTCCTGAAGCTGGACGATGATGGTGGCCTGCTCGTCGGCCGACGAGGCCTGGGCCGGGTTCGCGGGTTGCGCGAAGGCGGTGGTGCCGACGTATGCATGGCCTGCCCCGTCCGCTGCGAGCGCAGCTGGGACGGCGAGGGTTGACATGCCGAGGGCACCGGCGGTCATCAGCGCGAGTGCCGATGCGTGGCGGTGGGTCATGTGAGTCTCACTTCGTTCGTGACTGTGGGATACGAGCCAGGCGCGTGACGCGCCTGGCCAATTATCAGCAATTTCTCTCAGTTGTGCAGTATGCGTTGCGGAAAACCAGGGTTATAGAGATCAGTCCCCCGCGTGGCGGACAGGCATAACCGGCTTCAAGGTGGCGCTGTTGGCCGTACAGGTGGATGCCTGGGCCCCTTTACTGCGCAGGTTAACCCGATAGGTGGAGCGTGGGCAGGGCCGCCCACGCTCCACCTATAGGGCCCAGCTGTGCATCATCGGGCTAGTACTGCCACATCTCGGGCCCAGGTGACACAGGCAGTCAGCACAGAACCACCCGCCCAGCGACAATTCGTTCGACCAACACGATTTGCCCATCCTCATAGTTGGTCCCAATCAACTAAAACACCGACTTTCCCGCACCACCACACCGAAAAGTCACCCCACCAGCAACACGTAGTGTCCTATAACCCGAAGACCACCGCGATCGCCCCATCCGGTGGCCAGCGCGCAGATACGCCGAGGGGTCGACCGTGCGGTCGACCCCTCGGCGTATCCCATCAACACAGTTCACGTTCTCCCAGATGACTCCTCACAACGATTCTCGTCGGCATCTCCCGGGCCCGATTGGCCCGTGCCATATTCCCTTGTCATGACACCTACTGTAGGGATCGAGTCTGTGCAGAGCACCGGAGTATCCTGTGACAACGCTGGGATCATGCGTTGGCGCGGGGCACTAGTGGATCCACTTGCCGGTGTCGGAGAAGTGGTACCAGGTCAGTCCGATCTTGACCCAGCCGGTGACCATGATGCCGTCGGCGGGGTTCAAGTAGTACCAACCGTCCTTACCGTGGTACCACCCCTTCACCATTTTTCCGGTGGTGTCGCCCAGGTAGTACCAGTGAGAGCCATCCTTGAACCAGCCCTTGACCATTGCGCCGGTGACGGGGTCCAAGTAGTACCAGTTGTCCTTGTCCTGCACCCAGCCGGTGACCTGCTCGCCCGAGGAGGAGTGGTAGTACCAGTGGTTGTAGTAGTAGGTCCAACCGGTGTGCATGTAGCCGTCACCGTTGAAGCGGTAGATCTTGCCGTCGATGACAACTGCGGTGCTGCGGGCGCAGGTGCCGTCCGGGTAGGCGTACCACCATCCGAAGATGTTGTGCTTCCACGTGCCAACGCCCTTGGCCGCGTTGACGTCGAGGGTTCCTCCCACCTCGACCGCCACGCTCACCTCGGCGCTGACCTGGGTCACGTCGCGGGCCTCAACGCGCAGGGACCTGGCAGCCCCGGTGGGCGTCCAGGAGAAGGTCAGGGACGAGGCCTCGTCCCCGTCGCCGCCCATCGCCGTCCAGTCCTGCACGACGGTCTCGGCGCCGCCCGTGCCGACCTGGATGACGCGCAGCTCGCGCCCCTGAGCAATGGCGCCGCTCACGGTGGCGGTCATCTGCACAGGAGCACCCACGGCGCCGCTCCAGCGAACCCCGTCCCCGGCCTCGTCAATGCCGGTGCCGGACAGCGAGATTGACGCGGGCACGTAGGCGTGCAGGTGGGACAGGTCGATACCTTCCTTGACCAGCTCAGCCTTCGCGACCTCCCAGGCGGGCGACCCCTCGGCGGCGGCCACGTAGACCTGCGCGTCGGACTTGTATCCCTCAGAGGAGAAGGGGTCGAGCTGGAAGGTGGTGACGGTCGAGGGCAGGACGATGATCCTGGGGCCCTTGCTGCGCACGTCGACGCGCGTCATCCCCTCGCCGAAGAACGCGGTTTCGATGCGCCCGTTGGAGGGCTCCCCATCGGTGTAGTACTCGCCGTTGATGCCGCCGCGCACGATGAGGTGACGGGGCGCCAGGTTCTCGCGCGTGGGCATGAAGAGTTCTCGCGTGTTCTTACCCAGGATGACGGTGTCCAGTCCGGTGTTCTGAACGCCGCGCACGACCTCCAGGGACTCGGGAAAGTCCATGTCCACCAGGTTCGTGCAGCCGTAGAAGGCCGCGTAGTCGATGGTTGTCAGCCCTTCGGGCAGGGTGACACGGGAGAGCGAGCTGGCCCCGTCGAATGCCAGGGAGCCGATCTCCTTCGTGCCCGCGGGGACCTCGAACTCGGTGCCGGGCCTGGCCGGCGGGTAGAGGGCAAGGCGCTGCCCACCCTGGTCGTACAGGACCCCGTCGATCGCCTTGAACGAGGCATTGGCGGGGTTGACGGTGATGGTAGCCAGCGCCGTATTCCCACTCAGCGCCGCGTTTCCAATGGTGGACAGGCCCGCTCCCACGTGCACCTCGGTGAGCGAGGTGTTGTTTGAGAACGAGGAGTTTCCGATGGAGGTGACGCTATCGGGCAGGGTGAGGGAGGTCAGGGCGGCGCCCGTGAAGGCGTTTTGAGAGATCGTCGTGAGACGGCCGAGGTCGGGACGCAGGTTCAGCTCGCGCAGATTCTTCGCATAGATGAACGCGCCGTCGGGCAGGGTCTTGATGCCACCCACGTCGAGGCTGGTCAGCTTCTCCATGTTGGAGAACGCCCACGTGTCGGCGCTTTCAACACCATCGGGCAGCGTCAGGGACGTCAGCTCCGCATACGAAAAAGCCCATGCACCGATGTCACGCAGCGACGAGGGCAGCGTGAGGGTCGACAGCTTCGCGCCATAGAAGGCCTGGCGCTCGATCGTGTCGGTCCCATCCAGGACCGTGTAGGTCCCACCGGGTGCCTTGGAAGCGGGGTAGGCAACCAGGTGCGAATGATCCTTCGTGTACAGGACCCCGTCATGGCTGGAGTAGTTCGTACTGGCCGCATCCACCTCGATGGCCTCGAGCTGGTAGGAACCCAGGAACGCATCGGTCAGCTGGCCCTCGTCAATGTTGGGGCCCAGGTGGATGGTCTTCACCCTTCCCATGTTCTGGAAGGACTCGTAGATCGTGCGCACGGAGCGAGGCAGCCTCAGGTGCTCGATAGCCGTTCCACCGAACGCCTGGTCACCGATCTCGGTGAGCTGGGAGGGGTGTTGCTCGTCATCCTGGAAGGTGATCTCCTTCAGGCCGCTGCCATAGAAGGCCCTATCGTCGATCGAGCGCACGCTGGCGGGAACCCACACCGTGTCGAGCGATATGGAAGAGAAATCAGGGCCGATACCAGTTACGCCCTCGGGGATGACGACGTTCTTGTCCTTACCCTTGTAGGAGGTGAGCACGCCGTTGTCGTCCGTGATGAAGTCGCCGCGAGGATCGGGCTGGACGGTCACGGAAATCGTCGCAGTCTTCGTCTGCCCCGACGAGTTCGTCACTTTCGCGGTGAGCGTGCCGGTGCCGGGCTGCTCGTAGGCCACCAGATCGATAGCCGTCGGGTTCTTGGCCTCGTCGATCCTTCCCAGCGAGGACGGGGTGAAGCTCCACGTGATGTCGCCGTCGTGGAGGGAGGGAGCCAGGAGCGCGTTGACGGACTCGACGTGGTTGAAGATCATCGTCATCTCGGGGACGGACAGTTCGATGCCGACATCCTCGGAGACCTCCCGGACCTGGACCGCGGCCGTGGAGGTCAGCGTTGCGTCGTCCTTGTCGGTCACGGTGATCGTTGCGTCACCGACTCCCACAGTGCCGACGTGGCCCTCCTGATCCACGGTCACAACCGAGGGATTCGAGGACGTCCAGACGACGTGGTTGGGATAGGCGGGGCCGGAGTCGTAGGACGCATCAAAGGTAAAGGACTGGCCAAGGGCCACGGCCGTCGACTTCGGCCATACGTACAGTGCCGTCGTCGGCACCCCGATCGTGGGGGCGAGCGTCGTCGCGGGCTGGAGGGAGCTGGTCGCGGCCGCCGCGCCAGCCCCTGCGGCGGATGCTGGGGATACACCGAGCGCTGTCAGCGCCAGGGCGCCGACAGCCGTCAGCGCCACCGCGCAGAACTTTCGATGGGACATCTGGACCTCACTGAGTTAACTAATGGATGAAGGAAAACGCGCGCTGCTTTGTGGCGAAATCCTCGTTTAACACTAGTATGGCTTCCCCTCAAACGGGCACGATAATGAGACATTTTCTCAGCATGTGTCAAACATGTGATGCGTTTAAACTCAGCATTTTTCGCCCAGCTGATAACAATCCATCACGCCGTCACAAGCGGCTTCACAAGTGCCCTTGCGGGATCGTCGCAACACACCAGTGCAGGCCTCACTCCGACAAGGAGGGCGGGGCCGACCATACGGTCAACCCCGCCCACGTCGCATTCGACGTTTTATTCGACCCACTGGCCGGATTCTGAGAATCGATACCACGTCACACCGGAGAGCACCCAGCCGGTAGCCATCGTGCCGGACCCGGGCGTCAGGTAGTACCAGGAGGCGCCCTGCTTACTCCACCCGGTCACCATCGCGCCACTCGTCTCACTCAGGTAGTACCAGGAGCCACCCTCCTGGAGCCAGCCCGTCACCATCGCACCCGTGCCCGGGGCGAGGTAGTACCAGGAGACGCCATCGAGGATCCAGCCGGTCGCCTGGGCCCCCGAGAGCTGGTGGAAGTACCAGGCGCCACGCTCGAAGACCCACCCGACACGCATGTACCCCTCGGCGTCGAAGCGGTAAATCTGGCCAGCGATCGTCACAGCCGCACCGGCCGGGTAAGAGCCGTCTGAATAGCGATACCACCAGCCGCGAGCGCCCCACACCCACTCCCCCATGTGGGGCGCGAGCTCAGGGCTCGTCGTCGGCTCAGGGCTCGGGGCAGGCTCGGGGCTCGGTACGGGGCTGGGCTCGTCGAAGGCCGGAGCGGGCTTCGCCTCGTTCGCAGGATCGGGCTCCTCGTTGGGCACCGGAAGCGGAGTCGGCGGCAGAACGTGGGTGACGACAACTGTCATCGGCACCGATCGAATCAGGCCGGTGGCGTCGCGGGCGTCGACGCGCACCAAGGCATCCTCGGGGGCCGGAGTCCACGCGTAGGACGCGGTAGCGACGCGCCCATCCGTGCTTGCTACCATCGCGCTCCAGTCTTGCAAGACCGTCTCACCACCATCCTCGCCGACGCGAACGACGCGCACCTCACGCCCGGAGGGCACGCCTCCACTCACGGCGATATCAACGCTCACCGACGCGCCGAGGGACGCGGTGAGCACGTACCCCTCCCCGGCCTCGGCGATGCCGGTGCCCGACAGGGACAAGGTGGGACTCTCGAGCGACACCAGGCGCGAGGCGTCGTAGTCGGCGGCCTCCATCGCGGATTGCGTGACCGTCCACGCCGAAGAGCCCTCGACGTCGGCCACGTAGATGGTCGTGTCTGCCTTGAGGGCCTCGTCCATGCTCGCGGCGAGCGTGACCTCCTCGGCGCTGGAAGGCAGAACGAGGACGCGCGGCACCTCCTGCTGGAAGGAGAATGACGTCATCCCGTCGCCGAAGAACGCGCTAGCCGGGCGATCCCCCGTGTTCTTGCCGGCGGAATGGAAGGAACCGTTGACACCGCCACGAACGATGATGTGGCGCGCGAAGCGCTGGCCGAGGGCGACCATCGACAGTTCGCGCACCTGCGTGCCCATGTCGATGGTGTCCAGGCCGGTGCCGACCAGGCCTCGGGCGACCTGCACCGAGTCCGGGATGGGCATGTCTGTCAGCTTGTCGCAGCCGCTGAACGCGTCGTCGTCGATAGTGATCAAGCCGTCGGGCAGCGTGACGCGTTCAAGCCTGGCACTGTTCTCGAAGGCACCCGCCCCGATAGTCGCCGTGCCCGGAGCCACCGTGGCCGCGCTCGCGGGGGTGGCGGGGGCGAATCGGACCAGGGCCTGGGACGAGGAGTCCGTGTGATAGAGGCCGCCGCCCTCGACGAAGAACGAGGAGTTCGCGGGGCTGACACTCAGGGTCACCAGGGCGTCGTCGCCGCCCAGCGCGTAGTCGCCCATCGAGGACAGGGATGCCCCCACGTGGAACGAGGCCAGGGCGCCGTTCTGGGAGAAGGCCTCCACGCCCACGGTTGACACCGTGTCCGGTAAGGTGATCGAAGGGTCTGAGACTCCAACGAAAGCGCCTTCGTCCACGGTCCGCAGGGTGCCCAGGTCGGGGCGGAAGGTGACGTCGCTGAGGGCCGCGTCGTAGCGGAAGGCGTTGGAGGAGACGGCGGTGGCGCCGCCCAGGTCAACGCGGGCCAGCTTCGGCATCTGACAGAAGGCCGAGGCCCCCATCGTCTCAAACGCGTCGGGCAGCGTCAGCGACGTGAGGGCAGCGCCCTCGAAGGCCTGCTTGCCCACGCGGCGCAGCGTGTCGGGGAAGGTCACGGAGCTGACCTGCGCACCCAGGAACGCCAGGTCGTCAACGTCTGTGGTCCCCGAGACGACCTCGTAGGAGCCGCCCGCGTTCTTCACCGCGGGGAAGGCAATCAGGTGCGAGCGGTCTTCGGAGTAGAGAACGCCGTCGACACTCTCGTAGTGCGGGTTGCCCGCGTCGACACGGATGCTACCCAGCGCGGGGGTGGAAGCAAAGGCACCCACCAGCTGCCCCTGCTCAACAGCAGGGCCCAGGTCGATCGAGGCCAGGTTCACCATGTCGACGAAGGCGTTGGTGTCGATCGTGGTGAGTGAGCGGGGCAGCGTCAGAGCGGACACTCTCGTGTGGGTAAAGGCACGGCTTCCGAGCTCGACAAGCTGGGAGGGCACGTCCGCGTCATCCTGGAAGGTGACGGCCTCAAGGCCGCTGCCATAGAAGGCCTCGTTGCCGATGCGGCGGACACTCGCGGGGATGTGAACCGTCCTGACGGTGGCCTCGGAGAAGGCGCGATCCCCGATCGCTGTGACGCCCTCGGGGATGCTCACGTCCGTATCGGTCCCCCGATAGGAGATCAGTTCGCCACTCTCGTCCATGACGAAGTCGCCCGAAGCGTCGGCCAGGACCTCAACGGGGATCGTCATCGTCTTACTCTGACCAGCCGGGGTCGTGACGCGAGCGGTGAGGGTGCCGGTTCCCGCGCTCCCGGTGGGGTGGAAGACGGCTGTCGGCGCGCCTTCGTCGGGGGCGATGGTGCCCAGCGTGGACGGGCTCAGCGTCCACTGGACGTGACCGCCGTGCAGCGAGGGGGCCAGGAGCGCGTTCAGGAAGAAGGGCTCCCCGGCGATGGAGACCAGGGACGCGGCGGACAGCTCGATCCCGCGTTCCTCCGTGACAGCCCGAACGATGATGGGCACGGCCGTATTGAGGGAAGGATCCGAGCGATCACGCACGGACAGCGTCGCCTCGCCCGGGCCAACCGCGCTCACGGTCCCCTTGTCGTCCACGGTCAACACCGACGTGTCGGATGAAGCCCACGTCAGGTCGGGCAGGACGGCGGGCGCGGTGTCGTACTCAACCATGTAAGCGACACTCTGCCCGGGCACGAGAGCCGTGCTCCCAGGCCACAGGCGCAGGACGGCCGTGTCGGTGTCGCGGTTCGATCCAGCGAGATCGCCGGACTGCGCACTGCCCTGCTGGGCGGCCATGTCAGCCGCGACCGCGCGGGTACCGGTGACGCCGAGCGCGGTCACGGCGAGGGCACCGGCCAGCGCAAATGACAGCGCCACGTGTGTTCGATGGGGCACCATAACTCCCTGTGTCGACAAGCATGTGAAGAACGACTGCGCAGCCATACGCACAGTTTTCCGTCAAACATGATCCCAGGAAGTATTACCGCGTACCTACTGGAAGATTTATTCTCACCGCTCTCGCAGGGCGCTCATATCCAGATGAAGTATGCGCACACCAGTAATAACAACGAAAACCGCGGGACTGTTGACTGCCACACTCACCCCTCATGCAGGCGCAGACACAGGCCCGCGCCTCC
>ERZ772910.600-NODE-600-length-20174-cov-5.062677_pt1 | contig 20174 bp, 18 predicted proteins | sample MGYA00511357_ERZ772910 | MGnify/ENA primary metagenome ERZ772910 (study PRJEB29015, sample SAMEA2738096) | human oral metagenome | biome: human oral; feature: human-associated habitat; material: saliva | place: China | collected 2193 ... | reverse complement strand
ATAGAAGCAAACAAAAGAGTTGGTGCTAGCTCCATACGATTGCATCACCCCACATAGGGATTGAATTCTCCACCTTTTTCTGTGGCTTGTAGCTGTTTTGTCGCTCATTCCCATATTTAATACAAGACCCACCGCAAGAAATATAGATAGCATGCTTCATGACTATTTTCTCCAAACATACTGTTTCACAGAAGATGTAAGCAGAGAAAATCCTTGTGTATCAAGGGTTCTAGGCACTTTTATCTCTGCTAACATCATCCTTCGACTGCGTGAGAGAAGAAAACGTGGTATGAAATGTGAAGCAACGCTGTAGCTGTGTCCGCTGCGTCTTTTTTATATTTGACAAGATCAACTATTATGCGGCTGATTTGAGATAAAAGGGATATTAGATTAAATACCTGATTACAAGGAAAAGCAAAGCGCAAGTCTGTGTGATTTCTTGACAGTGAAAACAGCTCTCGTTAGGATAGGGGGTGAAAGTGAGGGAGATATGAGGGTTTTATTGCCGATATTAAAAAAATACAGAAGAGAGGCGGTGCTTGCGCCTCTCTTTAAGTTGGTGGAAGCGCTGTTGGAACTTATGGTGCCGTTAATTATGGCGCGCATCATCGACAAGGGCATAGCGGAGGGGAACAAACTCTATGTGTTGCAGCAGTCCGGGCTCCTGATTCTGCTCGGTGCGGCGGGGCTTTGCTTTTCGATTATCGCGCAGTATTTTGCGGCCAAGGCGTCCATGCGGCTCGGCGGAGAGCTACGGCACAGGCTCTTTTCCAAGGTGCAGGAGCTCAGCTTCTCGCAGCTTGATCTCTTTGGTACCGACACCCTGATTACACGCATGACGAGCGATGTAAACCAGGTACAGGGGGGAGTCAACATGGTGTTGCGGCTGTTTCTGCGCTCCCCCTTCATCGTATTCGGTGCAATGGTCATGGCCTTTACCATAGACGCTCCCTCGGCGCTCATCTTTGCGGTCGCGATTCCGGTAATTGGCGCAGTGGTCTTCTGGATTCTCTTGACCACCCTTCCGCTCTACAAGAGGGTGCAGGGAAAACTGGATGAGATTATGACAAGCACGCGCGAAAATCTGACCGGTGTCCGCGTGATACGCGCCTTCCGGCAGGAGGATGCGGAGCGCAAGCGCTATGCGGCGCGAAATAAAGCGTTGTTTACAGAGCAGCTCAAGGTGGGACGTATTTCGGGTCTCATGAATCCGCTGACCTATGTGCTCATTAACCTCGCCGTTGTCGCGTTGATTCAGACGGACGCCGTGCGTGTGAACACAGGCATACTGGAGACCGGACAGGCGGTCGCTCTTTTGAATTACATGTCGCAAATTCTGGTGGAGCTCATTAAACTCGCGAACCTCATCATCCAGGTGACGCGCGCGGCGGCCTGCAGCGAGCGCGTAGCGGCTGTGTTGGAGACGGAAAGCGACATGCGCGACGGCAGCGAAACGATGTCCGCAATTATTGCGGAAGAGGAAGAAGATATGAGCAGCGAGCGCAAGAAGGCGGTCGAATTTCGCAAGGTTTCTCTTCGTTATCGCAAGGACAGCGGAGAGGCGCTCCATGATATCAACTTTACAGCCTACGCGGGTGAGACTATAGGTATCATAGGCGGCACCGGAAGCGGAAAATCCTCACTGGTAAACCTGATTCCGCGCTTTTACGATGTAAGCGAAGGTGAGGTACGAGTCTTCGGTGCGGATGTGCGCAGCGTAACGCTCGAAAGTCTTCGAAATCTCATCGGTATGGTCTTACAGAAGGCAGAGCTCTTTCAGGGCAGCATCGCGGACAATCTCCGCTGGGGCAAGGAAGATGCGACGGATGAGGAGTTCTGGGAAGCGCTTCGCATTGCCCAGGCCAAGGAGTACGTGGAGACCAAGCCGGGAAAGTTAAGCTTTGCTTTGGAACAGAATGCAAGAAATCTTTCCGGGGGACAAAAACAGCGTCTCACCATTGCGCGAGCGCTGATGAAACAGCCGCAGATTCTCATTTTGGACGACAGTGCTTCGGCGCTTGATTTCGCGACCGATGCGGCGCTTCGCACGGCAATACGCGAGAGCGCGAAGGATATCACCTGCTTCATTGTGTCGCAGCGCGCGGCTTCGGTGCAGTACGCGGACAAAATCCTGGTATTGGACAACGGTATCCTGGTGGGCAGCGGCACACATGAGGAGCTGTTGCGAGACAACGAGGTCTATCAGGAGATCTACTACTCCCAATTTCCGAAGGAGGCCTGAGGTGGAACAGAAGAAAAAGAATGACATGCAGTGGCGCACGGTGAAAAAAGTACTGCGCTACATCGGACGCTTCCGGCTCTGGCTTGCGGCCTCCCTGCTCCTTGCCTTCCTGACGGTTGTGCTGACCTTACTTGCACCGCGTCTCACAGGCGAGGCAATTGACCGCATGATAGGGGCGGGACGCGTGGACTTCCCGGGGCTAAGGCTGGTCGTATTGAAAATAGGATTGGCAGCGGCCGGAGTGGCTCTGTTTCAGTGGCTCATGAATCTCTGCAATAACCGCCTCGCCTACTCTGTGGTGCGCGAGCTCAGGAACGATGCGTTTCGTAAGATTGAGCGCTTGCCGCTCAGCTACCTGGATGCGCATCCCGCGGGGGAGATCGAGAGCCGCGTCATTGCGGACGCGGATCAGTTCTCGGACGGCCTATTGATGGGCTTTACCCAGCTCTTCACGGGTGTTTTGACGATAGTCGGCACCTTGCTCTTCATGCTCTCGGTCAGCTTAAGCATCACGCTTGCCGTGGTTTTGATTACGCCGCTCAGCTTCTTTGTGGCGGGATACATCAGTAAACACAGCTATCTCTTGTTTCGCGAGCAGTCAAAACTCCGCGGAGAACAAACCGGAATGATCAACGAAATGGTGGAGGGGCAGCGCGTGGTCAAGGCCTTTCACCGTGAGCATGCGGTCATCCGAAACTTCGACGCGCTGAATGAGAGTCTCACCGAGACCTCTCTGAAGGCCACCTTTTTTTCTTCCCTGACCAATCCCACGACACGCTTTGTGAATGCGCTGGTCTATATGATAGTCGGTGCGGTCGGTGCGCTCTCGGTCATCGGCGGGCATTTAAGCGTCGGTGAGCTCACCGCTTTCCTGAGCTATGCGAGTCAGTATGCAAAACCGTTTAACGAGATTTCGGGCGTGCTCACCGAGCTCCAGAATGCCATTGCCTGTGCGGCGCGGCTCTTTGAGTTTATAGAAGAGGAGGAAGAGGTTCCGGACCGGGCGGATGCACTCGCACCGGATGGCTTCCGCGGTGCACTCCAGTTTGAGAGCGTGGATTTTTCTTATGTGCCGGAACAGCGTTTAATTGAGGATTTTAACTTTGAGGTGAAGCCGGGACAGAAGATTGCAATCGTAGGTCCTACGGGTTGCGGAAAGACGACCTTGATTAATCTTTTGATGCGTTTCTACGATGTGAGCAGTGGCGCCATAAAGCTGGACGGGACAGACCTTCGGGATTTGACCAGAGCTTCCCTTCGAAGCGGCTTCGGCATGGTGCTTCAGGAGACCTGGCTAAAAAGCGGAACCATACGCGAGAATATCACGATGGGGAATCCCGACATTTCGGAGGAGCGCATGCGCGAAGTGGCACGCGCCTGCCACATTGCGGGCTTTGTCGAGCGACTGCCCGAGGGCTATGACAGTGTAATCGGGGAGAACGGAGAGGGCTTCTCGCAGGGACAGAAACAGCTCCTCTGCATTGCCCGCGTCATGATGAGCAATCCCTCCATGCTTATCTTGGATGAGGCGACCTCCTCGATTGATACGCGGACGGAACTTAAAATCCAGGAGGCATTTAACCGACTCATGGAAGGGCGCACCAGCTTTATCGTGGCACACCGTCTCTCGACCATACGGAATGCGGATGTGATTCTCGTCATGAAGGCGGGACACATCATTGAGCAGGGGAATCACGAGGAACTCATGGAGAAGCGGGGCTTTTACTACACGCTCTACGAGAGCCAGTTCCTCGGAAAAGCGATTTAGTGGAAAAGAGTGAGTCTCTTTGCTATAATAGCGGCACTGACTGAATTTTTAGGAGGCAGCACATGAATATTGTTTGCTTGGATCTTGAAGGCGTATTGGTTCCGGAAATCTGGATTGCATTTGCGGAGGCGACGGGAATTCCCGAGCTCAAGCGTACCACCAGAGATGAGCCGGATTACGATAAGTTGATGCGCTACCGCATCGACATTTTGAAGGAGCACGGCCTTGGACTTAAGGAGATTCAGGACACCATTGCGACCATAGATCCGATGCCCGGCGCAAGAGAGTTTTTGGATGAGCTCCGCAGCTTCACGCAGGTTATTATTCTGAGCGACACCTTCACGCAGTTTGCGGCACCTCTCATGAAGAAGCTCGGCTACCCGACCATCTTCTGCAACTCGCTTGAGGTCGCGGACAACGGTGAGATTACGGGCTTCCGCATGCGCATTGAGCACTCCAAGCTCACGACCGTGCGCGCCTTCCAGTCGATCGGTTACGAGACCATTGCGAGCGGTGACAGCTACAACGACCTCGGCATGATTGAGGCAAGTAAGGCGGGCTTCCTCTTCCGCAGCACCGAAGAAATCAAGAAGGCATATCCGCAGTACCCGGCTTTCGAGAGCTACGATGAGCTCCTCGCGGCTATCAAGGCGGCACAATAAGAGAAAAGAGACAGCTTCCCCGGCGGGAGGCTGTCTTTTCGGTACGAAGGGCGAAAAAGCAAAACGCGAGAAGTAAGCAGTAAAAGCGAAATAAAAAGATAAAGTCAAGGCAAAGAGCCAAGGAAAAGAAGTAGGCCAAGAGCAAAGCCTAAGAGCCAAAGCAAAGAGCCAAGGCAAAGAGTAAGGGCTAGGGGCAAAAGGCTAAGTGTAAAATGCCGAGTTAAAGACGAGACACGAGGCGAAAAACGTGACAAGAAAAGTGCGAAAAGGGAAAGTGTACGCTTGAAACGAAACGCGGACGCGTAATCGAAGTGCAACTGCACGCCGGCCGTGCGCGAAGGGAGAGGTGAGATGACGGAGGCAATTTTTGACCGCAATCCGAGGGAGCTTATATTCAAGGCGCGAGTTCTTTCCTGTGAGGAGAGAAGAGACGACTCGGGAGAAATACGCTTTGCGATCGTTCTGGATCGCACGGCATTTTTTCCGGAGCAGGGCGGTCAGAAGGCGGATCGAGGGACGCTCGGCGGTGCAAGACTCCTGGACGCGGAGATACACGAGGGCGTGATTGTCCACATTTTGGATGCGCCCCTGGAAGCGGGAAGCGAAGTCAGCGGCGAGGTGGACTGGGAGCGTCGCTTTGATTTCATGCAGCAGCACACGGGAGAGCATATTTTATCCGGACTCGCGAACCGTCTCTACGGCGCGGAGAACGTGGGCTTTCATCTCAGCGAGCGTGAGGTCCAGCTGGATTTCAGCGTACAGCTCTCGGAAGAAGAGCTCAGTGCGCTGGAGCGCGCTGCGAATGAGGCTATTTTCCGTGATATTCCCGTGCAGGCCTACTACCCGAATGCGGAGGAGCTAGCGGCGCTCAGCTATCGGCAGAAAAAGGAGCTCAAGGGCGCCATACGCATTGTGGAGCTTGAAGGCGTGGATCGCTGCGCCTGCTGCGCACCGCATGTGGCGCGCAGCTCGGAAGTCGGTATTTTGAAGATTCTCAGCGCAATGAACTATAAGGGCGGCACGAGGCTCTACATTGCTTGCGGCATGCGCGCCGTCTCAGACTATGCGGCGCGGATACGGGAGGCGCAAGAACTGTCGAAACTTCTCTCAGCGCCGCAGGGCGAGCTCAGCGCCGCTGTAAGCCGCCTGCAGGAAAAAGTGTCCGCGTCGGAGCAGCGCGCCTCGGAGGCCGCGCTTGCCCTGATTCTTGCGCGGGCGGAAGCGGAAATCCGTGAGAAGGCACAAACACAGGGCCGGGAGCAAGCGGAAGCGGATGGAATCTGCCTCATCCTACCGCCGTTGCCGGAGAGCGCGATGCAGCGCGCGGTGAATCCGCTGAAGGAGCTGTTCTCCGGTGTGGTTGCGCTTTTCTCGGGCGATGAAGAGAGCGGCTATGCCTTTCTGATGTTCGGAGCGCATGCGGACTGGAAGCCTTTCCTCGCGGAACTGCGCGCGCGTGGCGGCAAGGGCGGCGGCGGAAAAGACCGCGTGCAGGGAAGACTGCTTTGTCGCGCAAAAGAATTACATACAATATTTCATGATTTTGTAATAAAACAGAATTGATCTTGTGATAGAATTAAAAGAAAAAGACAGAATTACGTTCAAAACGGAAACACGGAAGGGAGGAATTCGTCCATGCCGGAGGGAATCAAACGCATGCGGGCCGGTCTGTTGGCTCTGGTCGTGCTGTTGTTCAGCACCGCGGCGGCGGGGAGCGCCAAGGCGGCCAACGCACCGGAAATTGCCTCGGAAGGCGCGGTGCTCTACAATGCGACCACCGGGAAGTTCTTATATGAGAAAAACGCAAACCACCAGTATTATCCGGCGTCCATCACCAAATTTATGACGGCGCTCTTGGTACTTGAGAATGCGTCGCTTGAGGATACTGTGGTTTTCTCGAGCGCAGCGACAGAGAATCTGGAGTCCGGGGCTGTGAACCTGGAAGTTGTGAAGGGAGACCGCATTAAAGTGCGCGACTGCCTTTACGGACTCATGCTGAAGTCCGCAAACGAAGTTTCCAACGGACTTGCCGAGCATGTCTCGGGTTCCGTCCCCTCCTTTGCGAAGAAGATGAATCGGCGAGCACAGGAGTTGGGCTGCACAAACACCAACTTTGTCAATCCGAGCGGACTCAACAACGCAAATCACCTCTCGACGCCGCATGACATGGCGCTGATTGCGAAGGCCTGCTTTGACCGCGCGGATTTTCGCGCAATCGACAAGACCGTGTCCTATCACTTTCCGGCGACGCAGAAGCGCCCGAACGGCACGGACATCGTTATGGGACATCGCATGGTCTCGAGCGCCAATGCAGACTACTATCCGGGAATTCTGGGCGGTAAGACCGGTTATACGAGTGCTGCGGGCAATACGCTTGTGACCTGCGCAGAGCGAAACGGCGTGCGCCTCATCGTTGTGGTCATGAAGAGTCACAAGACCCAGTACTCGGATACGCGAGCTCTCCTTGACTACGGTTTTCAGCTCGCGGAGGAAAGCGGCGGAAAAAAACCGGAAGCCGTGGGCGGGGAAACGGAGATGCCACAGGCAAGCGGCAGAGTTCAGGCGCTCACGGCAAACAGTCCGACAGAAAACCTGCAAGCAGCAAATCAAGCAAGTCCGGCGGAAAATCCGCAAGCGGCAAATCAACAAAATCAAGCGGCAAATCAAGCGGGAAGTCAACAAAGTCAGGCGGGAAGTCTGCAAGCGCTAAAACCGGCGGGCAGTCAAAGTCGAATCGTAAGTCAACGAAATCAAGCGGCAAATCAACAAAATCAAGCGGTAAGTCAACAAAATCAAGCGGCAAGTCAGGCGGCAAGCGGAAGTAGCTGGATTCAGCGAAACGGCGTTTGGACCTACCGCGAGGCAAACGGTGCGCTGGTCCGCAACGCACGCCGTGAGATTAACGGCAAGCAGTACTGGTTTGATGAAAACGGCAATATGCTTGAGGGCTGGCGGCAGGATGGCAGCGGTGCCTGGTACTATTTGACGCCGGGACAAGGCGTGCTTCAGACGAACACTTGGCTGCTCTACAAGAATCAGTGGTATTATCTGGATAGCGACGGCAAAATGCTCACAGACAGCAAAACGCCGGACGGTTATCTGGTCAATAAGGAGGGCATCTGGATTGGATAAGAAGAAACTTCTCTTCTCGTTCAGCCTGGCGGCGGTCGGCATTGCGGCTGCCGCCCTTTTTGAATCGGAGCGGGAGCGGCGCAGTTTGATTGTGCGACACTATGCGCTCCGAAGTGCGAAGATCAAGCGGGCAAGGCGCATTGTATATCTCTCGGACTTTCATGAGCGTCGGCTCGGTGATATCGAGGAGCGACTGCATATGGAGACAAAGCGCCTGAAGCCCGATTACATTTTCCTCGGCGGAGATATGGTGACCGCAAAGCACGGCGCTTCCATCGAGGCGACCCTGGCACTCACCGAGCGCCTGGTAAAGCTGGCGCCGGTTTTCTACGGCGAAGGCAATCACGAGGCAAGACTGGACCGCGATCGCGGTCGCTACGGAGATCTCTTCGATGAATTACAGGCGGGACTGGAATCGCAGGGGGTGCGCTATCTGAGCGATGAGACGGTGCTGCTCGGCGAGGATCTTGCGCTCTCCGGACTGCACATCACCGAGAACTATTATAAAAGAGCGCCGCACGACGAGATGGAGGTCGACTACCTCCGCGCACATTTGGGTGAGGCAAATGCGGAGCGCTTTCAGCTTCTGTTTGCGCACAGCCCTGCTTTTTTCGATGCCTATGCGCGCTGGGGGGCGGACCTTAGCTTATCGGGACATTGGCACGGCGGAACCATACGCTTGCCCGGTAACATAGGCCTCATGACACCGCAGGCGGAGTTTTTCCGGCGACCCGCAAGCGGGCTCTTTTCCCGCGGGCGGCACGCAATGCTCCTCAGTCCCGGCATCGGAACACACAGCATTAACCTGCGCTTTTTGAATCTGCCGGAGCTCATGGTACTGGATCTCAAAGAAGGAGTTTAAGATGGCGGAAGAAGCGCTTTCTCTTCGGCTTGAAAAGTATGAGGGGCCTCTGGACCTGCTCTTAAAGCTGATTGAGAAAAACAAGGTAAATATCTATGACATTCCGATCGCCGAGATTACGGAACAGTACATGGCGTATCTCTCGGAACTGGAGCGAGAGGATTTGGATTTACTCTCCGAGTTTCTCCTGATGGCGGCGACTTTGCTCGATATCAAGGCGCGCATGCTGCTGCCGCGCGAGCTCGATGAAGAGACGGGAGAGGAAGTCGACCCGAGAGCGGAACTGGTGGCTCGCCTCCTCGAACACAAGAAATATAAGCTCATGGCGGAAGAACTTGCGGATCGCGAATTCGATGCCTACAGGGTCTTCTACCGCGAGCCCGCACTCCCGAAGGAAGTAGCGGAGTGGACGCAGCCCGTTAATTTGGATGAGCTCTTTCAGGGAGTGGACCTGCAGCGTCTGCAGGCGGTGTTCCGGGATGTCATGCGGCAGCGGGAAGACCGCATAGACCCGGAGCGCAGTCGCTTCGGGACCATCAAACGGGAGCCGGTCAGTCTGAAAATGCAGATTGAGGCGGTGCTTTCTTACGCGCGGAATCACAAGGCCTTTTCCTTCCGCGAATTGTTGGAGAGACGGAAAAACAAGCTGCTCCTGGTGGTCACCTTTCTTGCGGTGCTCGAGCTTATGAAGGCGGGAATCTTGCTTGCCGTGCAGGAGAGCCCCGCGCAGGATATCTTCCTCGAGGTCTCGGAGGAAGAGTTGGAAAACAAGCGCGACTTCGCGGAACTTTTCGACAGCTGACTTGCCGTCGGACGCCATGCGTGTTATGCTCTCCTTGTATTGATTTTTGTACATTGTTTAAAAAATAGGAGGTATTCTATGGCATTTCGGCATATCGTAGTCGCGGGCGGCGGCGTTCTCGGCGCACAAATCGCCTTCCAGACTGCGTTCAAGGGTTTTGATGTGACTATTTGGCTCAGAAGCGAGGGTTCGATCGGCAGAACCGAACCGAAACTCGAGCGGCTTTACAATGTTTACCGCGCGGAAATTGCGCGCGTCGAGACAGCGCTGAAGGCGGGTGAGCCGCTTGAACTGCCGCGCGGTTTCGGCGCAGCGGACAGCGTGAAGAGCGAGGCGGATATTCAAAGACTCTACGAGGCGGTGGAAACGGCGAAGAAGAATTTAAAACTCTCGCTGGATTTGGAAGCTTGCGCAAAAGAGGCGGATTTCATCATCGAGAGCATGGCGGAGGACAGGGAGGCAAAGCGAGAGTTCTACGCAAAGCTTGCGCCCTATCTTGATGACAAGACCATAGTCGCGACCAACTCTTCCACGATGATTCCGAGCATGTTCTCGGATCTTATGCCGTATCCGGGGAATTATCTCGCGCTTCACTTTGCCAATAATATCTGGCGCAGCAATACGGCAGAGGTCATGGGACACAGCGGCACTTCGAAGGAGGCTTTTGCCGAAGTGCTTGCGTTTGCTGCGGAGATCGGCATGATTCCGCTGGAACTTCACAAGGAGCAGCCCGGGTATATTCTGAACTCGATGCTGGTGCCCTTCTTAAGTTCTGCGGAAGCGCTCTGGGCAAACGAGGTTGCGGATCCCGAGACCATAGACAAGACTTGGAAACTCGGCACGGGTTCCCCGCTCGGGCCCTTCCAAATTCTCGACATTGTTGGGCTGCAGACCGCGTATAACATTGTCGCAATGAATCCGGAGTCCCAAAATCCGGAGAGCACACCCGGCAAGATTGCGGCAGGACTCAAGGCAAAGATCGATGCGGGCAAGACTGGCATTAACGCGGGCGAGGGCTTTTATCGCTACGAAAAATAAGAGGCGGCATACCCTTTTCCATGCTATACTAGAGCGGAAAAGAGTTCTTTAACATTCATTTTCGGAAGTGGAGGAACCAATATGTTGACACATCTTGCAATTGAGAAGGTTATCGGAAGAGAGATTATCGACTCCAGAGGAAATCCGACGGTGGAAGCGGAAGTCACGCTGACCGACGGTACGGTCGGCAGAGGTGCGGCTCCGAGCGGCGCTTCGACCGGTGAATTTGAGGCAATCGAGCTTCGCGACGGCGACAAGTCCCGTTTCGGCGGAAAGGGCGTGAAGAAGGCGGTCGAAAATATTAACACCGTGATTAACGACGTGTTGCACGGCATGGATCCGCAGAACATCTATGCGGTGGATGCGGCGATGCTCAAGGCGGACGGCACGGAGAACAAGTCGAAGCTCGGTGCAAACGCAATCCTTGCGGTTTCGATTGCAACGGCAAAGGCAGCTGCCGAGTCCCTCGGCATTCCGCTGTACCGCTTCCTCGGCGGCGCAAACGGCAACAACCTGCCGGTGCCGATGATGAACATCTTAAACGGCGGCGCACATGCGACGAACTCTGTCGATACCCAGGAATTCATGATTATGCCGGTCGGCGCACCGAGCTTCTCCGAGGGTCTCCGCTGGTGCACCGAGGTCTTCCACAGCCTGCAGAAGCTTCTGAAGAACGAGGGCAAGACCACGGCAGTCGGCGATGAGGGCGGTTTCGCACCGGACTTAAAGGACGATGAGGATACGATTGAGCACATTCTCGCAGCGGTTCGCGACGCAGGCTATGAGCCGGGTAAGGACTTTGTGCTTGCAATGGACGCTGCTTCCTCCGAGTGGAAGAGCGAGAAGGGCATCGGCTTCTATCATCAGCCGAAGTCCGGCAAGGACTTCACTTCGAAGGAGCTCATTGCACACTGGAAGAGCCTCATTGAGAAGTACCCGATCTGGTCCATCGAGGACGGCCTCGACGAAGAGGACTGGGAAGGCTGGCAGGAGATGACCAAGGAGCTCGGCGATAAGGTTCAGCTTGTCGGCGACGATCTCTTTGTTACGAACACCAAGCGCCTCAAGAAGGGTATCGAACTTGGCTGCGGCAACTCCATTCTGATTAAGCTGAACCAGATCGGCTCGGTTTCCGAGACGCTGGAGGCAATCAAGATGGCACACAAGGCAGGCTACACGGCAATCAGCTCCCACCGCTCCGGCGAGACCGAGGACACGACGATTGCCGATCTCGCAGTGGCACTCAACACGCGCCAGATTAAGACCGGTGCGCCGAGCCGCTCCGAGCGTGTTGCGAAGTACAACCAGCTGATTCGCATCGAGGAAGAACTCGGTGTCGCAGCGGAGTACCCGGGCAAGAACGCATTCAATCGTTAAATCGATTCGGAACATTGAAAAACAAGGGCAAGGTGCCCGGTGTGATGCCGGGATAATCGGGAAGCAAGTAAAACTGCGCGAACTCGTCACCGTATGCGGGGAGTCCGTCTGTCACTGCGAAAGCGGGAAGGCAGACAGGGGACCTTGATCCGCGAGCCGGGAGACCGGCCTTGCCTTTTAAGTACCTTCCTGTGCACGAGTGCCTGTGCGGGAACGCGAGGAGGAGGCGTAGGCCTCTTCTTTGCGTGACAGCAAGAGGCTCTCTGCGAAGACGAGCCTCTTTTGTTGTTTTATTTGGCATTTTTCGTATACTATGCTACAATAGGCGGCGACATGATTGTCACACAGGGAGGATACTATTATGAAGAAGAGACAGTTTGGAGCAATTTTGGCGGCAGCAGCGCTTGCAGCGGTTCTGGCAACCGGTTGCGGCAGCAAGAAGGAAGAGACCAAGGCAGCATCCGATGTTGCTTCCGAGGCGGTTGACGCAGCTTCCAGCATGGTGGAGAGCGCAAACGCAGCGGCTTCCAGCGGTGTGGAAGAGGCAAACAAGGCAGCTTCCGGCGCGATGGAAGAGGCAAACAAGGCAGCTTCCGACGCAGCGAAGATGGGTGAGGACGCAGCTTCCGCAGCAGTGGAGGGCGCAAACAAGGCAGCTTCCGATGCGGCTAAGATGGGTGAGGATGCAGCGAAGGCAGGCGCAGAGGCAGCTGATAAGGCAGGCCAGGCAGCTGAGAAGGCAGGCGCAGCGGCTGAGAGCGCAGGTGCGGCAGCTGATAAGGCTGGCGAGACTGCTGAGTCCAGATAAGTAATCATTTGCTGAAAAGCCAGAGGCTCTCCGAAAGGACGAGCCTCTTTTTATTGGAGTCAGAGGATTGAATCAAACAGAGAAAGAGGGTATTGTATGAAGAAGAGAGTATACTCGTTTGCATTGGGAATGGGGCTTTTGGCCGCGGTTTCGATGACGGCTTGCGGCGGCAAGAAGGCGGAGAGTCAGGCGGCTTCGGCCGTGGAGACCGCAAGTTCGGCTGTTGAGAGCGTAGCATCCGCGGCATCTTCCGCGGGCGAGAGCGCGGCATCTGCGGCTTCCTCCGCGGCAGAGAGCGCGGCTTCCGAAGGGGCCAAGGCGATTGCGGACTTTAAGGCGGCCGATTTTAAGGCGACGGACGAGCTTCAGGCACAGGCGGATGCAGCGGCACAGATGCTTGCGGACAAGTACGAGAAACTGAGTCTTGCGGACGGTGTCTACGAGGTTAATGTAACGCTTGCGGGCGGCAGCGGGAGAGCAAAGATTGCGAGCCCGACCGAGCTCACGGTGAAGGACGGCAGAGCGACGGCAAAGATTGTCTGGAGCAGTGACAAGTACGACTACATGGAAGTGGATGGCATCCGTTTTACGCCGAACATCGAAAACGGCCATTCGGTCTTTGTGATTCCGGTCACCGTGCTCGGCGCGCCGCAAAGTGTTGTCGGCGATACGACCGCGATGAGTAAACCGCATGCAATCGATTATCAGCTTACCTTTGAAGTGGTGAAATAAGGTACCGAATCAGTCGGGACAAGAGAAAAGCAGGAGGGCGTTATGAGAAAGGCAAAGTTGGCGGTTTTGGTTCTGGGTGCTGCGCTGGCAGTGAGTGCTTGCGGCGGAAAGGACAAGGGCAAGGAGACCATCGCGACGGAGTCGCAGCAGGAAACCGTTGCGACAGAGGCGACCGAGCCCACGACGCTCGCGCCGGCAACGGAAGAAGAGAAAGCGCAGGCGGCGGAAGTCGGCAAGAAGATTGATGCAATCTACGTGCAGAATTGGAGCGAGGACACGGAGCGTCTCTGCAAAGAGGCAAAGGAGGCTTGGGACGCATTGAGCGACAGTGCAAAGGCAGAAGTGAGCGGCGAGCATGCATCGCCGGAGTATTTCGGTTTGGATACCGGTGATGTGAGCAAGGACGACCCGCGCAATCAGGACGAAATCGGTGAGAAGGAAATCCTGGTTGTGAGCTTCGGCACCTCTTATAACGACAGCCGCGCAAAGGATATCGGCGGCATTGAGGGCTATCTTGCAAAGGCATTCCCGGATTACAGTGTGCGCCGCGCGTTTACCTCGCAGATTATTTTGAATCACATTCTCGCGCGTGACGGTGAGAAGATAGACAACGTGGAGCAGGCGCTGGAGCGCGCCAAGAAGAACGGTGTGAAGGAACTCATTGTGCAGCCCACACATCTCATGAAGGGCAAGGAGTACGATGAGCTCAAGGAGACGCTCGACAAGCACAAGGCTTCTTTTGAGAAGCTGGAACTCGCGGAGCCGCTGCTCGGCGAGGTCGGCAAGGACGCCGAGGATGTGAATGCGGACAAGGAGAGAGTCGCAAATCTCATTGTGCAGGCAACTGTCACGGGCGGGGGCTTCGACAGTGTACAAAAGGCCGCGCAGGACGGTGTGGCCTTTGTATTCCTGGGTCACGGTACTTCGCACACCGCAGCCATCAGCTATTCCGAGATGCAGAGCGCAATGAAGAAGCTCGGCTATGCAAACGTGTTTATCGGCACCGTAGAGGGCGAGCCGGAAGAGACCGCTGTCGGAGCAGTCATCGATGCGGTGAAGAAGGGCGGCTATAAGAAGGTAACGATTCGTCCGATGATGGTCGTTGCCGGCGATCACGCACACAACGATATGGCGGGTGCGGAGGATGATTCCTGGGTACAGCAGTTCTTGAATGCGAAGAGTTTTGATCGCATCGAGACGCAGATTGAGGGCTTGGGCGGTGTTTACGACATCCAGAAGCTCTATGCGGAGCATACACAGGCGGCCATTAACGCGGCAAACACGGCGGCAGAAGAGACAACGGCGGCAGAGACCAAGGCAAATTGAGTGTCTGCGCCCGGAGAGGGAAGATGAAGAGACGAGGCAGATGGATTTCGCAACTTGCGCTCCTACTGACGGCGGTTTTACTGACAACGGGCTGTGCCGCACGGAGCGGAAAGGCAGAGCAAAGCGGAGCTCAGGAGACGACGAGCGCAGCAGAGAGCGGCGCTTCGGAGAGCGGCAAGGCACAGGCAGCACTGCCGGACGGCATATACACGGCGCGCTTTGAGACCGACAGCTCCATGTTCCATGTGAACGAGGCGCTGAATGACAGGGGAACTCTGACCGTAAAAGACGGGAAGATGACCCTTCATGTCTCCCTGCAGTCAAAGCGCATCCTCAATCTCTTCCCCGGGACCGCGGAAGATGCGCGGAAAGAGGGAGCGGCGCTGTTGCAGCCGACAACCGATACCGTCAAGTATGAGGACGGTACAAGCGCCGAGGTCTATGGTTTCGATATTCCGGTCCCGGCGCTCGACACAGAGTTTCCGCTTGCCCTCGTCGGCACCAAGGGGGCCTGGTATGACCATATGGTCAAGGTGACAGATGTAAAAGCTGAAGAGGCAAGTCAGGCGGCAGCTCCGGAGATTCCGGGGCTGCGCTTTGTTAAGCGAATGGAACTGCGCTATGCGGAGACCTTTGACATCTATTTTTATGAGCGGGACTTCGCCGTCATCGATGTGCACGGCGCGGCACGCTATCTGTTGGTTCCGGAAGGGGAACAAGTCCCGGCGGAGCTGCCCGCAGACTATGTGATTCTGAAAAAGCCGCTCGACAATATTTACCTCGCTGCCACCGCAGCGATGAGTCTCTTTGAAGCAAACGGTGCGCTGGACCGCGTGCGCTTTACCGGTACGAGAGCGGAGGGATGGCATATCGACGCGCCGAAGCGTGCGCTTGAAAGCGGGGCGATGCGCTTTGCCGGAAAATACAGCGCGCCGGATTATGAACTCCTCACTTCGGAGGGCTGTGATCTGGCGATCGAATCTCTGATGATATTGCACGCGCCGGAAGTGAAGGAGATGTTTGAGCGACTCGGGATTCCCGTCTTTGTGGATTACTCGAGTAACGAAGGACATCCGCTCGGCCGTACCGAGTGGGTGCGGCTCTACGGCGTTTTGACCGACAGGAGCGAGGCGGCGGATGCTTTTTTCAAGGCCCAGTGCGATGAACTGGACGGGCTCAAAAACGTAGCGGATAGCGGTAAGAAGGTGGCCTTTTTCGCCATGAATCGGGACGGGAGCTTTGTGGTGCGTCGCCGCACGGACTATGTGCCGAAGATGATAGCTCTGGCAGGCGGAACGTATCTTGGTGTCGGACCGGATGAACCCGGGCGCAGTTCCGTGCAGCGCGTCTCGCGCGAGGCTTTTTTTGAGGCGGCGAGAGATGCGGATGTGCTTGTATACAATGCTACGGTGGAAGCGCCGCTTGCCGGCCTTTCGGAGCTGCTCGAGAAGGATGAGCTCTTCTCGGACTTTAAGGCAGTGCGGGAGAAACAGGTCTATCAACTCGGAAGTGACATGTACCAGTCAGCCGATGCGGTCGCGGGACTGACACGTGATTTTTCACGCGTCTTGCACGGGGAAGAGGAGCTCGGGCTCTCCTACCTGAGGAGGATAAAATGAGGACGGGAGGAAAGCGTACGGCAACGGTATTCCTTCTGCTTACCGTATTGCTCCTGCTTCTTTTTTACTGTAATTTGGCGCTTGGGACCAGGTTTTTCTCTCCGGCAAAGCTGTTCTCCCTGCTGTCACAGGGGAGGGGCAACGATCCCGCGGTGAGCATCTTATTCAAGATACGCTTGCCTCGCGCTCTGATGGCACTGCTCCTCGGCGGAGCGCTTGCGGTCTCGGGTTTTCTCTTGCAGACCTATTTTGCGAACCCCATTGCCGGTCCCTTTGTGCTCGGTGTCTCCTCGGGCGCGCGTCTTGCGGTGGCGCTCTGCATGATGCTGTTCATGGCACAGAACCGGGCACTCAGTTCCTTTGCGCTGGTGTTCGCTGCCTTTCTGGGTTCGCTGGTATCTCTCGGCATCTTGCTCGCGGTATCGCAGCGTGTGCGGCAGATGGCCGGACTTCTGGTGGCCGGTATCATGATAGGTTATATCTGCTCGGCCGCGACCGATTTTCTCTTGAGTTTTGCCGCGGATTCGGAGATTGTGTCCCTGCACAGCTGGTCACAGGGCAGTTTTTCCGGCATGAGCCTTGCACAGGTCAGGACAGCGGCCGTCTTAATCGGGATCTCGGCCTTCGCGCTTCTTTTTCTCGCAAAGCCGCTCGCTGCGGTGCAGCTCGGCGAGAGCTATGCGGAGAGCCTCGGGGTGAATGTGCGGCGCATGCGCAGCGCCCTCATCATTCTCGCGAGTTTGCTAGCGGCGACCGTGACCGCCTTCGCGGGGCCGGTTTCCTTTGTGGGGGTGGCTTCGCCGTTTTTGATTCAGAGCCTACTGAAGAGCAACAAGCCGTTGCTGGTGCTGCCGGCTTCCTTCCTCGGGGGAGCGGTATTTTGTTTGGCCTCGGATTTAATCGCAAGGACGGCCTTTCAGCCGACCGAGCTTGCGCTCAGCACGGTGACCTCTTTTTTCGGTGCGCCGATTGTACTTTGGCTCTTGGTGAAGCGGCGGGGAAAATGAGACAGTGCCATCCAATCAGAGGTTCGGATAATACACGGAGGGAATATGTCGGTCACAAGCTTTTTACATTTGAGCGAAGCAGTCGGCGAATTTGACCTCAAAACGTTCTGTGAGGAGATTCAGAAAAAATATCCGGGAACGGATACGGAACAGAGGCAAAGCAGGTCTTTGGCCTACGATATTTCTTGGAGCCGATATGCGGATTGCCCACAGTTTGAATTAAGGCTCGATCGAACACGCCGCACGTTCGCGGTGGAGTATTTCAATTCAGAGGATAGAATTTGGGATTACGCCAATTTGCTTCTATGGATCAGGCAGTACTTTCCGAAGGAACAAGAAGTGGTTTTGGTAGATGAAAACAATGAGGCGCCTCTGCCGCTTTCCTCGGAGGCAGCGACAGAGGATATCGAAGCATGGATCTTGAGAGTCGGTATCCAAACGTTGACAGATCGTAAACCGTCAATATAGTTTGTATACAAATGGACGCGATAGCGCCGCAGCGCCTTGTCAAGCAGAGGGCGTATCGAGAGGAGGAGGGGCTATGCGGAATACGCAGCGGGCAAAACTCGCGGCAGAAGGGGTCAAAACGGGCTACGGCGCGCGCGTGGTGCTCTCGGAAGTCGCATTTGAACTTCGCCCGGGCGAGGTCATGGCCTTGCTCGGGCCGAACGGGGCCGGGAAGTCTACCCTCTTAAAGAGTGCGGCGGGGCAGCTTGCCCTGCAGGGCGGTAGCATCTACCTGGAAGGCAAAGATTTGCGGGCCTATTCCGGTCGGGAGCGTGCGGCATGTATGGCGCTCCTCTTTACCGAGCGTAGAGAGCCGGAGTTTGCCACTGCGCGCGAAGTGGTGGAGGCGGGGCGCTATCCCTACACGGGGCGTTTCGGAACCTTGCGGGAACCGGATCATAAAGCAGTGGCGCGTGCCATGTCCTATGTGCGGACCGAGGAACTTAAGGACCGTCCCTTTTCGGAGTTAAGCGACGGTCAGCGTCAGCGCGTGCTGCTCGCGCGGGCGCTCGCGCAGGAACCGCGGCTCATCCTGCTCGATGAACCGACGGCCTTTTTGGATCTGCGCCATAAGATAGAGCTTCTGAGTCTGTTGCGAAATCTTGCGACTCGCGAAGGGCTCGCGGTCTTTTTATCGCTCCATGAGCCGGATTTGGCGCTGAAGTGCGCGGACCGCGTCTTACTGGTAGCGGACGGCAAGGTGCTGCCGCCCGCTGCTCCGGAAGAGGCGCTCTCCGAGGATAATATGCGGCGCATTTACGGACTCGGTTCCGCTTACGACGCGCTGTCCGGCAGCGCAGAGTTGCCGCAGGCTTCGGAAAATACCGTGCCGAGCACTCTGGTGCTCGGCGGCGGCGGGAGCGGCATACCCGTTTATCGGCGGCTTCGGCGCGAGGGTATATCCTTTGCGGCGGGCATATTCAGCCCCGCGGATTCGGATTATCCGGTTGCGGCTCGGCTTGCCGCAAAGGTCTTTGAGACAGCGCCTTACGAAGCGCTCACGGCGGAGAAGCTGCGGGAAGCGAGAGCCTTCCTTGAAGCGGCAGAGCGTGTCATTTGGACCGAACCGCCGATCGGGAGCGGCAATGCGGCTCTTCTTGAACTGCGGGCGCAGGCGGAAGAAAAGGGGATTTTAGAGCGGAAATAGAACAATTTCAGCACAGCTTTTCGGCGGGCAGAGAGGACGGAACTCGCTCATGAAGGCTGCCCCGCAGGCAATTCGGGCACGAGCGGAAGAAAAGGGAATTTTAGAGCGGCAATAAAACGGTATTGGTCATTCGTTTCGCCGAGTAGGACAGCGACCGGGGCGTGCTTGTGAAGCCGGCACTGTGTGTAAAGGGCGGGAAAGCGGAAGTGTAATTCTGCTTTCGCTGAGTGCGCGGGCGCAAGAAAATCGGAATCGGAGACGCCGTAGGGGCGTGAGGATAGAGAATCGAAAGGAAGGTGGGATATGAACATTCAGATTTTCGGCGGTGGGAAGAATTTTGACGTGAAAAAGGCCGAGCGCTACTTTAAGGAGCGTCGTATCCCGGTGCAGCGCGTGGATTTATTTGAGAAGGGGCTCAGCAAGGGGGAACTCCGCTCGGTGTGTCGGGCACTCGGCAGTGCGGAAGCTTTGGTCGACCCCGGCGCGAAGGCAAAGGAGACCGTTATTTGGTTTCAGCACACGCCGGAAGAGGACAGGGAGCAGTTTTTGCTTGAACACCCTGAGATTATGCGGCAGCCCATTGTGCGTAACGGTGCCGCCGCGACCGTGGGATTCCGACCGGAAGTATGGAAAACATGGGAGTAAGACAATTTACCCGAGCCAACTCCAATTTTCTTCGCGAGGCAGGGTGAGGGTCAGCATCACGGCTTCCTCGCCCTCGCGGAGACAGAGTTCATCGAGGAGAGAGCGGGGCGGAAGCGGGTTTCCCTCTTCGAGTTCTTGAAGTATGCAATTTACGCCTTCCGTGCGCGCATCTTCCATTGCATCAAGGCGGTCGGAACCCTCACCGTAGCAGCCGGGAAAGTCCGGAAAAGAGGCGAGAAAACGCTCGCCGCGTTTGCTGAGTATCACCGGATAATCAAAGGCCATAGCATATCCTTTCCGAGTCATTGAGACAGAGTTCGTTTTATTATAGCATCGGCGCAAAGCAAATAGCACTTCAATCTGTGCGCGCTTTTCGCGTGTCAGGCGGCGATATTTTCTATTTGTGGTATACTCGTTCCGGGCCATGGCGAACCTCCCGGTGTGGTGGTGTGTGGTAGCTTCATCATACCACGAGTTCGTCATCGGCTCTTTTTTATTGT
>ERZ772910.598-NODE-598-length-20227-cov-14.704640_pt1 | contig 20227 bp, 19 predicted proteins | sample MGYA00511357_ERZ772910 | MGnify/ENA primary metagenome ERZ772910 (study PRJEB29015, sample SAMEA2738096) | human oral metagenome | biome: human oral; feature: human-associated habitat; material: saliva | place: China | collected 2193 ... | reverse complement strand
ACAGACGAAGATTTAATGGCTCGTATCAAGTTTGTTGTAGACAATCTATCTTTTAGGATCGGCGATTTAACCCTGATGTATGAGCATAAACAAGTTGACCCAGACGATTTTTGCAAAGAAGTCAGTTGCATAAAGAGCGATTTTGTCGAAAGTATTATGGATTTGATTAGCGAGTATGAGGAGTCGTTGGAGAAGAAATAATGTTTGAGTCGATACGAAAATCAATTGAAAAACAAAATAAACTGCTTAAAGAAATCTTGGAAAAGGGCTCGTTAGAAAGTGTCCTGAAAGATATAAATCCTGTCGAACCTAGTGTTACGTCTTTATATATGGACCCGTATAATTACGATGAAACGAAGAGGTGTGTGAACGGTAGTATCAGCTGGCGTATCTTAGAAATCGTAAGACTGTACGGAGAAGTAAAATATCTGACTGAGGCAATTCCAAGGCAGTACAAAGTCTTCAAACGTATTAAAGAGGAGGCTCCGAACGGTGTTGTATGTGAAGAGATAGACAATTTCATTAAAAGGTATGAGGAGGAGCATAAGAAATGAAAGACTTAACTTTTATAGAAGAACACCTTAAAACTAAAAAATATAATAATCCTGATTTTTTCATCTCCTGGAGTATTACGCTTGATGGAAAAATTGAATACTGGGTTAGGTTTTCTATGACAGATGATGAAGATGAGGACTATACTGATTATGTACAAGTTACTGGTGATAACTTAGAAGAAACCCTAGGTAAGATTGTTGAATATATAAAGAGTAGAAAACATTATAGCGACGGGAGATATTTATGAATAATGAAGATAAAGACCGTGCGAGATACGCAAAACTATATTGTGCGATAGTAGAGATCCTAGAGTCTTCTGGGTGTAAAGATTCGATACAATCGATTAAAGAAGTACTTTCAATTATAGTTTGGGTTGAGCAAGAGATTATGCAGGAGAAGAGCAGAACACTGTTATGGACAGCGAAGCTTATCGAAACAGAATACAGCAAATCTGAATACTTCCCACTCACTCATGTTCTTCAGCGAATAAAAGAAGAAATGATTAACAATGAGGCTGAGCTTCATCGAACTATAGCCAGCGAGGTTTCTCGCCTCAAAGAGGAGATTGTCGATGAAGGAAAACGTTGAAAGAGTAATAGACAGTCTTTTTGACGATTATCTGGAGAAGTTCAGAGCAGAACACCCAATTGATGAGTCTTTTATGGAACTTTATAATGGCTACAAGTCCGTCTGCATAAAAGCCCTCGTTGAATCTATTGACGAGAACGCAAAGGGACTTCTACAGTATGTATACGAGAGAAAGGATGGAATATTAGAGTGCAGAGAGCATATGAAGAAAATCTCTAAAAAAATAAGAATTAAATAAGAAAGAGCTTGCTGAATAATCTGTTATAATTAAATTACGAGCTAAGCTGCTTGATTGTCAGGTCGGGCAGCTTTTTTATTTGTAAAGATTTTTGATATTTCACTTGTCTACCTCTATTTATGCTATAATATAAGTACAGTATGTGAGTTGAAAGAACGCAACTCTGAATTAAAACGTTCTTATGTATTTTGAAAATGAGGTGGATATGGATAAAAAGCTAAGAAGACTGAATCCAAGACAAGAAAAGTTCTGTCGACTCTATGCTAGTGATAGAGAGTTTTTTGGTAATGGTGTTCAAAGTTATATAGAGGCGTATGAACCTGATCGGTCAAAACCTAATTGGTATAATGCCGCACGGACAAGGGCTTCTGAACTCTTGACAAAACGTAACATTCTTAAGAGGATAGACGAGCTGTTCGAAGCTGGAGGATTGAATGATCAGTATGTCGACAAGCAGATGGAGAAACTCATCACACAAGACGCAGACTTCAAAGCTAAAATGGCAGCGATTAAAGAGTATAATAAGCTCAAACAGCGAATAACAGAAAAGAAAGAATTACACGTTAAGCTACCAAAGCCTATTCTTGGTGATTTGGTGGAGGGCGAACAATAATGTTCGTCTTGACCAGTTCAACAAAGAAGCTTGCTAAAATGACAAAACGTATCCGTGGTGTTTGTGGCGGAACATCTGCGGGTAAGACTATATCTATCCTTCAAATACTCATCAGCAAAGCTCAGAAAGATAAGAAACCTACTTTAACAAGTGTTGTGTCTGAATCATTTCCGCATCTTAAAAGAGGTGCTATGCGTGATTTTAAGAATATTATGCAGGAGCACGGCTATTGGAAAGAATCAGCTTGGAATGCTACAGACTCTATTTATACATTTGAAACAGGCTCTAAAATAGAGTTTTTTAGCGCTGATCAGCCTAGTAAGGTGCGTGGTCCACGTCGTGATAGATTATTTATAAACGAGTGCAACAACGTAGCTTATGAATCATTTGACCAATTAGCAGTGCGCACTAGATTAGAGATTTGGTTAGACTGGAACCCAACAAATGAGTTCTGGTTCTATGACTTATTAAATACACGTGATGACGTGGAGATGATTACAGTTACTTATAAAGACAACGAAGGATTACCTGAGTCAATTGTAAAAGACATCGAAGCTCACAAATCAAACAAAAACTGGTGGACTGTTTACGGATTAGGTCAACTAGGTGAAGTTGAGGGCAGGATTTACAAAGGTTGGAAGATTATAGACGAAATACCTCACGAAGCCCGTTTAGAGGGCTATGGATTGGATTTTGGCTACTCAAACGACCCAACAGCAGTAGTCGCAGTTTACTACTACAACGGCGGATATGTCTTAGATGAGGTTCTTTACAGAAAAGGTATGAGCAACCAACAAATCGCCTCATTTATGAATAACTTAGATTTTGGCGTGATTGTAGCAGATTCAGCAGAGCCGAAGTCTATCGATGAACTGCAGATGTACGGATTGTCTGTTGTTGCAGCGAAAAAAGGCAGCGGATCTATTTTGCAGGGGATCGGTTATGTGCAAGAGCAGAGTATCTCAATGACTAAGCGAAGTGTGAATTTGATTAAAGAATACAGAAATTATTTATGGCAGACAGACAAAGACGGTAAGACCATAAACACGCCAGAGGGTGGATTCGATCACGCATTAGACGCTGTGAGGTATAAGCTATCAAGCATATTAAAGCCTAAGTATGAAATAAGACCAACCGTTCAATCTTCAGGGGAGTTATCTGCATTATGGAGCTAAGATTCGGTGAGGTAAGAAATAAATACACTATGGAGGGTGTGGAAGTGGAAGAAGTTCGAAAAATAAGAGATTATATGACGGCTCAAAGTATCCGTTCGTTTACAATCTCATCGAAAGTATCGACCTTTACAGAAGTTAGACAAGAGTTTGAGGATTTAATAAAACAGGCAGAGGACGGTGAGTGTTTGGATATATCTTTAAGCGTGAGAATAGACAAAAAGACAGGTCTACCTCAGCTAGTCAAAAAGACTATTTTAGATAAAAACTCACGACTATAGACGTTTTTATTCAAATGTGATATTATAGACGTGTAACAAGCTACTGGGAACAAGCCCAGCGTGATGATTACGTAACAGTAATTTTTACGTTGGGGGAAACCAGTGGCTTTTTCTTATATAGACGAATCTAACATCGGCGACGCGTACGATGAAAGTTTGCAGAAGTACAAGGCAGTTCTATCTGGCATTGATGAGCTTGAGCGTATTGCTCTGAATAAACCTAAGTCGAACATACCAGAGGGCTTACCTACAGTTACGGACGGAACTACAGCTAGCTATGTTCAATCTCGACCTAAGAGTGCTATTCAGCAATTGCCGACTGGGCTAGTTACTAGTTTGGACAAAGATAAAGACTTAGCAGATGTCGCTAATTTGGTCTTAACTGAAGAAATCCTACCAAACGCAAACACTACAGGAAGTGTTATTCAAAAATCCTGGGGAGCTTTAAGCAAGGCTATGACGTACGGTTCTCAGCCAGCTTACTGCTTTTATACACAACACGGAAATTATTTTGGCGCAGACTTCAAACTGCCTTACATCAAGGACGTTATTTTAGAATCTGGAAAAGTCTACGACAAAGATTGTAATGTTATTTTCTTACGAGCTTGGTACCAGCCAAGTGATATTAAATATCTAATTTATCGCGAAAAACAATTAGCCAAACACGGCATAAAGAGCGGTTGGCGACTAGATAAACTCACTCAGCTAGAAGCGAAAGAGAAAACAGACGAAAGCAAAACACCAGCCGAGCGAGAGAAGAGCCTTGAGACTGGCGGTATACAGATTATATTTGCATTTCAACAGGGCGTAGGGGCTACTTTTTACGGATATAGCCCAGACAATAACGAAGTAGTCTACTCAACTGTAAATCCAGACCCGAGAGGCATTATTCCAATCCACTTTATATACCACGATATGGATATGTCCAATCCAATTGGTCGTGGCGCAGTCGAACTTGTAGCAGGGCTTCAGAATATGCTCGATTCAGAAATGCAAATGTACCAATACGCTCAAGCCCTGGGTCTTAACCCACCACTAATTAAACGAGGCTCATTTGATACTTCAACTATACGATTCAAAGTAAACGCTATCTGGGACTTAGGCGCAGACCAGAACGCAAGCATCTCACCTGCGAATATCTCGACTAATGCAACAAACAACTTCTCAAATAACTACGGTTTAATTAAGAGCCAAATCCTAAACTTGAACAACTCAAACGATACAAGTGTTTCTGCTGAAGTCGGAAATCCTGGATTCTCAAAGACAGATAGCGGAGTGAAGGCGCAACAGGAGCGTGTTGGTGTTAGTGATAACCATCTTCGCAAGCAATTCGAGGGTTGGTTTGGTGATGTGTGTGAGACTATGCTCAATATTCATTTTGCTTTGTCTGAAGGTGAACAGGAAGTTGACCTCACTCAAGAATACATCAAACGCCGAAAACTTGAAGACTCTGAGTTTGACGCAAGTACAGCTGTTGTTGACTACAACAAGAAACTAAAAGGGTTCAAGTTCAAAGTCGACGCTTCTACCTCAAAGCTTAAAGATGACGAGCAATCTATGGAGAATCTAAAGGGAATCTTAGAGTTGGCTCAGTCTGACCCTGAGTTAGGACAGATTATCCGCAAAGACCAATTATTGAAGCGAATGATTAACAAATCAGGTGTTGATGACCCTGAAGAGTTGGTTATTGACCTAGACCAAAACAATAACGGCATAGCCGACAGTGAGGAGCAGTATGAATAACGATTTAATCCCAAACAGCGGGTTTTCTTTGGATATCCCAGAAGAGCGTAAGACTAAAGAATCCAAGGAGAGGATTGCAGCTAAAGAAGATATTAACCTACTAAAAACTCTACTCAATGGAATTGATGAAAAGATCCAACTAGCCCAAAACATCAATCAATTAACAATGAATCCTGAAACTTCTGAGAAATCCCTAAAAGTACAGATATTAGCTGCTCGTTGGCGCGTGAATGACCTTATAGAACTTAAGTCGTGGATAAAAGCCCAGACAGACAAGGTGCAAGAAAATGACTGAGGACGTTAGAGACAAGCTGGAACAGCCGCTAGAAACTGAATCACTACTTGCTAGCCACGAATTCAGACAGGAGGGTAGGGTTTTGATTTGTGTAGACGATCCAAGCTTAACAGCAGTTTTACCGTTAGGCGTTTATTTGGTTGGAGAGAAAGGAGCGTATCGACTAGAGAAGTTATTCTAGGCGGGTTGTTACCTGTAGAGATAAGACCTTAGTAGTATCTCCGCAGGTAAGAGTTCGCCTCCTGAGCTCTCATCTGCGCACCGATGTAAAAGGTCGTAAATAACTAAATAAAGGAGTAAAAACGTGGACAGTACCACTACAGACGTAAATACAAGCCAGAGTGCGGCAGATGTGTCGTCAACATCACAAAACTCAACCGACAACACTGATGAAAAATCGCTGACAGACGGCTTCTGGGGTGATAAGGATTCAGGCGAACAGTCGGAGGGCGAGTCCAAAATAGACGAAACCCAAGAAACAGAGGAGGGATCCGAAGAAAAGCCGGAATATTCAAAAGCAGAGGAGCGTAAAGCTCAACTGAATGACGATATTCGAGGGTTGGTGTCCCGTCGGGAAGAACTAAAGCGAGAAGTAGCTGAATACGAAGGTATCAAACAGTTACAAAGCTCAATTAGTGAAAGCCGTATAACACCAGAACAACTAGAAGCTGCAGGATTAGATCCACAAGACGCCGCTATTCAGGCTCTTCTATATAATCAGGAGCTTGACCAACAGCAGGCAAAAGTAAACGAAATATCGGCAGATATTGCTGATCTTCAGTACAATATGTCGCTCGATAGAGTAGAACTGCTTAAAGACTATCCTGTATTCGATGAAACTTCACCTGAATACAATGCAGACTTCACCAAAAAAGCAGCTGACATGTACGTAAGTGCGGCAAATCTGCAATTTAACGAAGAGGGCGCGCCAATCTCGGCAGACAAAAAGCTCTATGAGTTTATGACAGACTTGCACGGCATTTACGAAGAAGGTCTGAAAGCTGGTAGTAAGAAGATATCTAGAGCAAAGCAATCCGCGGCAGTAATGAATGCTGGCGGAGCGGCTACATCAGAAGAAGTAGACGAAAAACAATTTGTGAATGGATTCTTCGATTAAATCCTTCAATCTAAAAAACTAACCATAGGAGAAAAATAAAATGGCTATTAACTTGCCACAAGCATATTCAAAAATCCTTGACAAGGGATATACACTTAAATCATTAACAGCACCTGCCTTTAAAGGTAAGTATGAAGTTGTTGGTGGTACTACTAAATCATTTAAGGTGTACAGCACAGACGCAGCTTCTCTGTATGACTATTCTACAAATAAGAATGCTAGCGGTCAGGGCGTTGGTTCGTTCGGCTACAAGTACTCAGCAGCTGGCAATAAAGAACAAGTTATTACAGCTTCTCAGGACAAAGCCTTCTCACAGCAAATCGATAAGGCTGACGCTAAGTTCTCACGCGATGGCTCACTCGATACCAAAGAAGTCATGCGTGCAACCTTAGAAGAGTCTATCTACCCAACAATGGATAAATACAACATTGACGCATTGGCAAAAGCAGCTGAAACTACAGCAGTTAAGACTTTGGCTATTACTAAGGCAAATGCTTATGAAACATTTATGGCTATGACTACTGCTCAGACAAACGCTAGAGTACCTCACAAGGGTCGTGTTGCGTTCGTAGCTGCAAGTGCATACTCACTACTGAAGCAGGATGACAACTTCACTCCAGCTAGCGAAATGACTGCTAAGAGCCGTCGCGATGGCAATTACGGTGAGATTGATGGTTGTATGATTATCGAAGTTCCAGATGACTATATGCCAACTAAGACGACTATCGTTTTGACTCACGAAGACGCAGCAGCAGCTCCAAAATACCTGTCTGAATACAAGCAGGGTGAATTTGGTCCAGAAGCTAGCGGTTACTATGTAGCTGGTCGCGTTGTATACGAAGCATTCGTATTCAACAAGAAAAAGGGTGCTATTCAAGTTCTGAAGAATGCCTAGCAATTTGGGGCGGGGAAACTCGCCCCTTCTCCGCGTTTTGCCTCTCCGCGATAAATGAGAGGTCGAAGATTAACAATTTGGAGAGAGACTTAGTAGAGTGTGTTATTGCTCGTTCTATAGTATAATGATGGCAAATCATTTAATCTTGTGGGAGAAGATAGATGAAACAGTGGTTTAAGAGTATAGATTGGGTAGACGCTGGCGGTTATCTATTCGTAGCAGCATTTTGGCTAGGTGTGTTTGGATTCTTATTTAGACAACAGATATACGACTACTTCGCACCAGTTTACTACAAGCCTTGTACAGTAGAAACTATAAATTACGACACTGTCAACATAGATAAGGGCAAATCTCAGTACGAAACAAGTCGTATAGAAACTGTAGGTCAGGTTGGTTCAAAACAAGTCTGTAAAGCCTCAAAGTCTGGATATCCTAACAAAGAAACCGTCGTAAAACAGCCAGTCAATCAGGTTGTCAGATATACGCCGACTTCTAAAGCTGCATATGATTGTATATACAATGATAACTGTAAAGAAGCCATGGACGAGGGGGAACCAGACTATAACGATGAATACGCGGAGTATATGGAATCTCAGCAGGAAAGAGGCGGTGCTATCTGTCGAGACGGCACGCGGTCATATTCAACTGGAAGGGGAACTTGTTCGCATCACGGTGGAGTGAGTCAGTGGTTATATTAAACTACATCTTGACAAATTATCTCTGTTATGCTAACGTGTAAGCATGAAAAAGGTTATAGTCATCACCATCATTTTAGCGCTTGTAGCAGGCGTTGGCGGTGGAGTATGGCTAAAGACCCGTCTGGACGCTCAGGCAGCTGCTGGAGTGGCTCAGAAGCAAGCAGAGGAGCAACCAAAGAGCAAATATGATGTTGGTCCAGCAGATCCTGCTGAGTTATTAGAGCTAGTTAACGCTGAACGCCAGCGTATAGGTGTGGCGCCGTTGGAGTTTGATGAAAGCATGCAAAGGTCAGCTCAGCTCAAGGCAAATGATATGATTACCAAAGACTATAGACAGCATATCATACCTGGGCTAGGTGATATGTACACACAAGAAATGCGCTATCTAATATATCAACGAGCTAAATGTTCTCATAGTAGTGAAAATTATTATACTGGCGCATATCATCCAAAGTCAGATGTTTTTGTATCGACCAGTAGAGAAGCATTTAACGGATGGATGAGTTCTAAGCCCCACAGAGAAGCTATACAAGATCCTAAATACAAAAAGACGGGATTTGGTGTTAGCACCAACAACACAACCCTAGTAGCAGTCCAGCACTTCTGCCAAATCTAAATAACATCTTCTACTGAGTCTCTCTCCTTATAAAAATAAGGAGATTTTTTATGCAAGGAAATGAATCGCTCCGACAGTACCTTCAGTACCACGCAAACAATCACCCGTCAGCTGCTAAACGAGCAGAAGCCCAAGCTCTACTAAATAAGGTCGGAGACGACGGCAAGCTGGACGGTAATTTCTTAACAGGTCAGCGTGGCGGATTCTTAGGACTGGGAACCCGCGAGCAAACATCAAACGGGTACACCGCGTCAGCACTCAACCGAAATATCCTGCCGTGGTGGGTTAATTCGTATAACAGCTGGAGGGGTAGCCAAGGGAACAATCCAGACCCTACCCCTGAGGTTATCACCGGTCCTGGCGGTGGTGGATTCAACCCATTCGCTGCTCAGGAAGCCCGAAATAAGGCAGACGCTATCGCTAAATATGACGATGAAATCGCACAAGCAAACTCTGCTATCGGTCGTCTAGGCGGACAGGAAGCCGTTGGTATTGCTAACGCTGGAAAAGCTAAAGACCGTGCATGGCAAGAAAACGAAAACAGCTTTAATGAGTCAACTGGTCGTTACAACATGAACACCAAAGACGCTATCGACAACATCAAAAAGACCCGCGACCAAATCGAAAGCGACACTGCTACAAAAGTACGTTCGGCTAAGGGTATTTTGGCGTCAGGTGGAGCAGGAGATAGCTCATTTGCAAACGTCTTAGCACCTTATGAGATTGCTAAAGCTGCCTCAAAACAACAAGGTGAAGCTCAGGACGCATACGCTAAGAACCGTCGAGATATGGACATCAACTACTTCGCAGTGAAGAATGCTTACGACAAGAACAAGAACGATATTCAGAGCGAGTATGACAACCGTGTGAACAGTGTGAAGCAAAAGGTAGCACAATCCCGTGCTGAACTACTAGACCGCATTAGAAGCGCTAACGTGGGCAAACAGACGGCAAATGGCTCAAGTATGGCAGCTGCTATTGCAAGCCAGCAGGGTACACGCGACCAAATCAACCGTTTGGGTACAGAAGTTGACGAATTAGGACGTGATCGCAGTATTCCTATCCAAAAAGTGGACTGGAAAGCACCAGACCTTGCGACATACGACCCTAAGGACGTTACTGTCAAGGATAATTCAGAGATTGGTGGTGTAAATGATGAGATTTCACCAAACTTGCGCCCAATCTTAAGCGACGAAGAGAAAAAGAAAAAGCAAGAGTTAATGTAGGGAGTATTAGGAGATGGATTTTTTTCAAAGAATAGGTAACTTTTTCAGCGGAAAGGGCTGGGTTAGTGATGAGGAAAAACGCCGTAAAGAACAGCAAACACAACCTCAGAATAAGCCAGCAGTTACTTTTAAGCAGGATCCTGTCTTAAATAACTTAAACAAGGCGCCTAGTTTTGGTAGTCCATCTCCTACTCAAGGACTTTTTCAGCAAAAACCTCAAACAGATACAGTGCCTAAAACCGATACGGTACCTAAAGTAAATACAGTACCAACGGCAAATCAATTCACTAAGCCTGTTATTCCTGAGATTAAGCCAGAAATCCCTCAGAAGACCATAAATGACGCCCCTAAAGTACTTACCCCTCAAGGACAACAAGATTGGGTAAACAAAGAAAACAAGCAAATCCAAAACCAAAACCTAGCTAACAAGCCCATGATAACCCCAAAAAACCCAACGTATTTCGATTACTTAAATCCATTCGGCGAGCATGGTCTATTCGGTGCAAAACAACAGCAAAACTTCAAACAGACAGTAGAAAAACCTATCACAGATAACATCAATAAGTTTAATAATTGGATTGATTCTTCAGATAAAGAAAAAGGATTCCAATGGAGCGATCCAGGAGATTATTTACGATTCGCGGCTAAAATACCTGGCGGTATGGTTCAAGGTCTAGCAGAAACTCCGAACAAAGTGGCAAACGCAGTTACAGGTATAGAAGCGGATGAGAACGGCAAAGTAAAAGAATTAAACGGTGTCCAGAGATTCGGTAAAGGGCTGGATGCAGGTATTTCAGTAGGTGGATTAGGATTTGGCGGTTCAGGTACACTTCTACGCAGCCTTGCTGGTCTAGGCAAAGCAGGGACAAAACAAGCCGTCAAACAAGGTATAGGACGTACTGTATTAAATGGTACAAAAAACCTAGTTAAGGATTCACTTAAAGAAGGTGCAGAAGAAGTTACACAGACGTTTGCACAAGACCTAGCAGATGACGGCAAGATAAACATGAATAAAGACGCCTATATCCAATCTGGGGCGTTTGGCGCTCTCGGAGGTGGTATGATGCACGGTGCTGGTCGTGCTGTAAATGGTGTAAAGGGAATGGTAGGAAATAGGATTAATCCCTATGGAGAGAATGGTGTTGGGATTAACAGACTATCTCCAAGCCAAATGAAATACAACGCAGCCGAAGTTGTGGGCGGCATAACTGGAGATACGAGAAAACGTCTCAGTCAAGCGGCTTTTGGTGATCTACAGAAGGCACGAACTGGTAATCCGTACCGAACAAGCGATGGAATGGATGTGGAGCTGAGTCGTCAAGGAAATAGAAAGTTTACTAACCCACAAGCGCGAGCCACTAATGAAAACTTTACTGTCAAGCAACGATTGGCGCCATACATTGATCAGGTGATTGAAAAATCTCGCCTCATCGATAGTGCACAAGATAGAAGTGGACATGGTGTTGCGGATGGCGGTTTTGAATATAGAGAGCTACCTGTCAAATATAGAGGCAATGACTATACGGCTACACTCGACATAGCTAAGAGTAATGATCATGGACGCAATACTCTCTATGAGGGCAACATAAGAAAAGCCTCTGTGTCGCCAGGGGAACTTATCGAACCTGGTTATAACACAGAGGCTTCTACTCGTAATATAGCACAAGAAGCCCAAAATGTCAATGAAGACGTTAAATACAAGCTCAATCCAGAGCATGAAGCACAAGTCAGAGCGTATAACGAACACATAACACGTCTACGCCAACGTGAAGAATACTTACGCGGTCAAGGAATGAGTGAAAATTCTCCAGCCATGATTAACCTACGTAAAGCTCAAGAGCAGGCTATATACGCCAGAGATCATATCGGTGAGGTGGATGAGAACGGATTGAAATATAATCTAGGGGATAAAGAGCGAGTAGACACTCAAATGCAGGAGTTAGCTAGCCAAAACAACCTCCTAGCACGTCACCTGCAACTGACAGGTGATGAGAACCTTGTATTCAACGAGTGGCAAAATGAAATGCAGAAGAAAGCATTAGGCTACTACGATCCAAAAACCGACACCATAAACCTAAATAAGCTTACAGAAGACACTCTAAACCACGAATTAGGACATAAATTACTTACACGTGTAGAAAACAAACAAGACTTATTAGACTCTATCCGTGAATCTTATGGAGATGACTACCTAATAAACAAATACGGCAGTCAATATGGAAATGACCTAAACCTACTAGCAGAAGAACAACTGGCCGACGGATTCAGTGATTACTATAACGGAAGACTAAACGGTGAAGATAAAGTACGTCTAGGTGCTAGATTAGGTATTCCTCAAAAAGTCTTAGCAATATATGACCGAATTACTGAAGCTGTTATGGGACTTGTCGGTAAACAAGACGCCATTAAACAATTCTACGCCCAAATGGAGACGGGGAAGTTCAGAAACGAGGTGTTCGGAAATACCGAACAGTTGCCGGCTTATAAACTTCAGGAAACTATTAACGAAATGGAAGCCAAACCTAAACCTAGAATGACTAGGGAATTAAGAGAGGCTATAGACGAGTTTATATATGAGAATATAGATCCAAAACTATTCTTAGAGCATAGCACGGGGATTCATGGAAATGAGGGAGGGGATTGGAATATTCCACGCCTGCATGTAGACGACCTACGACACCACCTAGGCAAGGAGTTGGCTGGAGATCTACCGTCTAACTATAAACGCCGTACTGGTAAGCGAGATATCGATACGGTTGCTCAGGAGATGGGATATGACGACGTTGATACGTTTATCGATGAAATTAAGCGAGTAGCTGAAGCACGACGCGCAGAAAGAGAGCGAAAAGCCCTATTGGCAGAGTGGCGTAGGGATCCAGATGTCATTGAAGAAGCCCAGAAGATGCTTGCAGAGCGACATGCTGAAGAAACACCCAAACCACCGACAAAAGCAGAAAGAGTCTCTTCTATTGAACCAGCTGACATTAATACCAACGACTACGTAAACGATCTAGTCAAAGAGCAAAAACTAGCCCGCAAAGGTGAACAACCTACCCTTAGAGAGCGTTGGCAAGACTTCAAAGCAGATATGCGTGAGAAATTCGTGGACAGATTTGCCCCAATTGAAGATAAAATTAAAAACCAATCTGAACAATTAGAAATGCGAAACGCCCTCGACAGGACTTTACGTGCAGACGGAATATCAGAAGCGTTTATACGAGATAATAATTTCGATAAGTTAATTACTGGATTTAAGAATAAAAAAGAATTACAGACATTTGACCAAGCCCTAACTGCTAAGCACGCCTTAGAGCTAGAAGCTAACGGGATAGAAACAGGACGAAACCTAGCAAAAGATAAAGCCCTTGTAAAAGCTACAAGTAAACGATTCGCTAAAGAGTTTAAGCAAGTTAGAGAGTATTCAGACAAAGTCCTACAGCAAACAGTAGATTATGGGCTTATCAGTCAAGATACCGCTAATTACTTAAGGAAAAAATATCCAGATTATGTACCATTTGATCGCATATTCTCTGACAAAGAATTAGCCACCCAGATGAAGCACGGAGTAGGAGTTGGGGAGGCTAGTTTAAGCACGCAGGATATTATCCAGCGTATTGAAGGCTCATCTCGCTCAATCGACAGCCCATTAAACGCATTAATTACGAAAACCCAGGATATGATTCAGCAGGGTGAACGCAACAAAACAGCCGAACTTCTGGCAAGTTATGCTAAAGACCCTAAGAATCCATTCCAACTACGAGAATTAAAGCCTGATGAAAGTGCAGATGGACGACCAACTATCAGTTATTTAGACAATGGTAAAAAGCGTACATTTTTAGCTGCACCTGAAGTAGCTAGAGCTGCTAAAAATATGAACCGTGAACAAATGGGGATTATATTAAGAGCCCTTGCAACTCCTGCCCGTTTGTTGAGAATGGGAGCAACTACAGTCAACGCTGGATTTACTATGGCAAACGTCGTAAAGGACTTTGTAGGTGCTACTATAAACTCAAAGGGCGGATTTAATTCAATGAACCCTAAGTCTATTGTAAGTGCCTTGGGTGCAGCATTTCACCATAACGGCGATCTGTATGCAGAAATGCAACGTGAAGGAGTTTTGGGAAACATCTATGAATTGACTCGTAACGCTTCTGACCTAAACCTTAATGAAATACGCAGTCATAAAAACATACTCACTCGTTCAATACATAATGCGAAAAGCCCTCTTAAAACCCTAGAGAATACTATCGGACGCAGTGAAGACTTTGGGCGAGCCTTACAGTATATTGCAAACAAAAAATACGCCAAACGAAAAGGCATGAGTGAGTCTGAAGCCGTGAAGTTTGCAGCCGACCAAGCAAGATGGAACTCTACAAACTTCTTAAGAAGCGGAACATACGGTAAAGCAATCAACGCAATCGTACCTTACTCAAACGCAAATATTCAAGGTCAGCGTATTACTTTACGCCGAATGAAAGAAAACCCAGCAAGGTATACAGGTAAAATCGCACTTGGAATAGTAGCCCCAACTGTAGCCGCTATGGCTCTGTCATATAGTAATGACGAGAATAAGAAGATAATGGAAAACTTACCTGATTATGTCAAGGAAAATAACGTAGTAGTTATCGGTCCAGGGGCTAAATATAATAAAGAGCAGAATAAATGGGAGGGCGTTTACCTAGTACCAGTACCACCTCAATTCTCACCACTTCACAGACAGCTTCACAATATGGTGAAAAGTGCTATGACGGGACAACAATTTGATACAGGTAAAACCGTCGGGGACGCTGTAGAACAAGCAACGACCGTAAACCCAATGGAAATAAGACGTACAGGTGCTCAGTATGTACCACAAGCCGTAAAGCCGTTTATGGAAACCTGGGCAAACAAAAACCTATACACAGGGCAAGAAGTCGTACCTGAGGGTATGAAGAACCTTGACGGAAAAGACCAGTGGGACAACAGCACAAGCCTTACAGCCCGAAAAGTCGGTGAACTTACAGGTCTTAGCCCTAAGCAAATAGACAACGCGTTTAGAACGTCTACGGCGGGCGGTGGACAGAACCTGCTTCACGGTATGGATTTCGCTATAGCAAAGGCTACAGGGGCTTCTGATGATGAAATAAAGGGTAGAAGTATGCTAGATTCAGTCGTTGGACGATTCTACGCACCAAAAGGTACAAGTCAAAGCTCATACTTTTATCAATCATTAGAAAAAGCCGCTAAAGACAATAAGTTGTCTGGTAGTGATTTAGAACTTTACCAAGCATTGACCTCTAGGAAATACAACGGAGACGGTAGCGTAGAGGGCAAAACAGAGGGTGATGTCTTAATGAACAACCGAATTCTAGCAAATAAGCCAAACATAGTTAAAGCCCTAAGTGAGGCGGCTAAGTGGCGCTCAGAGCAAACAGGTGAAGAGCTAGACCCTCTATACAAACTCCCAGTCGACAAACAGCAGTACTTCTATCACTTACAAGGATCACCAAAAAATGGTGCCGAGCAGAGGAAGCTAAAACAAGACGCACCTTGGCTAGAAGATTTCCAAAAAGAAAGAAGTGCATACTTTAAGCGTCAAGACTTCAAGTCTGGAAAGAGTAATCGAGTACCTTACCCAGAGGTAAGTGATGAACTCCAAGCTACTCTAAAAACATACCACGATATGCCAAGTAGCCCTCAGAAATGGGCATTCCTGGACGCTCACCCTGAACTATCTGATCACTACAAACAAATAGAGGACTACAACAACAAGGTACGTGAAGCTCAAGGCTACGCTCCACTGCGAACCCGCCCACAACAAAGCCAATACGTAAAAATGCAAATGGCTAATAAAAACTGGCGAGACCCTGCCGTTGCTAGATACCTACAGGATCTGAACGTTTACAACATCACTAACTCAGCTTCTCTGGCGGAAATGCAAGGCGAAGAACTATCTCCTAAAGCTCTAAAAGCTATTCAGAGTGTAGGAAAGTATGGGCTAGTCAAAAATCCAGACGGAACATTCGCTCTTAAGTACCCAGACGGTCAAGGTACTAACGAATCTCATATTCAAGCAGGCGCCGTAGATATGAGTAGTTTTGGCGGTAGAAGAAGTAGAAGAGGCGGAGGCGGAAGCGGAAGCGGAACGAGAACCTCAACCGATTCTCTAAAGACAGCCAATTCAACAGCCCTGAGTATGAGTATTTTCAAGAGCAACAGAAGCTCTCTACCTAAATTCTCGGGTAGGGCTATCCAAAAAAGCGCTCTGCTAAAAACGCGTCGACCAAGAAGTAGGGTAGTTTCATTTAAGTAATATAAAAAATATGTTAAAATAAAGACAATTCTAATCCACCGAAGTGCTTGGCGATTGGATACATAAAATAATAAGTGGTTATTTGTGTATTCGCTCCCAGGCACTTTTTCATGAACAACCACGGAAAGGTGGACTTCATGAATCTATCGGAGGTAATTAATCTTGCCTATCAAACAGCGACAGGAAAAACAAAAACGCTCAGTCCTGGTAATTCAAAATACGAGCGTATGCTCAATATTGCCAACATGGCAAATATGCAATGGGAAAGCGAGCCAGACGTTATATGGGGCTCATTGTGTGAAGATAGGGAAATAGGTGTAATTGACGATAAAACATCATACAAGCTCCCAGAAGACGTTAGAACAGTAGATTTTCGTAAGTTTATCACACTAAAGAAAGATGATAAGACTTGGGCTATCCCATTTATATCTCCTCAGCTATTTAAGGGCGGTTGCTATGGAGTTTTACAGCTAGGTTGGAAGTTAGATTTTAATGGACTAACTGAAGAAATGAAGGGCGCGAAAATCATTGCGCCAGTTATTCGTCGTACCAAAAAATTGGTAGAACCAGAAGACAAGGTAGAGATTGATGATCCATACTGGCTAGTCTATATGATAGCCGCTGAATTTGTTCGAAATAGCCGCACAAAATCCAATCAATATGGTAATTTGGTTACCCTTGCTCAATCTTCTATGGAAGGAATGAAGAACCGCAATGGTTACAAATTCGATGAAGTAATTAGAGAGGACATCTGGCTATGATAAAGCCCCCTAAGAGCGCCCCTCAGCCAAATATTGATAGGTTGAGTGTTAAGTCTTGGAACAAGGGCTACATCTCTGCTATGGATGCAGGGCGTATGCCTAATAGTGGTCTGCTAAAAATGACTAACGCTATGCTCAAACAAAACGGAACTGTTGCTCCACGACCAGGCACTAGACAATATGGAGAGGATTTACCAGGTGAGATCTTAGGTTTTGATGAGTATGTTGAAGTCGTGGGCAACAAGCGAACAAACAAACTTATAGCTATCGTAAAAGATGGAGAAAGGGCTCACGCGTATACAGCACTAGACGGCAAGGGCTGGGTAAAGGTTGAAGGCGCAGACTACAACAACGAATCGTACCCAACATTTACTCAAGTCCGCGATAGGGTAGTGATTACAAATAGTAAAGATTATTTATCTTACTATGATATTCAGAAAAAGAAGAACGTACGCCCAGAAGCCCTACCTACAGTTACAGAGGTGAAAGCTGAAGCAGTAGGTATAGCGGGGACAAATGAAACTCTGTACTACTGTGTAACGGCTGTTAAAAATGGAGAAACAGCAAGAAGTGATGCCGCAAGTGTACGAGTAAATAAAAGTCGAACCGAATGGCGTGGAAAAAACGTAGACAAAACAAAAGGTCAGACTGAAGAATACATAAAGATCACTTGGAATAAAATCAAAGACGCTGAATATTATATTTTATACTGTGGTATTTCTCCGACGAGTTTGCGAATGATGGATATCGTCGGACATATAAAAGACAATACTCTAACACAATCCTATGAAGATATCGGGCAAAAAGTCTTAAACCCTAACGTTATCCCTCCAAATTCAAACAGCACGGCAGGCGTTAAGGCTGCACGATCAGTACTTGTAGCTAGCCGTCTATATCTTTTGGGCGACGAGGACGACCCTTGGAAGATTACCTTTGGTGGTGCTGACCCTGACACGATGTTGGATTTTTCAGCATTTGCTGGTGGCTACATAAGGATAAATGCAGGGTCAAAGGAAATACCTGTTGCTATGCGTCCATTTAGAAACGGTAAGGGCGATGCTGTGCCGATGATTCTATGCTCAGAAACCAACGGTAACGGAAGCTTGAAATATCTACAGTCATCAAGCATGCAATTAGACTCTACGAATATTCAGTGGATTAGCGTGATTGACGATAACGGACGAGATGGAACAGACGCGCCAGATTCAGTTGTAGTCTATAATAACGCCCTTATCTATATCTCTAAGACTGGATTTAAGACTACATTAACAAAGCCTCAGATGCAGAACGTCCTATCTACAGATAATTTGACAGACAATATACAGCCAGATGTCGAACGCCTAAACAGTAATTTTATTCATAAATCAATCGGGCTAGAAGTTAACGGTATGATTTATTTCGCAGTGCCAGTTGGTAGCGAAAAATTAAACCAACTATGGGTGCTCGATATGAAGCGTGGCGGTGTTTGGTGTATGCCTTGGGTGATAGGCGACATTAATGACTTAAAAGTTTACGGAAGTAGCGACGGAAAAACCAGAGTACTTTTGGCTATTGGCAATAAACTTATCGAGCTGACTGATGAAGTAAAAATGACCGACAGTGGGAAACCGTTTATCACTGATATAGGCTCAGGTGTCGTGAAGTTTTCTGAAGATGGCGCGATGTGGACAAGCCTAGTGGATATTACATTTATTTTACTCAAACCTACAGGAACCATTAACTTCTCAGTATCTGGAAAAACCGAAGACGAGCCACTTCAACCATTCTTAAACTTCAGCAAAAACTTTACCCCAAAAACCGTCCCAATTGGATGGAATACCCCTTCAGGCTGGAACAGTCCTCTGGGCTGGGGATTTGTACCTAAAAAATATAAGTCATCAAGTGGAGAGGTAAGGCTGTCAATCACTAAAGATATTGACGAAGATGTGAACTGGATTCAGTACTCAGTCGCGGCGAATGAAGCAGGAGCAGATTTTGAACTGTCTGACGTGATAATCCAACACATACCAATAGGGGTAATTTTTGAGGAGGATGAAGATGAATAAAAACAAAAAAGGAGGAGATATGGAACCAGACGTATCGGCAAAAGAATTTGGCGCATTGCAAGCCAAGGTAGAGTACATCAAGGATGGTGTTGATAAGCATACAGCAACACTAGAGCGAATTGAGAATATTGCTCGAGCAAACGTCGCCCAAGCTCAATTGAAAACATATATCACAGAGCACGAACAAGAATCAGAAAAGAAGTACGTAAAGCGTAGCGAAATTGAAGGCGTGATGAATTTTTGGAGCCTTGTAACAAGTAATCTGGCTAAATTATTCGCTGTAGCTCTTGTGGGGCTAGCAATTTACGCGACTAACAACTTAATTCAGCAGAACAAAGCAATTACAGAATTACAAGAAGAAGTTCAAACACAAGTGAGGAGGAAATAATGTCATATCAAGAATTAACACAATACAACTCACCAAACTATACACCTGAGTCACAAGTGCCATATTTTTATGGAATGCCACGCACAATCGACGGCATAACATACCACTGGTGGGGAGACCCAGCACAACAACCTCAGTTTGACGGCATCGTCAATTGGCTATGTCGACCAAACGGAAACTCATCAGCCCACGTAGTAGGTGAGGCAGGACGTATTGCTTGGATTATCGATGCGAATAATGCAGCGTGGCACGCAGGTAATGCTAGGGGCAACGCAACCACTGTTGGATATGAGTGCAACCCACGCCTAGCTGACGGTGATTATGAAGTAATGGGCGAGTTCCACTACGATATGGAGAAATCCTACGGCAAGCGGTTACCTATTTACGTGCATAAGGAGTGGTTCAATACTAGCTGTTCACCAATCGACAAAGGACGTATCCGTGCTGTTGCTGACAGATATCACCAGGGCGTGCCTACAGTAAGTGAGCAACAAATCCGTACACTGTTTTTGAGCATTTTAGAACGTGAACCAGACGCTGGTGGAATGAGCCACTACAAAAATCAGGCAGCTAGTGGATGGACGGTTGACCAGATTAAGGCAGACATCCTTGGCAGTGCTGAGTACAAGACTTTACAAGAGCGTAAACGACGTGAGGCTGAAGAGGCGGCAAAGCCTGAATGGATTAAGAACAGGCACGATGAG
>ERZ772910.597-NODE-597-length-20252-cov-3.950636_pt1 | contig 20252 bp, 13 predicted proteins | sample MGYA00511357_ERZ772910 | MGnify/ENA primary metagenome ERZ772910 (study PRJEB29015, sample SAMEA2738096) | human oral metagenome | biome: human oral; feature: human-associated habitat; material: saliva | place: China | collected 2193 ... | reverse complement strand
TGGTTTTTGGCGTGCAAAAAGGGGGTTTTTACATTGCAAAAGTATGGTTTTTGCAATGCGAAAAACTAACATTCGTGGAACAAACACAGAATAAGCGCAATACGAAAATTACGTATTTCGTAAATCGTTCGCAATGTTATTGGCAGCCCGTTCGCAGCTGTAGGGGTCCGATTTATCGTGCCCGTACCCACGAACACCCACAAAATGGCATTGCGTATTCCCACCGTTGATATTGCAATACATCATACCGCACCCACGTAATTGCATAAAATGGCGTTGCAATTCATATCATTTCGACACATCAAAACCATTTGGTTCGGTTGAAAAACGGGCGCGATGAATCGGCCCCTACGCCTTGCGGAATGTTAGTTGTCATACATTTGCGTTACCCATTTCGTTATTTTTATTTATTATACCCCACGTTTTGCCACGTCCACCCCGTAGGCGTAGGGGCCGATTTATCGTGCCCGTATCCACGAACACCCACAAAATGGCGTTGCAATTCGTAATATTTCGTACATCAAGACAGATAAAAAAAAGAGAGAAGCAACCCCATGATGTTTGCTTCTCTCTTGTGTTTTATGTGCTAAACTGAATACTTTTGTTAGAACAGTTTGTAGGTTTTATCGCCCGAAATGTGTAGAATGTACACCTGATTGCGCTTAACAGGTATAAACAAACTACCTTCGTTGGTTACGCCAGTAGCTATTTGCACACCCGAGACAGTGTAAAGCGTGTAGCGTTGTTGAGCATTCAGCCCCTCGATGGTGTAGCCATTGCTTTGTGCTATTACCCGAACGGCACTGTTTGTAGCAACCTTTGTAGAGCTGATTGCAGTAACAATATCGGTGGCAAAGTGCTTAAAGTGTCGCCAGCCATCGGCTTTTTTGTAGGCTTCTACCGCATTTTGGTCTACGTGTAGCACAGCATCGTCAAGATAATATATAGATTTGAAAGCATCGTCGGCTACAGCTGGCGGTGTCATACTATACGAATAGACGTTCTGAAGTGCCAAACATTCAAAGAAAGCTCTATCTCCTATGGTGCAGTTTGCAGGTATATGAACCTCCACAAGGTTAGCATTTTTAATGAAAGCACCTGCTCCCAGTGTTTTTAAAGATGGGATATGCTGTAGCATTGCCAACTGTCCGTTGTGGTAAAAAGCCGAATCTCCAATGGTTTCAAGTTCAGGTTCAACACCCTCTTCCCACTTTATTCTATTCAAGTTAGGATTGTTTGAGAGTGCATTAGCCTCAATAGTTTTAAGCGAACCAGGTAGTGTTATCTCTGTAACAGTATGGTTGTATGCCAAAGCATAGCGGGCAATGGTTTCCAATCCCTCGTTTAATGCGAGCTTATCTGTACCCGGTGCAGTTTGTGGAATGGTAGGTTGATAGAGCAAAGTGAGCATATTGCGCGTGTAGAGTGCGCCTTTGTTGGCACGTAGAGCCGTGTTTCCCTTAGCCACAGTAACGCCAAGAAGCGATGGAACCAATGCAAATGCGCCCGGTTTTATGCTTGTTGCGCTCTGAATAATCTCGTATGACGCACCCGAACGCCCCGGAGGATAAGCCATTAAGCGTGTTTTGTCTTTGCTATACAATACTCCGTCTACCGATGTAAAGTAGTTGTTGGCAGGGTCTACCGTGATTTCGGTGAGCTGAGTACAGAACAAAAACACCAGTTCGCCTATGCTTTTAACGTCTTTTGTTATATGAAACGATTCGAGTTCTGTGGCAGCTTGCAATGCGTTGTTATCTATATACTCTACTCCTTCTGGGGTTACAGCCTTGCCTTTTGGCTTCCACGAGATGAGATGACCGTCTTTTATTTCGGCTTTATGTTCGGTTTCTTCTGTTTGTTTGCTACAAACCAGCCACACAGTAACGTCTTCTTTCAGGTCGGGAATGGTGTAAGTAAGTCCCTTTTCGCCCTTTATTTCGCTTTCGTTAAGTAGCCAACTGTCTACAACATAGCCCTCTTTTGGGTGCGCTGTGAACACTACTGTTGCGCCATGTGCCACTACAGCACCTGTAGAAATGGCAGTTCCGTCTACCGAAGCTGTGAGTTCGCCAGTTTCATTGTTAAGCGATTTGAAGCTAACAATATGCTTTCCTTGTTCGCGATCGAAGTCTACGAGTATGTCTAAGGCATCTTCTGCGTTGCATTCGTATACTGTAGCGTTGTCGAAACCTGCGATAGGCAGATACTGATCGATGGTTTTTGTATGTCCTTCAGCATCTGTTACGGTTTCTTTGCCAAGCTTATACCACTGTGTAACGTGGTATCCTTCGTTTGGAAATGCCTCGAAACGGAGCTTGGTACCCTTCTTTACCTTTTCGGCACTATTTATTTTCTGTTCTGTTTCTACCACTGTGCAGGTAACACTTCCAAAGTTTGGCTCTTTACTTTTAAAGAAAATAATGTCTCCTTCTGCCTCTTTTGTAAGTGTAACTACTATGTTTAATGCTTCTGAAATGTGATTAACCGACCATATTTCGCCATTTATTGACGATGAGGGACGTAGATTTTCGGGTGCAGCCAACTTGCCATTCACTTCCCATTTTTCTATTTTGTAGCCTCCGTATGGTGTTACCATTACCGAAACGCTATTGCCTTTGGGTATGTCTGTACCTGTTTCGAAGTTGCGTGCACCATTTGTCCACGCTTCAATTTCGCCTATTTTCTTACCATCAATCTCTATATTTGTGATGCTATAGTTTACTTTGAACTTCTCGGTAGACTGTGGTTCGCCTATTACTATTTGGCATTTCTTAAACTTTTGCTGTAGTTTTTCCTTTACGTTTTCGTTAGCTACGTAAATGGTTGTGGAGCTTTTATCAGCAAATTCGGTAGCTCCGAACGACACAAAGTTGTTGCTTAGGTGAATGTCTACCACATTTAGCGATGCCACACCACTCCATGTAATGTAGCTATTGGTGTCTACGCTTACCAAATTGGGTACTAACAGTTCTGCCAAAGCACTGCAACCCGTAAAGCAAGCCTTACCTATGGTTTTAACGCCGGGTAGGTTTATTTTTGCAATATTGGTGTTGTTGTACATTGCATAGTCGCCAATGGCAGTACATTCGTCGGCAGTTAGCTTTATTTCTTTGGCTTGTCCGGCAATATAAACCAATGTTTTGTTTGGACTGATAATGGCATTTTGCAAAGCTTTATAGCCTCCGCCATCTTCTATAGATATGGTTGTTAGCGCCTTACAGTTCTTAAACGAGCTACCCGAAATGGTAGTAAGGCTTTTTCCTAACGCTATTTCTTTTAGTTGTTCGCAGCCTTGAAAGGCATCTACTCCCACATTTTTAATGTTTGGAAGAGCCAATGTTGCAAGTTTCTCGCACCGTGCAAAGGCTTCGTCGCCCACTATTTCTACATTCGGGGCATCTATACTTTCAATGTTAGAACACCCTTTAAAGGCATTCTTGCCTATTTTTTTTACATTGTTTAGCTTAATGTTTGTAATGTTGGTGTTACTCTTTTCTTCGCCAATAACCTCCCAAGTGTCTGGATCTTCCTCGGCTGGCGAGTAGAAACAGTTATCTGCTATCTCGGTAACATTGGCAGGAATCTCGATAGAACCACTGGCTCCGTCCCACGATTTTAGTACCGTGCCCTCGATAACTTGCGCATTTGCCATGCTAAAACACAGCATTAGGGCAAACATCAGTAAGTAGATTTTTCTCATTTTTGCTTATTGTTTGAAATTAATGTATATATTTTATGAGCGTTCTGGTAGCCTTTATAAACCGTTTTTCCTACGGATATGTTTTGCTGTGGTGCCTTTTGCACCGTTTGCGTTCTCTCTTTTTGTTGTTCCGTAATAGAATTTACACCTTATTGTATATAGGGCTACATTGTTTAAATTCGACTTATATGAATCGGTATTTAGGTTCGGCAAAGATACTATAAATAATTTTAATGTCAAAGAAAATGGGGTAGAAATATAATAAATGCTACAAAAAGTGTGCATAATAGTGGCACAATTCATTATGCGTTTTGTGGTTGTGTGCAATGGGAGGGTACAATAAAGTTGTGCCAAACGGTTGTTGTGTATATGCCGTAATGTGTAGTGTGTGTAGCCATATTGTGAGCAGTGTTTTATGGTTTTGGTAGAAATGTTTTATAGCCGAATGTTTAGTGTTTTATAAGAGCAATATAGGCATCAACCAAAAAGGTGGTTTTTGCGTTGCAAAAGTATGGTTTTTGGCGTGCAAAAAGGGGGTTTTTACATTGCAAAAGTATGGTTTTTGCATTGCGAAAGTAGGCATTCTGTGTATGTTGTTGTGCTATAGTGAGTTACAAGTGTACGTGTAAGCACAGTTTTTTGGTATTTGCAGATACGTAAACAACCACAAAATGGGGAACAGAAACGCATATTTGATAATGTGAAAATGCGTATTTGTTGAAATGAATATGTATATTTGGTAATGCGGGGATACGGGCGCGATGAATCGGTTTCCTACGCCTGACGGTGTGTTCGCTACGTGTTTCGTGGGAGTTTGTGGTATATTCAGGTTGTAAATGTGTGGCTATTAGAATGTTATATACACAAAAAGACGTGCCCCATTTACGGAACACGTCTTAGCAGTAGTTAAGTTTAATCAAAAATAAGGCATCTTTTTACAAGGTGCCATTATTGGCTTTATTAATCATTTCTTTAGATGCATACAAGTAAACCTCTACTCTTCGGTTAGCCTGACTAACGCGTTTGTTCTCTATAGGGTTAGAACTTCCAAGACCTTCTACTGTGCGAATCTGTCCAGAAGACACACCTTGCGAACGCAAATAGCTTGAAACGGCTTTGGCACGACGCTCTGAAAGCGGAATGTTAATATTGTCGTTGCCCGATGCATCGGTATATCCTTGAATGGCAACATCGCAGTCGCTGTTCTGTCTAAGTACACCAGCAAACTTCGTAAGGTCGTGTTTTGCCGATGCATTAAGGTCTGAACTGTTGGTAGCAAACAAGATACCAGAGTCGAAAGTAACCTTTACGCAACTTAAACCATTGGCATCTTTCACAGTTTCAACCTTAGCATTGTCTACCTGTGCTTGGGTTTGTTGCTTTACTTTGTCCATGTGTCTACCAATTAAAGCACCAGTTCCAGCACCTACAGCGGCACCAATGGCAGCACCAATAGCAGTTCCTTTGGTGTTTTTACCTATAATGTTGCCCACGATACCCCCGAGAACGGCACCTGCTCCGGCACCTCCGGCACTGTAAGTTCCTTGATTTGTTGCACAACTAGATACGAGTGTAGCTACACAAAGTGCGGCTGTTATTGTTTTTAAACTCTTCATAATGCGTATAATTTTATATGTTTTAAAATTCTAATATATATGTTCTGGCATATTGCACAATATGTATGCACACATCATACATACGGTTTAATAGCACATTACATTCTTTTTAAGCGAAACAACTCATAATTGTTATCCTGCAAAACCAGTGCCTTCTTAATGCACTGGCACCGCAACAAAGATACAACTATTTTTATTTTGAAGTGCCGTTTGCCAACATTTTTTTGTAATTTTGCACAAAATTACGCTGATAAAGTTATTCAAACAATGGGGAATTGCCTATTTAGTTAGGGAATTTGCCTATAAAGACGACATAGAAAAAGATAGTATATATTATGGCAAAAGAATTAAAACACCTTACCAAACGGGCAGAAAACTATTCGCAATGGTACAACGACCTTGTTGTAAAGGCCGATTTAGCAGAGCAATCGCCCGTTAGAGGCTGTATGGTAATAAAGCCTTACGGCTATGCTATATGGGAAAAGATGCAGGCACAGTTAGACAAAATGTTTAAAGAAACAGGCGCACAAAATGCCTATTTTCCACTTCTTATTCCAAAAAGTTTCCTTTCTCGCGAAGCCGAACACGTAGAAGGATTTGCCAAAGAATGTGCTGTGGTTACCCACTATCGGCTCCGTGCTAACGAAAAAGAGGGTGGAGTAGAGGTAGACCCTGCAGCAAAACTAGACGAAGAACTTATTATTCGACCAACAAGCGAAACCATTATATGGAACACCTACCGCAATTGGATACACTCATATAGGGATCTTCCATTAATGTGCAACCAGTGGTGCAACGTAATGAGGTGGGAAATGCGCACCCGACCATTCCTTCGTACCTCCGAATTTCTATGGCAAGAAGGACACACAGCCCACGCAACACGAGAGGAAGCAGAGGAAGAAGCAAGACAAATGCTTAAAGTTTATGCCGACTTTGCCGAACATTGGCTCGCCGTTCCTGTGGTGCAGGGAGTGAAAAGTGCTACAGAAAGGTTCGCAGGAGCATTAGATACATACACCATAGAGGCTATGATGCAAGACGGAAAGGCACTACAGAGTGGCACATCGCACTTCCTTGGACAGAACTTTGCTAAGTCGTTCGATGTTACTTTCCTAAATAAAGATAACAAACCAGAATATGTTTGGGCTACATCGTGGGGGGTAAGCACACGCCTTATAGGGGCTCTTATTATGGCACACTCCGACGATAACGGGTTGGTTCTACCTCCAAAGATTGCTCCAATACAGGTTGTTATTGTGCCAATATTTAAGGGCGACGAGCAATTAGCTGCCATTTCGGCAAAGCTAAAGCCTGTTGTTGAACAGCTTAGACAGCTTGGCATTAGCGTAAAGTATGACGATGCCGACAACAAACGACCAGGATTTAAGTTTGCCGACTACGAACTTAAGGGCGTTCCTGTGCGTTTGGCAATGGGAGGACGCGACTTAGAAAACAACACGGTAGAGATAATGCGCCGCGATACCTTAGAAAAAGAAAACGTTTCGTTCGATGGAATTGTTGAAAGAATAGAGAAATTGCTTGACGATATTCAGACTAACATCTATCAAAAGGCACTCAACTTCCGCAACGAACATATATACGAGTGTGATAACTACGATGAATTTAAAGAGCGAATTAAGGATGGTGGCTTCTTCTTATGCTATTGGGACGGTACAGAAGAGACGGAAGCAAAGATAAAAGAAGACACTCAGGCTACCATTCGGTGCGTTCCTTTTATGTTCGAACAGACCGAAGGCGTGGACATGGTGAGTGGAAAGCCAGCTAAACACCGTGTTATTATAGCACGTTCTTACTAAAACCACAGTGCGCCTGAGGCTCTTGTGTTTTGTAAAAAAACAATAGAACGAGGGCGTTTGTGGCATTGTTGCAATCTGTTTGCAATGGTTATGGCAGACGGTTTGCAGTTAAAGGGATTCCATTTATGGGGTCCCTTTTTATATTTACCCCAAAATAGCAGTGTGTGCGTTGCGTTGTTGTGGAATGTTCGCAGCATTATTGGCAATCCGTCAGCAGCTGTAGGGGCGGATTTATCGTGCCCGCGTATATATAAACACCCACGAAACGAGGAATGGAAACGCATATTTGATAATGTGAAAATGCGTATTTGGTGAAACGAATATGTATATTTGATAGTGTAAGGATACGGGCGCGATGAATCGGCCCCTACGCCTAACAGAGTGTTTCGTTGCACATTTCGTGGGTGTTCGCAACCATTTCACGGAATATTCGTAACACATTAACAACGTGTTTGTTATACTAACGAAAAACAAAAAGGGGTTTTTTGGCGTGTAAAAACCCCCTTTTTGGCGTGCAAAAGTATGGTTTTTACATTGCAAAAGTATGGTTTTTGTTTTTTGAATGTTATGTTGTTGCAAATTGGTAGCAATATATTTCGTGTTTGAATGTGAATATTTGGCGCAACAAATATGGGTGTTTTGCGATATACTTGTTGCGTATTCGTGGGTGTATTTTCTAATATTTTTTGTGCTTAAAATGGTTTTTGTTCTATAAAAGAAAATGCTAAGACCAAACGGCTTTAGCATTTCTTTTTGGAATAATGTACTCTTTTTATGAACACTCGTACATTCCTCTTTAATCAAAAACGTATATTTTTCTAAGCGTATGTGTTCTTTCTTTTCATCAATAGCGCAATTTTTGCGAACTAAAAATTGTATTTTTACAATAACGCGGGCACGATAAATCGGCCCCTACAGCTGCTAACGGTCAGCAAATAATGCTGCGAACATTCCAAAAATGCGCTTTTTATATTGGTGTTTGGTTTGTTCTCTAAAGCCTTAATGCCTAAGGCGATAGCGAAAAGATAGCTTGCTACCTCACCTTCCTTATGGTTGTGTGAGATAGCAGAAGCTCGAAGTTAGGTTTAATTCTTAATCATCAATATACTGTTGCCAGCATTTTGCACATCGTTAATGTTGGTGCGCAGTGTTGTTTTGATATTGTTGGCTTTACCAATGTTTGTTTTCTGGTTGGCGTTAGCACTTGTTTGCTGTTGCGATTGGTCTATAATGTTGCTAACATTTGCTGTGTAGTCCATCTTCACATTCTTGCCTTCGGGTGTAGTCCAGTTGCCTTTGAAAGTGATATCGCCATTGTTTTGTGTAACGGTTATAGTGCCTCCGTTGAACAATCCGAATGCTTCGCCGCCCTGTCCGTCAAACTCTTTGTAGTACGAACCCACTGGATAGGTGGTGTTTCCACGCTTAAACATAGTGCCTCCAATGAATTTTCCTTGTTCGTAAACAGCTCCTGTAACTGGCATAACTACGCTGTAGGTGCCCACAATAGTGTTTATGTCCATTGGAACTTTATATTCTGTTAGCAGCACAAGGTTCAAATACTCGCCTGCTCCTACTATAAATCCCTCTGCATCGGTCTCACAATTCAAGAAAGTAATGGAGTAATCGCAATACGAATCGGTAGCTCTTACATATCGTCCCGACATACTTTTTGGTTTAAAGTCTACATTTTCTGTAATGCCTTGGTAGCCTGTGTCAGGGTCTTTGTTTACAAAATCGAGCTTGCCATCGTATGTAAAGCGTATTTTTCCGTGTTCTTTTAGTTCGCCTTCCAGTAGCAAGTTGTATGTTCCGTTAGGTCGTTGTTCCACCTTAAGGTTGCAAACGGTAAGCGAATCTAGGAAACCGTCCACCTGTCCGTTGGCATTCATCTTATTAGTTTCTATGTAAACGCTTTGTTTGTGGTACACTCCAGCCTCGTCAGTATTATCTATAAGCGTATAGTTTCCGCTTGTTAAGGCTGCGCTATTTGGGTTTAACGAAGGCTTAGCAAGTATAGTTACCCTTATATCGTGCTTATTAATCTCGGTTGGTAAGCCACCTTTCGACAGCTTTCCATCGCAAAGGTGTAGGGTGTAAGCTGCCAATTCGTCGGACACAGAGCCGTAATATATGTTGTAAGTGTTAGTTACAGCCACATCGGCATGGTAGCTATTGCTATTCGTATTGCTGAAGGTTACGTCTTTAACATCGTCGCAAGGGAAGTCTTTAACCTCTCCCGACTTCATTGTTACCCTCATTTTCCAATTGTCTTGTGCATACATTGTTGTTGTTAAACAGCATGTTGCAATCATTAAAAGTAGAAATTTTCTCATAAAGTTATAGCTCTTCTAAAATTCTTCAGTTGTTATATTCCTTTGTTTTATTACTGCTTTTGCAGTTTTTGCTCGGCTTATTGGCTTTGCTTGGAATGTCTTTTCAATATACCTTCGTTTGGTGTTTGTTTTCAACCAACGTGCACTTAGTGTGTCGAGTGCTGTTTTTGTATTGTTAAAAAAATACTTTATTGAATGGCAAAGAAACTATTTTTTTTTTGTAATTGCAAATCCGATTAGTTAAAAAACAATAACTTAGCTATATTCGTTTCCTCTTTTTGATAGCTTTGTTTCGTAGATGTTTTTACCTATTTATGGTGGCTGTGTGCCCGAATAATCACGAAATGGCGTTGTGTTTCGCATCATTTCGCTACATTAAAATCATTTGGTTTGGATTGTAAAACGGGCGCGATGAATCTGCCCCTACGCCTTGCGGAGTGCACGTTGCCATACATTTGCGTAATAAATGGATATTGCGGTGTGTTCGCTGCCATACATTTTGCACACGATAAATGGTTTGTGCGGTGTATGCTGGATATTTTACTATACGTAAAAACCCCCTTTTTGCATTACAAAAAGGGGGTTTTTGAACGCCAAAAACCATACTTTTGCATTGCAAAAAGGGGGTTTTTAAAAAACAACAATATTGTTGTGTGTGTTGCCAGTGTGGTTATTCGTCTGGAATATATATAATTTCGCCATTCTCAAGCTGGTAGGCTGTTCCCACACGCTTACCTTTATTGCTCGATTTAGCGTCCTGATTTTTCGATGGAGTGTAGCGTTCTATCTGCTTTCCTTTCTTCGAAATAATCTCCATATTCTGCTTTCCGGGATTCTTTACCACGGTAAAGTTCTCCGTACTAAACATTTCTGTCATCTTATAGTGGGTAACAAGCGCCACCATAAGTGCCACCGCAAACACCATTGCCGCATCGAAGAGGTTGCTAACAACACTCATTGGGTCGTCGTCCTCGTCGTGTTCAAATTTAATTTGTCGTCTTCTCATAGTTGTTTGTTGCGGTTTTCGTCTAACATATCGGCAATATAGTTAAGCATTCCCATATCTCTGCGATACCAACGCTGCTTAACTGCCTTTACTACAAAGCCTATTCCGCCTGCAAACAAGCCTATTACGGTGGTTGCAAATGCCACTTGCATGTTGTAAGCCATAGACGCAATGTCGCCAGAAGATAAGCCAACGAGAGCCGGACCCATAGGAATGAGCGTGCCCATAAGTCCTAACATTGGTCCCATTTTAGTAAACATCTTTGGCGTTTCAAGCTCTCGCTCCACCATACACTCGTATTCGTCGAGCAAAAAGGTAACTTTTGCAGGACTGTTACGGTTTTCTAACATTTTAGAAATGCAGGTTACAACGGGCAATTTGCCTTTTGGTAGTCGTTCTGCAAGTGTAGAAAGGTTGTTGGAAGAGAGTTGTTTCACCTCTTTTTGTAGCATTATGCCACTCTTGCGCATAGTGAGATACTGACTGAAGAAGCCGCCCAAGAGCAACAACGACCGCAAAAAGAAGAAGATGAGAAGTAGGACTACGGGTACAAGAAGTCCTGAAGAAATCCAGTAGAGTATGTCTGTAATGTAGTTCATAATGTATTATTGTTTTATATTCTTATTTATTATGTGTTGCGCCTAAATGTTTTTTGTGCAACGTGTGTGTGTTATTCTAACTGTTTCATTTGCCGTTTGGTGTGCCAACGTTGCCACAACATTCCCACAATGCCAACCACAACAACCAAAGCAAGTGTACCTGCGAGGGCACCAAAGTTTGTGCTGTCGGTTCCCACAACGGCAGTTTTGCCATTCACTGTAGCCACTATGCCCACCAAAGCAATGAGCAAATTGCAGAGAAAGAGCAGTTCTAAGCGTAAGAAAGTTTCGGGAAGCAACCGCTTTATGGTGTATGTGAGCAGCAAAATAGTCCCACAGAACACACCGCCAAGCGTCCAAGCAATGAGCGAGAAGTCTTCGCCCGGAAACATAAATATGGTTTCAACAAGCAAAGCAAATAGAGTTGGCACAATCATAATGCCAGGAAAGAACCGTAAAAAGGCATATAGCCAACGAGCTTTGCGCCCTACGTGTTCTCCAATTTTGATGTTTGCAGCCAGCAAGCAGAATGCCATAGACAAGAGAACGTCTATGTTTAGCACCACAGAAATATCGCGAACCAAGTTTGTATTTGCCAACCATGCAGCTATTTCTGTGGACGATTGCAAGATGGCAACGCGCCAAGCGAAGCCTGTAAACACCATTGCTGCCACCGCAGTAATACTAAGTTGCAAAGTATTTACGAAAGTTTGTTTCAGCAAAAAGCTGAAACAAACAAGCATAAATAGTATATATACTATGGTTTCCATTATTCATTTATTCTGCATTTGTATTACGACGGCGGCGCACAACGAATGCTATTAGTATGACAAATAGTAACACAGCACCACCAATAACAAGACCTTTGCTAAGCAGCGGAGAATGTTTTTCAACCTTTTGCGACATATCTTCGCGTTTCATAACAGTACCCTTGTTGGCATTTGCAGCCGAATTGCGCACCTGTTCTATCTGTTGTTGATAGTCTTTGCCCTGTTCTGGCGAAACCTTAGATGCTATAAACTTGCGTAGTTTGGCATTATCGGTAACGAAAGAAGAGCCCGATGGCTTGTATTTCTTAACCAATTCTACATGCAATTTTGCAATATCAGCCACCTGCTGAGGCGTTGCTTTCCACATTCCCTTACGTACAGTTTCGAGCATAACGGCTGTAATCTGTTGCAAAGCTGCTGGATTTTTCTGTTCAAAGAATGTTTTTGTGCCCAGTTTGTACTTGTCTTGCACGTACACACGGTATATATCGTCCCACAATTCTTTGTCTATCGCCTTCGGTTTCATAACATTCCAGCCGTAAGTATTCTCTACAATCTCTGCAAAACCACCAGCTGCGCTTGCTCCACCCTTCATTTTTTCCTTTATATATACAGGGTTTAGAATGGTGGTACGGCTCTCTACGCCTATGGCTTCCTTCACTTCTTGCATGCGAACGTTATGTGTATTGCGATAATCGCTTAGGTAAGCATCGGGGTCTTTGCCCGTTACTTGCCGTACAGCAAGGTTCAATCCACCCATAAACTCATATACATGGTCTAAGCTTAATGCCCCCCACGTGTTGCTTTGGCGTGGTTGCACCACCACATCGGTACGCGTTAGAGCAGCCTCGAAGGCATATTTGTTATACTGTTCCCAGTCTTTCTCGCTGCCATAGAAGGTTCCCATGTTGTTAATATAGGTGTTTGCAATGTCCTCTTGCTTCTCCCAGCGGTCGCCACTCATAACCATTGCTTGTATGCCAGTGCCATAATTGCCGTTCATTCCACCGAAAATGCGTTGCGAAGCTAACTTTCGTGCCTCCTTAGGCGATACTCCTTTCTCTGTAAGATGGCGTTCTGCAGTTTTCACACCAATAGAAACTTCGTTCTCAAACACATCGTCTTTGGCGTTAGCAGCCATCTCCACCGCCTTATTAATTAGGAAAAGACGCGATGCAGCAAGGTCTCTGAGCTGTCCAGAGGTCTGTACTACAACGTCAATACGCTTTCGTCCCAACTCTTTAGATGGGATTAAGCGTAGGTCGCTTACCCTTCCGAACGAGTCGCGCACGGGTTCTACGCCCAGCATATATAGCACTTGAGCGATGGTAGCCCCTTCTGTTTCTATAAATTCGCCACTCCATAGTGTGTAACTAACCTTGTGTGGCATTGCACCATTGTGGCGTTGCTTATACAAATCGATGGTGTTTTGTGCCAATTGTTTACCTTTTTCCCATGCAGCTTCGCTTGGTGTAGACTCTGCATTTATGCCAAACAGGTTGCGTCCGGTAGGCAATGTGTTCGGATTAACTATAGGATCGCCGCCGGGAGAGGGGGCAGTGTAGCCTCCATTCATAGCATTGATGATGCTTTCGAGCTCGTTTTGCGGACTAATAAGAAGGTATTGCTTGTATTTTGCTATGTTTTTGAGCGTTCGTTCCAGTTCTCTTACCGCAAAAGCAAAGTCTTTTTCTTCTTTAGAATACGACTTCTTCTTGTCTTTCATCATGGCTGCCATGCCTGCCATACCCTTCTTAGGCATTCCTTGCATAGCCTTTCCGCCCATTGGTTTGCCCATTTGTGGCATTTGTTTGCCCTTTGTTGTGGGGTGTCCGCCCATATTTTCAGGTTTCTTTCCCATACCTTTTGGCATCTTTCCGGGGTGTCCCATTGGTGGCATACCTCCTTGTTTGGCGTGCATTGGTTTGCCTTTCGACATAGCTTTTGCCATTTCTGGCGGCATTTTTCCCATACCTTTAGCCATTCCCATACCCATTGGCATACCCTTTCCGCCTTTGTTTTTCTTGCTCATAGAGCCCATTCGCATCATCATACTCATCATATCCGATGGTGCATTAAGGTCATCGTATATCTTGTGGGCACGCTTAATGTCGTCTGGAGATAGATGTCCTACTTTGCAAACAAAGGCATCTGACACTTCTGCCGAACTGTTTATGAGCGACTGAACCAATGCTTTGGCAGGGTAAAGGTAGCGACTGTTGAACTCTGAACGGTGTTTTAGCAAGGCTTCGGTGGCTTTTTTGCGTACCTTATCGAGTGTAAACAGCGAGTAAGCTACGGGGTCTGTGCACATTTCAAGTACACTACTGTTGATGCGTGCGGTCTCGTAAGGTACGCCTAAAGTATAAAGTTGTCCTGTAATTTTCTCGTTTGAGAGTTCCTCAGCAAAGTTATCGATGCGCGTTATCTCCTCTTCTGTGTACGGACGGGTAAGTATACTGTCTAAACCAAGGTCGCGATGGAAGCCCAAACGCACCACAATGGCTTTTATTGCAAGCGATGTTTGTTGCAATAAAGCCTTGTTTTTGCCAATGTTTTGGTTGTAAAGCTTTATTTTAGACGATAGTTCTGCGTATGCTCCGTGCATTCCGCTCTCCATAAAAGGTGGTGTAAGATACGACTGTAGTCCGGCATACGAACGGCGTTTGGCTATTAGTCCTTCGCCAACATTGCCGATAGTGTAAAGGTAGAAGTGTGGTAGTGTGCCCACTAAACGGTCTGGCCAGTCGAGATTACTTAGGGCAGACTGCTTCTTTGGGGTAAATTCGAGGCTGCCGTGTGTGCCAAAATGTATCAGCACATCGGCTTTAAAGGCATATTGTGTCCACAAATACGAAGCAATATATGTATGTGGTGGAGCTGCGTTAGTGCCGTGAACAATTTGGAAAGCATTGGTTCCTGAGCCTGCAGCGTTCTGTGGAAGCAACACAATATTACCGAACTGAACACGTGCAACAGCTAGTTTTCCATCGGGAGTAGACATATATTCGCCTGGGAACTCGCCGTTTGCCTTTACCACTTCCTGGTATTTCTCTGGTCGGAGTGTCTTTTTCACCCAACTTTCGTATTGGTTTTTGGTTACAAGAGCTGGTTTTCCGTTCTTCATAAAGTCGTCGAACGCTCCTTTAGCATATAGGTTGAACACTGCTCCTTGCCTTTGTATGGCTTGCATTAAGCCCTCTGGCGAATCTGGTAAGCCCGCTACGTTGTAGCCTTCGTGCTTTAAACGCACCAGCAAATTGTAGAGCGAAGGTCCCACTTCCATACCTCCTGCGGTTAAAGCGTTCTGTCCCGGACCTTTATAATAGTATATGGCAACTCGCTTTTGGCTATTTGGCTTGTGCTTTAAAGCTATGTAGTTGTTTACAGTTTGCACGAAAGAGCCGAGCCGTTCGGGCATTGCTGCAACGTATTCAAGGTCGTCTTTGCCTACATAATGTGCGAAAAGGGCATACGGACGTATGGCTCCGTCAATCTCTGGAGTAACTATGCTCTGCGAAAGGAAGCCTCCGCTCATGCCCATCTTGTCGTTTTCCCACTTCTTTTCCTGCTGATTTACGTTCAGCGGAGCGAATAATGGAACATTAACACGCTTCAAATAGTCTACGAAAGCATCGCCTAAGCGTCCGTGCGCCATATTAATGATAGCTGAAACCTTAATGCTGTCGGCGTGATGTGCCTCTACAAACTGCTGAATAGAGTTCACTGGATACACCATATTGCCAGTTTTCTCTAACTCTGCTATTAGTTCTTTAGGCTCGCCCATACTTCCTGTTATGATGATAGCGGGTGCATTGGCTTTCCAAAGTCCTTTTTCTTTTAGGAATTTGTTATATTCTGCCAACGAATTAAACTGTTTATCCTCGTCGTCGGGACGGTTTGGGTCGGCATGATATAGTAGTCCGAGCACACGTTCTACCACCTTTCCGGGTTCAGAAGCATAGATAATTTTTTTGTCTATGTACTTTCTTACATAGCTAAGAAGGTTGTGATAGTTTTCGCGACCGCCGTTGTCGATATACGCTTTCATACGATTGGCATTGGCAGTGTCTACCGAACAGAAATCGTTATCGGGATTTGTGATGAGCGTACTCACCACTGGCGTTCCGTTTTTCATAGCTTTTTCAAGCTCAGCACGTTGTTCTTCGGTTAGCCGTAAGCCCATTGCCTGCACAAAAACCATATCGTAGCCATCGGCTTTGGCTATGTCGTCAGCGTCAAGACTCTCTATTTTGATGAGCGGATTATCGTTTGCACGACCAATTTGCCCCAGTGTTATGGTTTGATAGTTTATGAATGCTATCCGAGTAGTGGACATCCACTTGTTCCAAACGCCGAAACCAATAAGCAGTAGCAGTGCTATAACGGCGCCGATTATTATTTTTTGTTTCTTCATTCTGTTCGTTTTTTATTTCTTTATGAATGGTTTAGCTGTTTAATATTGTTTGTTTGCTGTGTGCCAAACTATCTTTGTTGCTATGGCTTTACAGTTCTAACACTATGGTGTAAGTATGTTATATCTATGGATATAACGCATTACATCTATGGATACAACACATTATATCTATGGATATAACGCATTATCACTATGGCGATAAAAGGTTGTCGCCATAGTGAGAGGGTGTTGTTGCTGTGTAAGCAATACATTATAGTTGTGTAGCACAGTATATATAATAATGTGAAAGATATTATTTCCCGAACAAGTCGGACAGGTTTATACCTACTGTAAGCACGTAGCTAATGCCGTTGAGTGGTAGTTGCACATCAGAGTCGGACGCTTTATCGTGATAATTAAATAGGTTGTCTATCATAAAACCAAGGTTTATACCACGTGGAAGTTCAGACCGCAGGTTGAGCGAACATATTGTTCGTGGGTCGTAAACGTAGCGAACGTATGCCTTTGCGTCCGAATCGTAAGCGTAACGTGTTATTCGCGACATCCATTGGCTATTGAGTGCAATAGATTCGGTGGTTTTTCCGAACTTCCGTTTATAGGTTACGTTGAACTTAGCAGAGTGTGGACGTATCCACGAACGGTTGTATCCGTCTTTTACATTGTAGTCGTTTATATACGTATAAGCCCCCATAAAGCTCAAGCCGCATAGCATTCTGTAATTAACAGTAGCCTCTATGCCTGTTGTTTTAACGTTATCGGAGTTGATATAATGCATATCGTAGTTTACACCGGGTGCCAAATACTCGTATGTTATTTTGTTTTTGAAACGGTTGTGGTATGCCGATAGCGACAGGTTAAGCCCGTTACGGTCGTATTCTACCGATGCAGAGAGTTGGCTTCCATACTCTGGCTTCAGGTCTTTATTACCATATATAGTAATCATACCTGCCATATTGAACTCCTGATACAGCTCTTTAAGGGTGGGAATGCGGTATCCTTGCGAATAGCCAGCACGAAATGTTAAGAACGAAAGTGGTCTGTAGAGAGCCGAAACCTTAGGTGTGATGTGGAAAGAATAGTTTGGACTTTTGTCGCCACGTAGTCCTACCACTATGTTTAGTGCATTATTGATTTTCCAATCCTCCTGAACGCAGAGCGAGAACTGTGTTCTACTCACCATACCAGTATCTTTCATCATGTAATGGCGTAGACTTTCGTGTACGGCTTCCACTCCGGCGTTGAATGTATGCTGTCCGAATGTGCCCGTATAGTATAGGCGTGCGCTGTGGTTAATGTTGTTGTACACTTTTTCTACCAGCTTAACAAGGTTGTAATCGTCTTTTTTGGCGTAGTTATCGAAGGTGTACGAGAATGCGAAACCGTTGTTTTTATTCATTTGCCAGTTGCCTTTTGCACCCAGAACAAGGTCTTCGTAGCGTTGATGATAGCGGCGTCCTTGATAGGTTGGACGTATGTTTGCATAGAAAGAACCAAAGAGTTCGCCTGTAAACTGGTCGGTAAATCTATAGCTAAAGCGTTGTCCTACGTCCCAAATCTTATATCCGTACACGGGCAAATCGCGTGGTTCGCTTCTTTCTTCAATGGCTTTACCATCTGGTGCAATACGTTCTACGGTTTTTCCTTCCTTGTCTTTCACCCAATAAGTGCTACGATTGCGGAACCCGAACGATGTTTGCGAATTTAGTCGGCTACGGTTTATGCCCACTTGAACACCATAGTTCTGTCCGTTAACGCCTGCATAGCGTGAGCTTAGCTGTACATTTAGTGGGCGAGAACTCTTTTTTGTGATGATATTTATTACTCCGCCGATGGCACGACTATCGTAAAGGGTAGATGCTGCCCCCCTTACCACTTCTATTCGCTCTATGTTATCGACGTTGATACGGCTGAAATCGATGTTATGATCGGAGCCTTCGCCACTTATTCGTTCCCCATCTACCAAGAAAAGCACCGATTTGCTGTCCATTCCTTGATAGTTAATGCTTGTGGTTTGGCTCATACTGTTGTAGTAAAACTGTATACCCGGCAATGTATATTCCAAGAGAGTGTTTAGGTCTACTGGGTTTACTGTTTTTATTTCGTCCTGCGAAATGACGCGTGTAATTACGGGAACGTCTTTCAAAGGTCGCTCGCTTCGCGAACCAGTAACCACTACTTCCTCTAAATTAGAGTTGGTTGGAATCATCTTTATTTTGAGTGTGGGGTGTCCAACTGCCGGAACTTGTATTGTGCGGGGGGCGTAACCCATACACGAAATGCGTACTGTGTAAACCTTATTGGCACCAAAAACAAGTGTAAATTCGCCTTTACTGTTGGTGCCTGCCACTATATTGGTGCCCTCAACCTTTAGCACTGCGCCTGCCAAAGGCTCGTTAGAGTCTACATCTACCACTGTTCCCGATAGCTGATAACCTTTTTCTGGTGTAACGTTGTCGGCACAAATAGTAGCGAAGGTTGTTATTAAAAGTGTGAGAATAAGTAATAGTTTCTTCATTTTACAGAAGCTTTGATGAATTTGTTTCTATGTAAATTTGGTATAAAGTACACCTTATCGCTCTCCCGAAGGGGAACGACAGGCATGTGAACTTATATATAATAAGGTGTAGATTACAGCTAACCACGTTCCAAGCGATAAACATTGGCAATGCTTCTGCCACTATGTTTATCGCTCGTGCTATGGTTTAGCATAAAAGAGTTTGCCTCTGTTATGCTTTCTTTATAAACTTATAGTCGAAGCTTACAGCCTTTTTCTTGCCAGTAGCGTCTAAGTAATCTTTGAACAAAATAAGGGCTTCGTTACCATTTTTAAACTTAACGGCAAACACTTTGTCGCTAATTATCTTTGGTTTACCCATGCCAGTGCTCTTCGCCCACTTAGCCATTTCTTTGTTTAACATAGTTTTTGACACTACCATAAGGCCGCCTGCTTTCATAGCACCCAACTCTACGAATATCTCGCTTGGTACATCTGCAACATAATCGCCTTGTGGAAGTGTTTTAATACTACTAATATTGGTTTGGTCGGTCATCAATACTGCACCGTCATTGGTACGAACATCGGTAATATGGAAGGCTAAATCCCACTTCTTTGGTAGGTCTTTCTCGCTACCTTTTGCAGGTTCTGTTTTCACCACTTCATATTCTGTCATTGTGTTGTATTTGCGATATTCGCGTGCGCCAAGCTCTTCTTGTTGTTCGTATTTACCAGTTTCGAGGTCTACATAAACCCACGAATCGTAGCCAGGCATAAGTGTTTCGAAATGCTTAATCTGTGCTGTCTCTGGTGTAGGCTGCTCAGTTCCTGGTGTAGGCTGCTCAGTTCCAGGTGTAGGCTTAACTTTTGGCTCATCGTTATTATCTTTACTGCACGATGTAAACAGGGCGGCAGCAAAGCAAAGAGCCGCAAAAAACTTTGTCTTCATTGTTTTATTGTTGTTATTTTATGTTTATATTAAATTTAAATTTTATTGTTTTGCTTATCTAAGCAGTGCAAAGTTAGGAAGAAAGAATGCTTTACACAATACTTATTTTTCGTGATTTTATTTTTAAAGAAAATGCTCTTTTTACCTACTTTATAGTACTTTTTTTGTACGAAACGGTAAAAACCACAGAATCAATACTTAATAGTGATGATATAGTGTACCCATTTTTAATATTCCGTTTATTTGTTTTTGTTTTACCAAAGTGTGTTTTTTTGTGTTCTGTATTGTTCTTTGCACAGAGCATAACAGTTGTAATATCAATTATTTTCGGTGTTGTGGTTTGCGAACAATACCACGTTTGTCCACGAAATTTCCCACGAACATTCCGCAAAATGTCCACATTCAACCACGAAACACCCCACATTTCATTCCGCAAGGCGTAGGGACCGATTCATTGTGCCTGTATTTTCACATTATTAAATATACATATCCATTTCAACAAATACGCATTTTCACATTATCAAATGTGCGTTTCTGTTCCCCAT
>ERZ772910.590-NODE-590-length-20500-cov-4.828858_pt1 | contig 20500 bp, 17 predicted proteins | sample MGYA00511357_ERZ772910 | MGnify/ENA primary metagenome ERZ772910 (study PRJEB29015, sample SAMEA2738096) | human oral metagenome | biome: human oral; feature: human-associated habitat; material: saliva | place: China | collected 2193 ... | reverse complement strand
CAAAAGGGCAATAGTCGCAAGTTTCCACGATCAAGCAAGTAAGACAACTTCAAGACCTCTGCCACACTCTTTCGCGGCAAAATCCTAACATTTGCGCGCACACTTCTCATTTCTGAGAGATGTGCGCGCATTTTTTGTCTCATATTGCCGATTTCACCGGAAAAACGGAAAACCACCTCTTATTGTAGAACTTCACTTTGTCTTTTAATTTCGCGAATTCTAGCAAAACCAATCAACTTTGACAGTGAGGTAAGACCAATGGTCTCAGAAAGTCATATCCTTTTGACAGTTAGCATATTAAGACAGTTCCAAGTAAATCAAGGGTACGTAAAAATACGGGAAAAACAACAAACGGAACAACAGCATATAAACACATCACAGTTCCATAATTATCTCACTGCCCACTATTCATCCATGAAAAATGCTGAAAATAGTAGACTTATCTATGCCGAAAAACGTTGCTACTCCCCTCCTTCATTTCTCATTGTCACAAGAAGAACATCAGCCCCCACAAAAAACATGCTGTCCTATTTTAAACCCCAATCGATGTTGTTCATTCTTCAGTGCCGTGAAAAATATCCTCAAACCGCCACTGTTAATAGACCTTACACGACAGCAGAATCATGCTAAATTGCCATCCTCGCGCGCGCGTAACAGAGAAACATAACTTTTTGCTTTCACAACCTTCACAGTTTTCTTTGTAATTATCTGACAAACTGAATGATAAGCCCATTTTATAACATTCGTTTAGGTTTGAACAATACAAACACCTCCGAAAACACAGAAAAACCAGCTAACGCGCTCCACAACGTCATCGAAAATCACAAAAAAAATGTCCGAGCTTTTTCCAAAAACGTGGGAGAATTCTCAAAAAACGTGGGAGATTTTTTGAAAAAACTCCCACGTTTTTTCTCTTCTGTCGGAGTTCTTTTGAGAAAGTTCAAAAACATCGCAACATCGATACAAGAAATCTCCTCAACAAACTCGACATAGTCCACAAGTCTGCTTAGAGAACTACTGCCATGGCTACATGAATCAACCCTTTCCCCACCATTGCGAATAAACACTGTATAACCAACCACGCTTATCCACTAACCCAAAGAAGAAAAAGCCGAAAAAACACATTTCTCAACGAAGAAAAATCAGTACGAAACAACAGATTATTCGCAGAAACCCTACCCCGATGATCAAACGTCACAAAAAGTAGGGGTAAAAACCCAGATATCGCACTTACACACAATTCATTACACGGATTTCTGTGAAGGTTGTGAAAGCAAAGAGAGCGAAATTGCTGTATGTGCGCGCACGCGTGCGCGCGAGAAGCCGAAAAAGAGGTATCGGAAAAGTGAGTCAATCATGGGTCCAGATTGATGAGATAAAACGAAGCAACTTAGCGCAAATTTTAGCAAAAGACTAGAGAAAACGGCATAAAGGAGAGAAGAAAGCGCGGATTTCAAGCCAACGAGACAGAAATCTGAAAATAATTTGGTATATTTGCAGGCTGATAAGTGTACCTTGACGAAGACTCTAGACACGAAAGAGATGTTTTACGATGTCGACGAGCAACAAGTTCATCCTTGTCACCCCCTCAGTGGAAATCAATAACAATAAAATAAACCTCAATTCAAATGCAAAACAAAGGATTTGTCAAAGTAATCGCCGGATTGCTTGCCCTTATCTGCGTCTACTATTTGAGTTTCAGCTTCGTAACTAACCATTACGAGAAGAAAGCTGAAGCGATGGGCGTAGAAGCTGGCAAAGCATACCTCGACTCTTTACGTCAAAGCGACGAGGGTGTATGGCTGGGACAAAGTTACAAGAAGTGCGAAGCACTCCAAATCGGCTTAGGTCTCGACCTCAAAGGCGGTATGAACGTGATTCTCGAAGTGTCCGTGCCCGACGTGGTGAAGAACCTTGCTGGTAGCGGTGCTGAAGACCCCAAAGTGAAGAAGATTCTTGCTGAAGCACAAGCTGAAGCTGCTAAGTCTTCAGACAACTTCCTCGATGTCTTCGTGAGCAAGTACCAGAAGGAAGTAGGTGCCAACCAACTCGGTGGGCTCTTCTCACTTCGTCTTAAAGAAGATGGTATCACTCCTAGCAGCACAGACGCACAAGTGAAGGCTGCACTCGAGAAGGAAATTAAGGCTGCAGTGAGCAACTCTTATCAAGTGGTACAACAACGTATCGACCGCTTCGGTGTGGCTCAGCCCAACATCCAAATCCTTGAGGGTCGTGGACAAATGGGTCAAATCATGGTGGAAATGCCTGGTATCAAAGAACCCGAGCGTGTGCGCAAACTCCTCCAAGGTAGTGCAAACCTCGAATTCTGGGAAACTTACACCCTTGGCGAAGTTCAGGGTGCACTCCAAGCTCTCGACACTCGTTTGGCACAGATTAACTCTGGCAAAACTTCTACAGACTCTGCCCAAGTGGACAGTACAAAAGCCAACACTAAGACTGCTGACGCTAAGGTGAAAGATGCTTTGGCATCGCTCAAGGGCAGCAACGCCCAAGGCAAAAAGGCTGATGCTATGGGTAAGGAAGATGCAGCACGCAAAGAAGCGTTGAAGGCACATCCCCTCCTCGCTGTTATGCAACTTGGTCATCCTCAATCTGCTGTCGTAGGTTATGTGCGCGCCACAGACACTGCCGCAGTGAACAAGGCTATCCATTCAGAGGTAGCAAAGGAAATCCTTCCTGCTGACCTCAACCTTGCTTGGAGCGTAAACGCAGAAAAGGGTGTTTATGAACTCTATGCGCTTCGTCGCAACAATGGTGGTGCTGTACTCGCTGGTGAAGTAGTAGAAAATGCAAAGGACGACTTCAACGAATTCCACAAGCCAGTGGTTTCCATGACCATGACACCGGAAGGTGCTCGCGAATGGGCTACTGTGACTCGCAACAACCTCAAGAAGCCTGTGGCTATCGTGCTTGATGGCGTGGTGTATAGCGCACCCAGAATCGAAAATGAAATCAACGGTGGTCAGTCACAAATCAGCGGTAATTTCACTACTCAACAAACCCAAGACTTGGCGAACGTGCTCAAGAGTGGTAAGATGCCTGCTCCCACCAACATTGTACAGGAAGAAACTGTTGGACCAAGCCTCGGTGCAGCATCTATCCAAGCTGGTTTCACCGCTTGCGTAGTGGCATTTGTACTCTTGATGGTCTTCATGTGCGCTTTCTATGGCGTAATCCCTGGTATGGTCGCTAACATGGCGCTCATCCTCAACTTCTTCTTCACCTTCGGTGTGCTCACCTCCTTCCAAGCGGCACTCACACTCAGCGGACTCGCGGGTATGGTGCTCTCACTCGGTATGGCAGTCGATGCCAACGTATTGATTTACGAACGTACGAAGGAAGAACTCCGTGCAGGTAAGAACATCAAGCAAGCTCTTGCTGATGGTTACGGAAACGCATTCTCTGCGATTTTCGACTCTAACCTCACGTCTATCATCACAGCGATTATCCTCTACAACTTCGGTACAGGTCCTATCCGTGGCTTCGCTTTGACACTCGCCATCGGTATCGTAGCCTCATTCTTCACCGCTGTTTGGCTCACTCGCATTGCTTACGAACACTTCCTTGACAAAGACAAGTGGCTCAATCTCACCTTCACAACAGGTCTCTCTAAGAAGTTCCTCACCAACACCAATTTCGGTTTCATGAAGATGGCTTCTAAGACGAACATCCTCGTGGCTATCCTCGTGGTGGGAGGTGCTGTGTCATTGGCAACTCGTGGTCTCCAACGCGGTATTGACTTCACTGGTGGTCGCAACTACGTAGTGGAATTTGAACAGAAGGCAAATCCCGAACAAGTGAAGAAGGCAGTAGAAGACGAAATTGCCAAGACGGGTCAAACAGGTACGGTAGGTGTTCTCTCTATCGTAACCACCCAGAACCCTGCTCTCCGCATTTCAACTTCTTACAAGATCGATCAAAACGATGAAAAGGTAGACCAAGAAGTAGAACAACTCATCTGGCGCGCGCTCCACAACAACAAGTTGGTGAATGCAGACTACGCAACCTTCAAGGATCGCGACAACCGCAAGGGTGGTTCTATCATCTCTGCACAAAAGGTTGGTCCTAGCGTAGCAGCAGACCTCACTCGTGGTGCTATCATCAGTGTGATTCTCTCGCTCATCGCCATCTTCATCTACATCCTCTTCCGCTTCCGCAGCGTGGCGTTCTCAGTGGGTGCAATCGTGGCTTTGGCAGTGGACACCTTCATCATCATCGGCATCTACTCTGTGTGCTGGGGCTTCTTGCCCTTCTCATTGGAAGTAGACCAGACGTTCATCGGTGCTATCCTCACGGTGATTGGTTATTCGATCAACGACAAGGTGGTGGTGTTCGACCGTATCCGTGAAAACATCGGTCTCTACCCCACTCGCGACCCCGAACGTCTCTTCAATGACTCCATCAACAACACGCTCACGCGTACGATTATGACCTCATTCACTACCCTCTTGGTGCTCCTCTGCATCTTCTTCCTCGGTGGTGACGCGATTCGCTCATTCTCGTTTGCTATGATTCTCGGTGTTGTAGTAGGTACTCTTTCTTCTATCTTCATGGCTGCACCTATCGCTTACAAGATCTATGGTCGCCGTCAAGCAAAAAAGGCTGCTAAGGCATAATACCTCCAAGATTTTCCCCAGTGTCCACAGTGCAATCACTGAGGAAAGCCTAATCCAAACATCATCTCCCACTCCTCTTCATGAGGGGTGGGAGATTTTTATATCCCATCGCAGCTGCGCATCACCTCTTGCAGCTAGTTTAATAACTGCAACGCATGTTCCACATTCATCTATCGCTCGACGAAGCTCCCCAAACAAGAAATTCTCCATCGAAGTAGGTGGACCTCCCTGCGAAGCACGCAGCCGTTCAACAAGGTGCGTAACCACTTCACCATCTTAGTTCTAAAAAGGAGAATGAGGTGTAATGTTAAAAAGAGAATTATAGTGTGGCAGTCCCCACTTAATTTGTAATTTTGCAGCAAATTACCCTCATTCTACCCTTTTCTCTGCAAGAAGAGGGGTAAACCCTGCATACCGTCTCACAATGAGTAAGCGAAAACCACGTAACAACGGACGTTTTAGATACGTCACCGCCGGCATCAGCACCACCTTAGTGTTGATTCTCGTGGGCACAGTTGTATTCTTCGGCACGATGGCAGACAATCTTAGTCGCGCCTTGCGTGAGAACTTCACCGTCGAGGTGCTGCTCTCCGACAGCCTCAACCATGAACAAGCCTATGATCTTCAAACGACGCTCAAGCAACAGCCCTACACGCGCGGCATTTCCTACATTTCTAAGGAAAAGGCAACAAAGTTGCAGAGCGAAGCTTTGAACATCGACCCCAACGAATTCTTGGGTTATAGCCCCATCCCTGCTTCTTTTGAACTACAGCTCAAAGCGGAATACGCCGACACTGACTCACTCAAGAAGTTTATGCCTAAGTTGCAAGCCGACGAACGCGTGGTGGACGTGGTGTATCCCGAAGATTTGATGCAAAACATCAACAGCAACATCAACAAAGTGAGCATCGTACTCCTCGTGGTAGCGGCCTTGCTCGGCTTTGTTAGCCTTGCGCTCATCAACAATACCCTGCGCATGAACATTGCCAAGCGTCGACACTCTATCCAAATTATGAAGCTCGTGGGCGCAAAATGGAGTTTCATCCGTCGTCCTTTCTTGTGGCAAGCCTTCAACATCGGCTTTTGGGCTGGACTCGTGGCTGACGCTGTGCTCTATGGTGGCATGTATGGTTTGATGACTTGGGATAAAGAGATTTCTACCCTCATCACTCCCACGGTGATGTTGGTGACTTTGGTGAGCGTGCCTTTGATTGGTGTGATTCTCACCGTCATCAGTGCCTTCTTCTCCGTGAACAAGCACTTGGGCATGAGTCGCCACGAGGCATACCTCTATTAATCCCCTTCCAAAGATTGCACACCGCAATTCCTATTCTCCAAAGAGGATGCTCACACTTGTGATAAAAGGGGATGAGTTTTTCTACTGGATTCAACCTATTGGTCTAAGACTCGGCGCGCTTCTTGCGAGATCTGCGCTCAGTCATTGACTGTTTTTCCTTTCTCTACAACTCTGCTAAATTCTGCGCCATGCAAAAGAAACAGCAATTCGCATTTTCAGCCATCAATTTCTATCTTTTGGCTGTTGCCATCGTCACCGTGCTCATCGGTTTTGTGTTGATGAGCGGAAAAGGTAGCACTGACACACAATTTAATCCAACTATCTTTGACAACACGCGCACTGTCGTAGCTCCCATCATCTGCTTTTTGGGTTATCTCTTCATGATTGTTGCCATCCTCTATCGTCCAAAGGCGAAGAACGAGGCGGAAAATCCTCAACAAGCTCAGACCACAAACGACACACAAGCGGAAGTTGTGGTGACCCTCGAGACAGACGCTCCCCTCCAAACCACTTCTTGCGCTACAACCTCTGCTGAAGCATGAATCTCCTAGACCTCATTATCATCTCGATTGTCGAAGGACTCACTGAGTTTCTCCCCGTTAGCTCCACAGGACACATGATGATTGCAGAAGGATTGTTGGGCGTCGAAATGACGACTTTCGTGAAATCCTTTACTGTCATCATTCAGTTGGGCGCTATCCTAGCTGTAGTGGTGCTCTATTGGCGCAAGTTTTTCTATCCATCGGCTGATGCCCTGGGAAAAGAAACGTCAGCAGAAGGAGCATCTGTGCAAGCCTCACAAGACACATCGCGATTTGGGCAATGGTGGTCGCGCATTTGGCGCTTTTACCTCAAACTCATCGTAGGCGTATTGCCTGCAGTGGTGGTGGGATTGACACTGAAAGACGTTATAGATCAAAACCTAGAGAGTGTAACCATGGTAGCTGTGATGCTCATCATTGGTGGCGTGTTCATGCTTTTCTGCGATCAGCTCTTTGCCCCCAAAGACAAAGCCGCAGTAGAAGCCCTTTCGCACACCCCCTTGACCTATCGTCGCGCTTTCATGATTGGACTTTATCAGTGCATCGCAGCGGTGCTTCCTGGCACTTCTCGCTCCATGGCTACCATCGTGGGCGGTATGCAACAAAAGCTCACGCGCAAGATGGCAGCGGAGTTCTCCTTCTTCCTCGCCGTTCCCACTATGTTTGGGGCTGCTGTGAAGGAAGTCTACGACCTCATGAAACATGGGGCAGACATCACCCTCGCAGATGGCACGGTGCAACACCTCACCGGCACGCAAGTGCTCACAGCGGACGGCAACCTCACCACGCTCCTCTTGGGTAGCCTCATCGCCTTTGTAGTGGCGCTTATGGCTGTAAAATACTTCATCCACTACATTGCGCGCTATGGTTTCCGTGCATTCGGATGGTATCGCATCGTAGTGGGCGCAGTGATTTTGGCTTTGCCCCTCTGCGGAGTTAAACTCCAGACCGAAAACGAAAGCAAAACAGCAACACCTCACGCGGAGTCTGCTGCACAAAGTCGCACTAACATTCATTCTCAGCGCACTATCTCTTCGTCTCAGCGCACAATAACAGCAACGCAACGCCCTGCATGAACTTTTTAACTGGACAAATCCTAACCTTCGATAAGCCACTCGGGCTGACTTCTTTTCAACTGGTGGCAAAAGTGCGCTGGCTGCTCACTCGCGCCATGGGTGGAGTGAAAATTAAAGTGGGACATGCGGGCACTCTCGATCCTCTTGCCTCTGGCGTGATGGTGGTGTGCACAGGACGTGCCACCAAACAAATCGACACGTTGCAAGCTGGCGTGAAAGAATATATCGCTACCCTTCGCTTGGGAGCTACCACCCCCAGCTTTGACTTGGAGCATCCCGTAGACCACACCTACGCCACTTGCCACATCGACCACCAATTAGTGGAAACCCAACTCAAGAAGTTCATCGGTGACATTTGGCAAACTCCTCCTGCTTTCTCCGCTGTTAAAGTTGACGGCAAGCGCGCTTACGATTTGGCTCGCAAAGGAAAGGAAGTGGAACTCAAACCCAAGCTCTTGCGCATCGACGAACTCGAACTCTTAGATTGTGCCTTGGCAGGTGCAGAAAAGTTCTTGACCATCCGTGTGGTCTGCTCCAAAGGCACTTACATCCGTGCATTGGCACGCGACATCGGCGAAGCCCTCGGCAGTGGTGCTCATCTCACCTCGCTTCGACGTACTCGCGTGGGCGACTTCCGCGTGGAAGACTGCATGCAACTCGACGATTTCGAAGGTTGGCTAGCACAGCAAACCATAGAAACCGAACTTCCTCAATAAAATTCTTCATCTAGAAGTGCACCGACTGCCCACAGCAATGACGAGAGTGTCGCACTTCTCATACACCCAATTATATCTCACTTATGAAACTGTCTCAATTCAAGTATAAGCTCCCTCAAGAGAAGATTGCAGAATACCCTGCTCCCCATCGCGATGACTGCCGTATGCTAGTGCTCCATCGCAAGACGGGGGAAATTGAACACCGTGAGTTCAAAGATTTCTTGGAGTATTTCGATGAAGAAGATGTCTTCGTGTTCAACGACACTAAGGTCTTTCCTGCTCGCCTTTACGGCAACAAGGAGAAGACGGGTGCCCGCATCGAAGTGTTTCTCCTACGCGAACTCAACCGCGACCTTCGTCTTTGGGATGTTCTCGTAGATCCAGCGCGTAAAATCCGTATTGGCAACAAGCTCTACTTTGGAGAAGACAACTCCATCGTGGCTGAAGTTATCGACAACACCACAAGCCGCGGTCGCACCTTGCGATTCCTCTATGATGGTGATCACGATGAGTTCCGCCAACAACTTTATGCACTTGGCGAAGCTCCCATTCCTCATGAAATCATCAAGCGTCCTTCTGAACCCGAAGACTTGGAACGTTTCCAATGTATCTTCGCCAAACACGAAGGCGCGGTCACCGCTCCCACTGCAGGTTTGCACTTCAGTAAGAACATGATGAAGCGCATGGAAATCAAGGGCATCGAATCTGCTTTCGTCACCCTCCACTGTGGTTTGGGCAACTTCACCCAGACTGACGTGGAAGATCTCACCAAACACAAGATGTACAGCGAGCAAATGTTCGTGCGCAAGGAGTGCTGTGAGATGGTCAATACCGCAAAGGAGAAGGGACGCAAGATTTGCGCCGTAGGAACTACCGTGCAACGTGCCCTCGAAGCTAGTGTGAGCACAGAAGGTCGCATCAAAGAATTTGAAGGCTGGACGAGCAAGTTTATCTTCCCTCCCTACGATTTCTCGGTGGCTGACGCTATGTTCTCCAACTTCCACATGCCTGAGTCCACACTCCTCATGCTCACTGCAGCCTTTGGTGGCTACGAACACGTGATGAATGCCTACGAAGTGGCTTTGAAAGAAGACTATCGCTTCGGCACCTTCGGCGACGTCATGCTCATTGTTGATTAAAACTCATCAGTTTCTATGCACATACACATCGCCTTTGGTGCCAACCTTGGCGACCGCGAGGAGAACATTCACCAAGCTGTGCAACTGATGTCGCAGCAAGTGGGACCCCTTGTCCGCTGTTCCTCTCTCATCGAAACAGCTCCCGTGGACATGCTCTCCGACAACGCCTTCCTCAACGCTGTTGCCATCTTCGACACAAAACTCTCTCCTGGACGCATCCTCCAAATTGCCAAACGTATCGAACGACAACTCGGACGCGAGCGCAAAAGTGAAGGAGGGGAACACTTTGATCGTCCCATCGACATCGATTTGTTGCAATATGGTGATCACCACATTCACAACCGCGATTTAGAACTTCCCCACCCTCGTTTGGCAGAACGCGACTTTGTGCTTCGTCCCCTTGTCGAAATTGACCCTGATGGCGAATACGCAGGCGAAGGTGGTGGAACCTTCCGCCAACTGCTCGATAAGCTCACCCCAGATTATCATTTGGCTTTCCCCACAGAGCCCTCACTCTCTGACCTAGACAGCATCAATCGTCTGCTACCACAACTCACTCCAGGTAGAAAACTCGACTGGGCTTCGCTGGAACGCATCGTTCACCATCCCGATGTCCATCTCATCTTGGTGCACGCCAATCGTTCGGGCGAAATGCTGGTGGTGGGTATGGCCACACTGTGCATGATGTACACCCCCACTGGCACGAAAGCCTATGTGGAGGACGTAGTGGTCGATGAATTGCATCGGGGCAAAGGCTTGGGACGTCGCCTCATCCGCGCAGCTAAAGACCTCGCTGCTGAGCACCGCGCCATCACTCTCCACCTCACCTCCCGACCAGAACGCGTGGCTGCCAATGCGCTCTATGTGTCGGAAGGCTTTGAGCGCAGAGAAACCAACGTCTATTGCATTCGATTGTAAAAGAAAGGCGCAGCACACTCGCACGCTCTGTGTCTATTCAAGGCATAACTGCAATGCTGACATCCATCAAAGTCCTCACCCTCATGTCCAACGTCAACGAAGCTCTCGACGATTACGTAGCGAGTCACACCTCAGCAGCGCACCCCTATCTCTATCAACTCTATCGCGCCACACACACACAGCTCATTCGTCCGCGTATGGCGAGTGGTCCACTCCAAGGACGTTTGCTCACCATGCTCTGCCAGATGCACCAACCTCAGACTGTTGTAGAGATTGGCACGTATTCTGGCTATTCTGCCCTGTCGATGGCAGCTGGTATGCCACACGGAAGTGTGCTCCACACCTTTGAGATCAATGACGAACAAGAGGACTTCACACGCCCATGGCTAGAAAACTCCCCTTGGTCTTCCAACGTTGACATCCACTTCCATATCGGAGAAGTTGAAAAACTCCTCCCACCGCTCCATCTCACCATAGATTTAGCATTCATCGATGCCAACAAGCGCGACTATTGTGCTTATTTCGACCTTCTCTTCCCCATGATGCGAGTAGGAGGTTTCCTATTAGCCGACAACACCCTTTGGGATGGACATGTGGTAGAAGCCGAACGCAACGACGCGCAAACCGAAGGCATTCGCGCCTTCAACGACAAGATGGCAGCTGATTCACGAGTGGAAACTCTCATTCTTCCCCTCCGCGATGGACTCTCCCTCATTCGCAAGGTGAGCGACTAACCAGCAGCGAATCGAATAGGGCAAAACACACGAGGCTTTTCCCCATTGAGTGTACAAACTTCACACACGCTATGCACGGTAATTGCGATAAGGATTAAACTTATCGCGTAGTGTCCACTCGATTCTCTGCCATCGTTTGCCCTTCTTTCCATATACTATCAATCATATTCTCATGGAATCTACAAGACAACAAAAAATATCGCGACTGCTTCAGAAAGAGCTGAGCGAAATCTTCCTTTTACAAACTAAGTCTATGGCAGGCACGCTTGTTTCGGTGAGCAAGTGCTACATCAGCCCCGACATGAGCATCTGCCGCGCCTATCTCAGCGTCTTCCCCTCGGAGCGCAGCGAAGAGATTGTGGCAAACATCAACGGCAATGTCCCCGCCATTCGATTTGAACTCGGCAAGCGCGTGCGCCATCAGCTCCGCATCATCCCCGAACTCAAGTTCTTCGTAGACGATAGCTTGGACTATCTCGAAAACATCGACCGACTCTTGCAACAATAAGTTGTGCCTGCTCCCAACCATCGTAGGACAGCCGTAGGAAATCATCCATACATCAAGGCTAGAAACCAGTGCCACGCTGCTCCATAGCCAGCTTTTCAGCGCATCACAAGCGATTTCATCCATGTCACTCACCAACATCATTGCTCTCCGCTACCTCTTCTCCAAGAAGAGTCACAACGCCATCAACCTCATCTCGGCGATTGCCGTGGGGGGAATTGTAGTGGCGACAGCTGCCATGGTGTGCACGCTCAGCGTGTTCAATGGTTTTCGCGATCTCATCGGAAGTCTCTACACCACCTTCGATCCCCAGATTGTGGTAGTTCCTTCTACCGGCAAATATGCCCCAGAGGATGACATGGTGCTTCAGAAAGTGCAACTACACCCTGCCGTTGCCGCCAGCAGTGCCACGCTCGAACAGAATGCACTCATTCTCTTTCGCGGTCACCCTTTGGTAGTCTACATCAAAGGGGTCGACAAAAATTTTGAGAAAGTCACAGCCATCCGCTCCATCTTAGTCAATCCCAAGCGCAAACCTTTTGTCCTCTCCGCTGCCGGCGTGCAATATGGAGTGCTAGGTCAAGGACTAGCACAGCAGATTGGCACACTCGATTTTGAGCAACTCCAGATTTGCGCCCCACGTGACGGCGAGCGCATCAATCTTGCCAATCCCATCGAGTCCTTTTCAGTACAAGATCTACACAGCAGTGGGATGGCGTTCAATGTGAATCAGCGAAAATATGACGAGAGCTACATTCTCACTTCCAAAACCTTTGCTGAAGATCTCTTTGAAAAGCCAGGTCAACTCTCGTCGCTCGAACTCAAATTAAAACCCAATGCAGACCTCCAAGCTGTGAAGGAAGAGTTGCGCCACATTGTGGGCAATCGCTACAAGGTGCTTGATCGCATGGAGCAACAAGCCGACGTGTTCAACATCATGAACGTGGAGAAACTCATCGCTTATGTCTTTCTCACCTTCATTGTCCTCATTGCTTGTTTCAACATCATCTCTTCGCTCTCCATGCTCATCATAGAGAAACGCGATGATGCTGAGACCTTGCGTCACCTAGGACTCTCTCACAGCCGAATCCGAGGAATTTTCGTCCGCGAAGGCATGTTCATCTCTACGCTCGGAGCCTTACTTGGTTTAGCACTTGGCGGAGGACTCTGCTGGCTACAACAAGAGTACGGAATCATCAAGTTTGGAAGCGGACAGAATTTCATCATTCCTGCCTATCCCGTCAGCGTGCATCTCACCGACATCGCCCTCGTCTTAGCGACCGTCATCGGTGTGGGTTTCCTCTCTGTTTGGATACCTGTGCAGGTGCTCACCAAACGCTTGCTGCAATAATAGAAATCTCCCACAAAGTCACAGCAAGACATTGATAAGCAGAGATACTGCACCAATGCTGCACAGATTTCGCTCCATCAGCGTTCTATTTGACTCATCACACATCAACATATACATATCACACCTCAATATGTCTGAAAGAAAAGTACGCGTGCGCTTCGCACCCAGCCCCACAGGTCCTCTACACATCGGCGGCGTTCGCACCGCGCTCTACAACTATCTCTTCGCTCGTCAACATGGTGGCGACCTCGTGTTCCGCATCGAAGACACCGACTCCGCGCGTTTTGTGCCAGGAGCTGAGGACTACATCATTGAATCTTTCAAATGGCTCGGCATCCATTTTGATGAAGGCGTGAGCTTCGGTGGCGACAAAGGTCCCTACCGTCAGAGTGAACGTCGAGAAATCTACAAGAAATACGTAGATCAACTCCTTGCTGAGGACAAGGCTTACATCGCTTTCGACTCTCCCGAAGACCTCAATGCTGCTCGCGAAGCCACAGCCAACTTCCAATATGATGCTTCTACACGTGGCAACATGTGCAATTCTCTCACCCTTTCTGCCGAAGAGGTGGAACAACGCATTGCACGTGGCGACCAATACGTGGTACGTTTCAAAATCCAACCTGGCGAAGATGTACATGTAGACGACTTGATTCGCGGTGATGTGGTCATCAATTCCACGATTCTCGACGACAAAGTACTCTACAAAAGCGCAGACCAGCTCCCCACCTATCACTTGGCGAACATCGTAGACGACCACTTGATGGACATCTCACACGTGATTCGTGGTGAAGAGTGGTTGCCTTCTGCTCCACTCCACGTGTTGCTCTATCGCGCTTTCGGATGGGAAGACACCATGCCCCGCTTTGCTCACCTTCCCCTCCTCTTGAAACCCACCGGCAATGGTAAGCTCTCTAAGCGTGATGGCGACAAATTGGGCTTCCCCGTCTTCCCTCTTGAGTGGCATGCTGCCGATGGCACAGTCAGCAGTGGCTATCGCGAAAGTGGTTATCTCCCACAAGCCGTGGTCAACTTCCTTGCCCTCCTCGGTTGGAATCCTGGTGATGATCAGGAAATCCTCTCTATGGACGAATTGATTGAGAAATTCGACCTCAGCAAGTGCTCCAAAGCAGGTGCTAAGTTTGACTATGTGAAGGGTTGGTGGTTCAATCGCGAATATCTCCTCGCCGCTCCTGCCGAAACCCTCGCTCCTCAGTTGGTAGACATCCTTGCTCAGCACAACATCACCGCTTCTGCGGAGCAAGCTGCTGCTGTGATTGAGATGCTCAAGACCAAAAATATTGAGTATGTCGATGCACAAAGCGGACAAACCAAGAAGCGCAATGTGAGCTTTGTGGCTGATCTCTGGCCGCTCTGCGACTTCTGCTTCCTCGCTCCTACGACCTTCGACAAGGAAGATAAGTTCGTTCGTAAAAACTGGAAAGAAGACAGTGCAGCTGTCATGGCACAAGTGGCAGAACGTCTCGAAGCACTCACCGATTTTTCTGCTGAGAGTCAAAAGGCAGCCATCGATCCTTGGTGCGAAGCAGAAGGCGTAAAACCCTGGAATGCTTGGCGCGTAGCCCTCGTTGGCACTGGTAAAGGTCCAGATATGTACGAACTTTCAGCATTCCTTGGCAAAGAAGAAACACTGCGCCGCCTGCGTTTTGCCATCGAACAATTGGGATAACACTGCATGTATAGCTTAGGTATTTATCTCTACGCCCTTCTTGTGCGCCTTGTGGCGGCCCTTGGTCACCGCAAGGCGCGCGCTATGGTGCGTGGACAGCACGACACTTGGCGCATCCTCCGCGAGAAAATCGACCCTACTGCACGATATGTGTGGTTTCATGCCGCATCTTTGGGAGAGTTTGAACAAGGATTGCCCCTCATCGAACGTCTGCGCCGTGAACAACCCTCGCGCAAGATTCTTCTCACCTTCTTTTCGCCTTCTGGCTATGAAGTACGCAAGGACTACAAAGGCGCAGATGTGGTGTGCTATCTTCCCTTCGACAGCCCCACCGCTGCGAGACGTTTCATCAAATGGGCGCGCCCTGAGATGGCTTTCTTCATCAAATATGAGTTCTGGCGCAACTACATCGACATCCTCTCCAAGAAGGCTATCCCCATCTACAGCGTGAGCAGCATTTTTCGCCCTGGTCAAATCTTTTTCCGCTGGTATGGTCGCAAATATGCCCGTTGTCTACGCCGCATCACGCACTTTTTCGTCCAGAATGAACGCTCTGTCGAACTACTTCGCACCATCGGTGTGCAAGACAATGTGACCATCGTAGGAGACACGCGCTTCGATCGTGTCATCGACATCCGTAACAATGCCCGTCCCCTCCCACTTGTGGAACAATTCACGCGTGCTAAAGAGGACAGCAACGCAGCACCTTTCGTGCTTGTTACTGGAAGTTCTTGGCAACCCGATGAGGATATACTCTTGGACTACGTCTATCGTCATCCCGAACTTCGTCTCGTCATTGCTCCTCACGTGGTGAACGATGCACACATTCAGGAAATCGAACAAAAACTCACCACTCCTGCTCTGCGTTATTCGCAAGCGACATTGGAAAATGTGGACGATTACCGCGTACTCATCATAGATGGCTACGGATTACTCTCATCGATCTACCGCTATGCCACAGTGGCTTATGTGGGTGGTGGCTTTGGTGTAGGCATCCACAACGTGCCCGAGGCAGCTGTCTACGGCATTCCTGTCATCATCGGTCCCAATCACCAACGATTTGCCGAAGCCATGGCACTCATCGCCAATGGAGGATGCAAAAGCATTGAGAACGCTGAGGATTTCTCCGCCATTATGGATGACTTCTTGGAAAATCCTGCGCACATCACCCAAGCTGGAAACGCAGCAGGCGACTACATTCACCAAAATGCTGGAGCTACTCCCGTGATCTACCAGCACGTCTTCGCACGAGTCTAGACTTAGCTACCCTAGAAACTAGAAAAACTAGAGATTCTAGAATAACTAGAAATTCTAGAAAATCTAGGACTTCTAGCCTCTAAGCTCTAACGTCTAAAGTCTACCCTCTAATGTCTAAAACCCTACAAGTTGCCATTCTCCTCGCCGGAGGTTCGGGTCATCGCTACGGAGCAGACTGTCCCAAACAGTTCGTTCGCATCGGAGAACGCACCGTTTTAGAGCATAGTCTTGCAGCTTTCGAGCAATCACCGCACATAGATGCCGTAGTGGTCGTGTCGCATCCTCAGCATCTCGATGAGGTGCGTCAGCTTCTTCCCCCATCTCAGCACCCCAAACTCCGTGCAGTGGTGGCAGGAGGGGCAGAGCGACAGGACTCTACCCTCAATGCTCTGCGCGCACTGGAGCAAGTCACCAACCTACCTTTGGAGCAGCTTCGCATCCTCATCCACGATGCAGTGCGCCCAGCTGTAAGTCAAGCCGTGATTGAGCGCGTTTGCACTGCGCTCGACACGCATGCTGCCGTCAATCTCGTAGTACCAGTGACAGACACCTTGTTGGAAATAGACGAAAACGGCACCACTGCAGCCATGCCTGCGCGCGCTCGTTTCCGCCGTGTGCAAACTCCACAAGGGTTTCAGGCTGCCACTCTCCAACACGCCTATGATGTTGCCCTCACCGATCCCAACTTTCAAGCTACAGATGACTGCGGTGTGGTGTTTCGTTATCTTCCGGATATCGAAATTGCCTTGGTGGAAGGCGAACAAAGCAACATCAAACTCACCTATCCCGAAGACTACCACGTGCTGCACCACCTTCTCGTAAAATCCTAATCCAATCGCGAGCTGCGCTGCGGCACATCCGCAATCACGCATTGTAGTGATTCGCCCGTCTTCTCCCACTTCTCCTAAACTCTTGCTTCAATGAATCTCACCCCTCTCGTTCGTCGCTTCTTCGCCCACCGCGTGCGCACCATACAGTCCTATCCCGAACAAGGAGAAATGCTGCAACGCCAAGTGTTGGCGCGCTTGATTCGTCAAGCAGCTCGCACCGCCTATGGTGAACGTCACGATTTCAGTTCCATCACCTCCTATGAGAGTTTCGCACAGCGCGTCCCCCTCAACGACTATGAGAGTCTGAAAACCGACATCGACCGCATGCGCCACGGAGAGTCTAGCATCCTCTGGCCAGGAAAAGTGCGCTGGTATGCCAAATCTTCCGGCACCACGAACGACAAGAGCAAGTTTATCCCTGTCAGCAACCAAGGACTCCAACAACTTCATTATGCTGGTGGACGAGATTCTGTGGCACTCTATCTGCACCACAATCCCGAGAGTCGACTCTTCACAGGTAAATCGCTCATTCTTGGCGGTAGTCACCAACCCAACTACGACTCCACCACTTCGCGCGTGGGAGATTTGAGCGCGATTCTCAACGAAAATGCCTCACCCTTCGTGCGCCTGTTCCGTGTGCCCTCCAAGCGCGTGGCACTTTTGGAAGATTTTGAACAAAAACGCGACCTCATTGCACAAGAAACCCTCCACGCCAACGTTACCTCTATAGCCGGTGTACCCTCGTGGATGATGGCAGTGCTCATGCGCTTGATGGAGATTTCGGGTGCAAAAGACCTCACCGAGGTGTGGCCCAACTTAGAAGTATTCTTCCACGGTGGAGTGGCTTTCACCCCCTACCGCGAACAATACCTGCGCCTCATCCCTTCCGACAAGATGCACTACATGGAAACCTACAATGCTTCGGAAGGATTCTTCGGACTCCAAACCGATCCTGCCGATAAGTCCATGGAGTTCATGCTCGACTACGACGTCTTCTATGAATTTATCCCTCTCGAAGAAGTCGGCAGCGACAATCCCACCATTCTCCCCATCTGGGAAGTGGAGGCAGGTCGCAACTATGCCCTCGTCATCTCCACCTCGTGTGGTCTTTGGCGTTACCAAATCGGCGACACTGTGCGCTTCACCCAAGTGCGCCCTTGGAAGTTCATCATCTCTGGTCGTACCAAGAGCTTCATCAATGCCTTTGGTGAAGAACTCATGGTGGACAATGCCGAAGAAGGTCTCAAAGCTGCCTGCGAAGCCACGGGAGCAGAAGTGAGCGAATACACCGCAGCCCCAGTGTTTATGGATGCAGAAGGCAAATGTCGCCACCAGTGGGTCATCGAATTCCGTCGTGCTCCAGAGGATGTAGCAGCTTTCGCACGCCATCTCGACCAAGCCTTGCAGCGCATCAATTCGGACTATGAGGCGAAACGCTACAAGGATATTACGCTCCAAGAACTAGAAATCGTGCCTGCCCGCGCCAATCTCTTCAACGATTGGCTCAAGAGCCGTGGCAAACTCGGTGGACAACACAAAGTGCCCCGCCTGAGCAATACGCGCGACATCATTGAGCAGATCCTAGCTTTCAATGTGTAGTTGCTACACATTAGGATAAACGGCTACACTATGTCCTGTGCAAACAGACGAAAATAGCGTGCCAGCATTCCTCTACTCTGATTTTTCACCTTCAACATGCTCACCGCATGAAAAGATTCACCCTCTTTCTCCTCGCTCTCATCGGACTCACAAGTCTGATTGCTGCCTGCGCCAACCAAGGTGCTGGCCCTGATGGCGGACCCTATGACGAGACTCCACCACACATCGTGGGAATGACTGCCCCGGAGCGACTGCAAAACGGCAAGCGCACCAAGTTCTCTCTGGTCTTCAACGAGTTGATCAAGGTGGATAATCCCACGGAGAAAATCATCGTGTCGCCTCCCCAGATTGAAACGCCCGAGATTAAAGTGTCAGGACGTCGCATCACCGTGGAATTGCTCGACTCGATGCGACCCAACACCACCTACACGGTGGACTTCTCTGATGCCATCACCGACAACAATGAGGGAAATCCGCTCGGACAATACACCTACATTTTCTCCACAGGTCAGACCACCGACACCATGCAAATGTCGGGCTATGTGCTCAATGCCGAAGATCTCGAACCTGTCAAAGGCATCCTAGCGGGGCTCTATCAGCAGCACCATGACAGTGTCTTTGCACAACGCGCTTTCGATCGCGTAGCCCGCACCGATGCTTCGGGATTTTTCTCCATCAAAGGAGTAGCACCCGACAGAGACTATCGACTCTATGCCTTGCAAGATGCCGATGGCGACTTCCATTTCACGCAACCTAGTGAGATGCTCGGTTTCCTCCACAACGATCTACGTGCTGGTGCTTTCCGCGACACGCGCTATGACACCCTGTGGGTGGACTCTGTGCGCTACGACTCCATTCGCATCATACCCTACACGCACTTCACCCCCGATGATTTGGTGGTGCGAGCCTTCAAGGTTGATGTCAATACGCGCCACTATCTCAAAGCGCAGCGCGATGTGCCGGAGTGGTTCACCACTTTCTTCACAGGGCCTAGCCGCAAACGTCCTACCATCCAGGGCCTCAACTTCGATGCGCGTAAAGCCTTCGTGGTGAATGCTTCTGCGGGCAACGACACTCTCACATATTGGTTGGCAGATACCACGCTGTTGCGCCAAGACACCTTGCGATTTGCCTACACTTACGACAACTGGGACGACTCTCTGGCGCAGATGCTACCGAAGACCGACACCCTCGAACTCGTGCCTAAAACGACTTTTGCAAAGCGCGCTGCCAACGAAGCCAAGGAACTGGAGAAATGGAACAAGCAACGTGAAAAGCGTGAGAAGCGTGGAGATTTCTCTAAGTCACAACCGCCGATGGTGGCCCTACAACTTCGCGCAGACGTGAGCAGTTCTTTGGTGCCTAACCGCAACATCCTCATTCAGTTTGACCAACCTTTGCAGCATTTCGACACTAAAAAGCTGCATCTCCGGTTGAAAAAAGATAGCACCTACCACGATGCACCGTACGCGCTCGACACAGTGCCCAATAACATCTTGGCTTATCGTCTGCGCGCAGAGTGGCGACCGGGACAAGAATATCAGTTGGTCATCGACTCAGCAGCCATGACCAGTCTGTATGGCCGCGTCAATCTCGCCACCGACAACAAGTTCTCGATTGCTAAACTCGAAGACTTCGGCACGGTGTTTCTTTCACTCTCTAATGCCCACGAATCTACGGTGGTGCAACTCCTCGGCAGCGATGGCAAACCCGTGGCACAAGCACCCACTAAAAATGGCCGTGCTGAGTTCTACTACGTGCAACCCGGTAAATACTACCTCCGTTGCTTCTTCGACCGCAATGGCGATGGCAAGTGGACCACGGGCAGTTGGTCACCACGTCGCGACCCAGAAGAGGTGTACTATTTCCCAAAAGAAATTGAGGTACGCGCCAACTGGGACTTGAATGAGTCGTGGGATGTTACCGCCCTACGCTTAGACAAACAAAAACCTGACGCGCTTGTCAAGCAGCGCAGCGACAAACAAAAGATTGACACACACCAGCGCAACATCGAACGCTTGCGCCAACGTGGAGAATAATGGGTTAAGGTCTCCCTGCTCTAGACTTCATCGTGATAGTTTAGGGGTTTATCCTCCTCCACTCCATTTACAGTAACCATAAATTCCCCTCGAAGCTGACAGAGAAGACCCACTTTTCTCTGAACTCTTCGAGGGGAATCTAATAAAATAGCCTATGAAACTCGTTATTG
>ERZ772910.588-NODE-588-length-20574-cov-5.619085_pt1 | contig 20574 bp, 17 predicted proteins | sample MGYA00511357_ERZ772910 | MGnify/ENA primary metagenome ERZ772910 (study PRJEB29015, sample SAMEA2738096) | human oral metagenome | biome: human oral; feature: human-associated habitat; material: saliva | place: China | collected 2193 ... | reverse complement strand
CTTTTCCCTCCGCTGGATAAGAGGAATACTTGCGATAAGGCGAAGGGCTTGCGTACCACTTCGGAGAGGTATATCGGGGAGCTGGACGTGCGAAGCCTTAGCACTCTGAATAGAGGGCAGGACTCTCAGCAACAGTCTCTATATATATTAGGGGCGAGTGCTCTCCGACGGGGTGCGACATCCTCCCGTAGGAGTGGGGTGTGCGAACCTATATAGGTCGCTGCTCCGACCAATATAGGTCGACGTGACGACCAGTATAGCTTCGTGTCGTGACCTATATAGGTTCACCCGCTGACCTATATAGGTCGGTAGCACCCCCTCCCGAGAAGGGGGCGTTAGGAGGCTATGGTAATGCTGCCGATTATTCTCATCTTTACGCTGCTAAATGACGCCGAGGACATCCGTCCCTGCAGGCTAATAAAGAGTGAATAGACAATGATGAATAGCATACTATATAGAGTGCGGCTTGTGGGGCTCCTCTTGCTTGCGGTGGGTGGGAGCTACGGCACGTCGCAGGCACAAGAGGATTATCGTATGTTCGAGGCCAAGACGCCTCAGTTGGACCCCGCCTATGCCAAGGGGGTGTCGGGACATATAGCGGGAGAGCCACGTCAGGGGCAACTTGTGATGGCTGGTGGGTGTAACTTCCCCGACCGCCCAGCTCGAGAGGGTGGAGCGAAGCGCTACTATTCCGAGATCTATATTGCCGACTATCTTGGCGCATTTAATCTTGCTTGTGAGACAAAGGCTTCGGAGCTGGATATGGGGTGGAAGCTCGTAGGGCATTTGCCCCACCCAACGGCCTATGCGGCATTCCAGCTGTATGATGATCAGCTCATCGTCGCAGGTGGGCAGTCTGCTGCGGGAGACCTAAGTGACGCCTATATCATTCAGCTGAGCGATAGCCTTGACGTGGAGATCACTCCGCTACCCAGCTTGCCAGAGCCTCGTAGTGGGATGGCTTCAGCTCGCATAAAGAATGTGCTCTACCTCATAGGGGGCCGTGTGAATGGGAAGCTCTCCAATACCGTCCTGTCTCTCGACCTCAGCCGTCCGCAAAAGGAGTGGCGTGAGGAGACGCCTTATCCGCATAGCCCTTTCCTCAAGCTCGTAGCTATGACGAATCAGGATGAAAGCGACACTTCTCCCGGCGTCCCATACTTAGAGCTTATGGGATCATTCACAGGTGTAGATGAGCCCGATCAACGAGTCCAGGCTGATGTCACCTATATGACTTATACACCTCAGACGAAGCAGTGGCAGACTTACAAGATCGCACCCGATGACCCCATCGCTGCCCATGGCTTTGGGGGCGGTTATGCTTCGCAGTGTGAGCCCAGCTTCTCTGGTGGGGTGCGGGCTGATCTCTTTGTGATGGCACTCCAGCGAGAGAAGGATCTGAAGGCAGCGAAAGCTAAGGGCAATCGTCGGCTGGTGAAGAAGCTACAGGCAGAGCAGCGTGCTTATCTCGGCCATGACCCTGCATGGTATGGTTTCTGCAGCGACTGGTACTCCTTCGATAGGTCGAGAGGGAGGGGGGAAGCGAAAAGCGGATTTCGCTTCGATGGACGAGCAGATGCGGTCTATCTGGATAGGTGTTCTTCTATGATGGATGGTATGCTAATTGGAGGGGAGACGATGCCAGGTGTGCGTACTCCCAGTATCGTCATCTTTACGACAGCCTGCGATCCACCGAAATTTTATGTGACGACCGACCCGAATTACCAGTAGGGTGACCCGGGCTCTCCCCAATAATTACCGATAGCCTATAAGAGAAAGTCGCGAGACGATAAATACACGTCCCCACCCGCAGCCTCAGCTGCGGGTGGGGACGTATCGCTTCTATCGGTGAGGCCTATTCTTCGTATCTTTGCACGCCCTGAAAGGGCATGAGAATGATGTGCTCACAGGGACTTCCATAGAGTTTGTTTCGCTGATGGTCCGTGGTATATGCACGCGACAGGATTAACCCTCATAAAAATTCGAACAGATGATATTTGAAACGCTATTTTTCATCACGCTGGTGGTCATCATCTGCCTGCTGACCATGCTGGCGAATAAGATCAAGATCGCTTACCCTATCTTACTTGTCTTGGCCGGACTGGCGTTGAGCTTGGTGCCTGGAATGCCACAAATAAAGGTGGAGCCCGAATGGATCTTTATTATCTTCCTTCCACCCTTACTCTTCGAAGCGGCCTATGGCGCTTCGTGGAAGGAGCTATGGAAGTGGCGACGCATTATCTTGAGCTTTGCATTCCTTGTCGTCTTCATCACGGCTTGTGTGGTGGCCCTTGTGGCGAACGCTATCTTGCCCGGCTTTTCTATTGCTTTAGGCTTCTTGCTCGGGGGGATCGTCTCGCCTCCTGATGCTGTAAGCGCTCAGGCGATCATGCGCTTTGTGAAGGTGCCGAAGCGTTTTTCCTCCATATTGGAGGGGGAGAGCCTCTTCAATGATGCCAGCTCCTTGATCATCATGCGCGTGGCCCTCGTTGCCGTTGGTACGGGGCAGTTTGTCTGGTATCAAGCAGCTGGTAGCTTTGTGTGGATGATCGTGGGCGGATTATTGGTTGGACTGGCGGTGGCTTGGGTGATGATCAAGCTACATCACTACCTGCCTACCGATGAGAAGATCGATGTGGTCTTCACTCTGATATCTCCCTATATCATGTATATCGCTGCCGAAGAGGTCGGGGCATCAGGAGTAATAGCCGTTGTATCTGGAGGCTTGTACTTGAGCAGCCGGAATATCCTCTTCATGGATAGTAGTTCTCGCTTGAGTGGATGGAACTTCTGGCATAACTTTGTCTTCCTGCTGAATGGTCTTGTCTTCCTACTTATCGGCCTGGACCTACCCGAGGTGGTCGCTGGTATGCGTGAAGGGGGGGATGAGCTTGTCCACGGCGACGTGGTATGGTCTCTTGATCTCGGCGGTGCTCATCTTAGTTCGTCTGGCGTGCAGCTATGGGGCAGTCATGACCACGCTCTTTATGCGGAGATTCATCAAGGTGGCTGACCCGAACTACTATGGCCTGCACGTTCCCTTCGTCTTGGGCTGGTCGGGCATGCGCGGTGTCGTGTCCTTGGCCGCCGCTCTCTCCATCCCGATGATGACTGAGGCGGGGGTGCCTTTCCCAGAGCGCTCGATGATCATCTATATCACCTTCGTAGTGATCCTGGTGACCCTGCTTCTACAAGGGCTCACCCTGCCTATCTTGATCGAGCGGATGAAGCTCCCTGCCTTCAATGATTACCTCCCCGAGCAAGAGACCGAGTCAATCATACGCAAAGGCCTCGCCGATGTCAGCTTGCGCTATCTCCGAGAGAACGAGATGTGTGAGCTCATCAGCGATAGCCAGCACTTGCAGTCGATGGTCTCCCACTGGATGACGCAGCTGGAGGAGGAGGGGCAGACCCCGCTCTATGACGCGTCGAATGAGCTTTATTCGAATATCTTGGATCAGCAGCGCCTGTACCTCTATCACTTGAATAAGGAGCATGCTAATATCAATGAGGATATCGTGAATCGCTTTATTCAAAGGATCGACCTGGAGCAGGAGCGCCTGAAGTACGAATAAGCTCTGAAAGCTCTAAAGCAATCGTCCCCACCCGCAGCTGAGGCTGCAGGTGGGGACGATACTTTTATAGCGGCTTATGGGCGGAGAGCCTTAGCCCAAGCTGTAGGTGTGGACGCTGGCGCCTTGGGCAGAGGGTAGGTAGTTGATGCCCCACCAGCACATCTGCAGGAGGATGAACGAGATGAAGAGCCCCCAGAGCGCAGCACGGCGGTAGCGGTCCGAACGGATGCGCACGTGGATATAAGCCAGATAGGCGAACCATGTAGCGGCAGCCCAAGTCTCCTTGGGGTCCCACGCCCAGTAGTGCCCCCAGGCTTCCTTCGCCCAGAGCGCTCCGAAGAGAATACCGACGGTCATGAACGCCCAGCCGACTTGCACGAGGTTGTCGCAGATATCCATCTCGTGGTCGTTGATGGGTGACTTCTTGAACCACAGTAGGTAGGCCGACATCAGTGCGGCGGCACCCAGCACGGCGTAGGCGAACATATAGACGATGACGTGCGGAGCGAACCATGGGCTCTGCAGCGCTGGCATGAGCGTCTTGTTGTGGATGTCGGGGTTGACGATATTGATCGTGGTGAAGACGCCTGCCAGGACGGTGCTGAAAGCAAGGATCCAAGGGTAGCGCCAGCGCGAATAGACGATCAGCCCCGCCGTGGGGAGGAAGAAGGCGTACCACAGGCGGGTCTCACCCATCGTGCGAAGGGGCGGACGCTCCAGCGACATCCACAGCCCGAGGATGAAGGCGAAGTAAACGAGTAGTCCCGCAGCGGTGAGGAGATAGGTCGGGAGTGGACGTTTTTTCCAAGCCGTCCAAGCACCACCCGCCCACAGAAGGAGGGCAGGGATAGCGAAGAATATGAAGGAATCCCAAGTCATGAGGATAGAGTTGATAGGGTTGGGGTGAAGATGCAGAAGGGGTAGGGTAGCTTGTCCGTGAGCCATTGGAGCGGTGTTCTCTCGGGGTAGGTACTTCCCCTACACTTAGGTCGCCTTACTTAGCGGCGGCGCTTCTGTGCTGTGATGAAGGTGAGGATAGCGCCAGCCAAGAGTAGGTAGATACCCACATAGACGGCGGGGAGCCAAGGGTCCTTGACGAGCTCGAAGGTGCTGGTCTCGCTCCAGCGACCCATCGCTTCATCATAGCTGAGCTGGTAGATCTTCCATCCGTCGACCGTCACGGGCTTGTTGACCTCGACGGTGGCGACGATGTTCTTCTGCGTCTGCGTATAGATATGGATGCGTGAGGCGTAGCGCTCGGGTTCGCGGCGTGCCATCACGAGGCTCAGGTCCTTCGTGAGCTTGAGCTCTTGGAAGGGGAAGAGGTAGCTACCGCAGGTGACCCATCCGATGATGGGCTTGCCCACTTCCTTGCCATTCTTCATCGGTTGGGCCTCGACGAGGAGTGCCGTCACAGCGCCCGATGAGCCCCACTCCACGTACTTCGTCGTGTCGGCCGTGATGACGGGGGCAGCGAGGGGATAGTTCTTGTGTACACGGATGCGCCACTGCGACAGCATGCCTTCCTGGAAGTGCTTATCGATAAGGACGATCTGTGGGTTCTTCTCTGGTATGGACTTCCCTGTCTTACTATTGATGAGGAGGAGCTTGGGGGGATATTCGTCGATGGTGAACTTCTCCAGCTGGATGGCCAGCGGTAGCTCCATGAAGCCCTGATCGTGGGTGGCACGCCACTCGGGCATGTCGGTGGTGGCCTTGAGCTTCACGCGCTCCATATCGGCACTGCCGAGCGTCGCGGCGACGATGGCGATGAAGAGCCCGATGTGGGAGAGTAGCGACGGTACCTCTCTCAGGCGGAAGTGTAAGATCTGTCGTATCGCGATGAGCCCCACGATGCCAGCGAGGCGGGCATAGATGAGTACGAAGGGCCAGAAGGACAGCATTCGTGTGAGCCCAATGGGGTCGATAGCTCGCTCGTGGGGGGCTACCTGACGGGTAAGCCCCATGGCTACGGTGAGTATAGCTGCGTAGATGAGTGTGGGGACAGCCGCTTCGACAGTGAAGAGGAAGGAGAAGAGGCGGACCCGATGACGTAGCGCGTAGATGATGACGAGCAGGAGGAGGTAGAAAGCAAGGACGATGGCATTCACCGGGAAGGCGAAGGCTGACCAGTCGATCGGGCCTGACGTGTACTGCAGCAGGAGCCCAACGAGGATCAGGCCTGCACCAGTGACGAAGCCTTCTCTCATTTTCCAGAGTGCGTTGAACATAGACGGGGAAGCGGTTGGGGTTGTATCGAAAGCGCGGCGGCAGACGATGAGGTCTGTCGCCGCGCTGAAGTCAAGAGGATATTCAGATGATGTGTGTCAGGGCAACAGGCTCGGCTTAGAGCTCGATGAGCTTGCCTTGTGCCTTAGCCGACTGTACCCACTTAGGTACGACGGTCTTCATGAACTCAGCCTTATCAGCCTGGAGCTTCTTGCCGTCGAGGCCGATGTAAGCCCAAGCCTTTTCCTTCGTGGAGATATCAGGCATGGGGACGTCACCTGCGAAGCCGTGGCGAGCCAGTACCTTGGCGATGGCGAGGCGAGCTTCCTGAGCATAGCCGAGGCTCTGACCGAGGATACGCGTCACTTCCTGTGGAGCGTGGAAGGAAGCACCGTGGCTGGCGACAGCGAAGTCCCAGCGCCACTGGCTCTTGCGGATGGCCTGCAGAGCATCCTTCATCTCGGCTTCGGTAGCACCGTTGTCCCAAGCGTACTTAGCTTCGATGTGGGCCTTAGCGAGCTCCTTCTCTACGCGGTTGCGCACGTCGTTGGCCATGCGCTGACGTTCGTAGACGTTCTGACGGAGCGTCTCAGCATCCTCGCGGTGGCAGGTCTGACAGGTCTTGTCGATCTTCGCCAGAGGGCTGGTGATCTGGTGGTCAGAGTACTTCACCCCGCCTTCGCTCACGTAGGGCATATGGCAGTCTGCGCACGATACGCCGCGCTGGCCGTGGATACCCATACGCCACAGCTCGTAGTCGGGGTGCTGAGCCTTGAGGATGGGAGCGCGAGAGATCTTGTGCGTATAGTCGGAGTAGTTCATCTCGTCGTAGTAAGCCTCTATATCCTCGACCGTGAAGCCCTTGTCGTGGGGGAAGGTGAGGTACTTGCCATCGCCCTTGAAGTAGTACTCGGTGTGGCACTGGGCACAGACGAGTGAGCGCATGTGCTGGTGGGACTGCTTGGAGACATCTTCGCCACGACGCTCAAAGGCTTCGTAGAGGGCGGGGCGTGCGGGCTTGAGCTTCATGGTGCGGGCATCGTGACAGTCGGAGCAGCCGATGGTGTTCACGATCTCGGGTCCCCACTGGCTCCAGGGAGCCTTGTAGAACTCAGCGATACCCTTCTCCTTCATGATGCGGGGCACGTCGGGGCCCTTACACGTCCAGCAGGTACCAGGCTGGATATCCTTGTTGCCGTTCACGCCAGGGGAGCCGGTACGAAGGATCTCGTCCATGTCTTCGATAGCGTGCTTGTGTCCACGAGGCGTGTTGTACTCCATAGAGAAGGAGTAGCCAGCCCATAGCACGACCATCTCGGGGCGGGCAGCGAGCACGTCGACACGCTGCGAGCTATTGAACTCACCCTGGTAGGTGGTGTCGGCGGTCTTGAGCCACGTCTGATATTCACGGGGGAAGTCTTCGGCGAACAGCTCGTTCTGTGCCACGATAGCGTCCTTGAAGATGTGCTTGCGGTTGTTGTAGATGCTCACCACCTCGGCGCGGCGCTCCAGGAGTGAGGAGACGATGAGTCCGAGGACGAAGACTACGACCATAGAGCCTCCGAATAGGAGCCATCCCTGCCAACGTTTCAATTGTTGTGCCATGATTTTGAGTCTCTTTTATTTGTTATTCTGATATTATGCTTGCGTGGTGAGGATGCTTAGTTCAGCATCTTCTGCAGCCAGTCGGGCACTGGCGAGTCGGGCAGGGGTACTTCGGCCCCTGGGGTCGAGGAGAGGGAGTTCATCCTGCCGTGGGCCACGTCGCGGTGGCAATCCCAGCAGGCTTTCCCTTCGTCGCACTTGGCGTCCATGTAGGTGATGCGCCCCGTGTTGACAAGCTCGGTATTGAGGGTGGCGTGGCAGCGCACGCAGTTTTCCATGATTACCTCAGCGCTCTCGTCGATGGCTTGGATGGCCTGACGCTCTTGGCGCGTGACGAACTTGTAGACGTGGTTCATACCGTCCTTCCCCTTGAAGAAGTATTTGCGGAAGACGTTGTCGTGCGGTACGTGGCAGTCGTTGCACGTGGTGTTGCGGGCGTGGGCGCCGTGCATCCACGTGGCGTAGTAAGGAGTCATGATGTGGCAGTTGACACAGGCCGAGGGGTCATCTCCTAAGTAGGTGTGGAACCTAAGCAGATAGAGGAAGAGCCCACCTAAACCCACCACAACGCCACACACGAGCAGCATGGCCACCTTGGCACGGTAGCTCAAGCGCGGTAGTCGTTGGAGGAATCGGTTCATTATCATGAGGTCTAAGTGATGAATACGTCACAAATATAATTAACTTTTCTTTGCTCCTACAGCCAATTTCTTTAGCTTTTTAAGGAAGCTAACCTGCTGGCATAGCGCCCCGTTAACTCCCGTAAAATGCGCGCTCTTCCTCTGGTGATAAAAGAGAGGGGGAGTGTGAAGGGGGGGGGGCCGTCGTTCAGAGTGGAGTGGATGGTTTCAAATAACCCTAAGGGGACGAGATGATTTACTATATTTGTGGGGGTAATCTCCAGCCCAACAGTTGGAGAGTCTTATTAATCACTAAATACTAATACTTCGATGAGACTGTTAAGTGAACTAGAGCAAAAGATATGCGATTGTATATTAACTCGTGAAGGTCCGAATAACCTACTTCAAAATGTCTTGGATCCTTTGTTGGGAAATGTGAAAATCGAAGTTAAGGATGTAGGAGAGAAGTATGAGGTTGAAATATGCTACAAGGAGCGGGTTAGTGACTCAGAGGATGAGGAAACTCATGAGCTAATTCTTACAGCTGTGAATTTAATTCAGTTGCTGGAGCGAGAGGGATATATTATGCTTTATATGGTTTTAGATAAACAGCTCTCCGAAACATCCTTTGGACCTGGTGCCAGCAATCAGTCTACTGTTGATAGATCGAAGATAAATGATGATGATGTGAAAAAGCTCTTGGCAGAGTATGTTTGGAAAAGGATATACGTGACAGAGGAATTTAGAGTCTTTTGTGCGAATGGCTGTATCCCTCGAGCGGACGTACAGTTCAACCAGAGTCTCGAGCTAACCAGGCAGAGTCTTGGCAAAGCCCGAACCTCTAATCGTATTGCTATAGCCACTTTAGCCATCACTTTTCTATCCTTCTTGGTGTCGATAGCCGCAAGTTGGGGCTGGAGGCCTAGCTTCTTCTCCTAGGAGCTTACTCTTTCAGCGGACAAGTCAGAGCCGAAGCAATAACCTCGCTTCGGCTCTGTCGTTTTTAGGGATGAGGGGAAAGGGAATATTCGTCCGGGAAGAGGTCGGTCTATCTGTTAAAGGTAAAGGGGGCTTCGTCTGCGGAAAAGGATTTTCCTATGCGGAAGAAAGAACGATTTTATCCGAAGGGAGAGGAGGCGCCGTCCAAAGGAGAAGGAAACGCTGTTCGCAGAAAATGGGAGCTTTGTGCGCAGGTGAAGGAGACGCTTTCCGTGGGTAAACTTACTTCTGTGCGGAGGCGGAAAAACTTGCGTGCGCAGGGCGGAAAATTTCTGTGCGCACGAAAATAAATTTCCGTGCGGAAGAAAATATTTTTTCGTGCGCACAGAAATTTATTTGTTTCCGCAAGAAAATCTGCCTAACTTAGCAGAGCGTTCTAACGCGTTGTTTAACAATAAATTAATCTATCATGATCAAGATCAAAGCTGTTGAGCGTAAAGTCGGCTTCAACAAGACCGGAAAAACCCTCTGGTACCCCGCTATTCACCTGCATTCTGATGTCAAGTTCGAGGAGTTCATCGAGCTCGTTTCGGACGAGACGACGGTATCTTCGGCCGATGTCAAGGCGGTATTTGACCGTGCTTCGAAGGTGCTCGTTCGCCTACTCCAAGACGGCAAGAGCGTCGACTGTGGCGACATGGGTACCTTCCGCCCCAGCATCACCGCCAAGACGGGTACGGGCGTGGAGAGCGCCGAGAAGGTCAGCGTCGAACTCGTCGACAAAGCCAAGGTCATCTACACGCCTCGCGTCAAGGTCAAGACGGCGCTCAAGGGCGTCCGCCTGGAGCGTGCCGAGCGTGTCCTCGATGTCCCGTATAAGTCTTCGGAAAAGAAGAAAAAGGACAAGCCCGAAGGTGGCGGATCCACGCCCGCACCAGGCAACGGTGACGGCCACGTAGGTATCTAAGTCTTCGCCGAAGCGCCAACGAACGGAGCCACCCGACGTGATGCCGAGAAGCATTGCGTCGGGTGGCTCGCTGTATGGGGGAGGCATTTGCTCCGCTCCATTACTTATTATCGTACTTTTATGGGGAACAAAACTTATCGTTTATGAAGAGCAGATACAATAGATTCTTTATCGGGGCAATCATCCTCGTTGTCGTTGGCTTCCTCACGGGCTGTGCGATGCCACGTGTCCCGACTGTCCAGGTGAATAAGGACCTTCGGGCCTACAGCTACGTCTACATCCCAGCGACCCAACCAGTACAGGAGACTTCGGAGCAAAAGATCGAGTCGGTCAATCCCCGCGATCTGATAGCTGGCGCCTTTGCCAAGAAAGGCTTCATTATCCTGCCCAGCGTGGATGAGCGCTTTAGAGCCAAGACCCTGATGGTGGGCTATGGTCAAGGTCGAGGGCGCAGCGTCACGTTGAGAGAGGTGACCATCCAGTTGGTGTCGGCTGAGACGGGCGAATTGGTGGCGACTGTGACCTCTGAGGGGTTGGGCGTTACGGAGGTTGATAGGGTTGAGTACGCTATCACGAGAGCCTTGGAGGCGCTGCTCAAATAGTCTAGCTATAATAAGGCCTTCGGGCCTCCCGATCAAATAAAAAGCGAATCGCTGTAGGAGCATCTCCTGCAGCGATTCGCTTTTTTGTGTAGGCGTCGTTGGCTACTTGAGGCGGGCGGCGATCTTGTCGCCGAGGACGCGGATGGCTAAGCGTGCGAAGAGATAGTACTTGGCGCACTTGGCGTAGAGTGGGCGGTCGGGCGTCACGATGATCGGGGTGTAGGCCTTGTTGTAGTTGGCCTTGAGCGCCTTCTTGTGGCCGTAGACACCTGCCGTATCAAAGATGGAGTAGCGCAGGCCGATCTCTTGGGGCTTGTCAAGCATGCGGTAGTCCTTCCCCTCGACGAGCGTGGGGCGCATGGCTTCGATGACCTTGGTGTACATGACGGGACCGGTCGTGCGCAGGACACCCCACAGACCCGCTCCGTGGCGGAAGGGCGTGTATTCATCAATGTTGCGCAGCATCTGCAGGATGACGGCACGCAGGAAGGGGTGACCCGCTACGGAGGCAATGCACCACTGGATGTATTCGCCACGAGGAAGGGTGCCCAGCTCGGGGTAGATGCCGATGCCTTCGTACTGCTCGCCAGGGCGGTTGTCCCAATGCGTCAGGATGAATTGGTCTTCAGCGCGAAGGACGTCCTTGAGGGGCTTGTCCAAGGAGGACTTGATGTCAAGGTACACACCACCCAGCTGGTAGACGAGGAGGTAGCGGAAGAAGTCGGCACGGGCGGCACCATAGATCGGTGCGATGCGCTGGTAATAGCCCCAGATGACTTCGCCGTAATGCTCGAGGATGAAGGCCTTGATGTCTTCGTCGTCGAAGAGGTGATATTCGTATTCGGGGTTCAAGCGCTTGATGTGCTCGATGTTCTGCTCGATCTCGTGAGGCAGCCCAGTCTTCGCCCGATAGGTCTGGAAGATGTGTCGGCTGATCTCCTTGCCCAATGCCTTCTCCGGCACTAATTCCTGATAATTGATGCTCATCGCTCCTGTTTAACTTTATCGCCGCCAGCCAAATCGCAGCTCATCGGCGCCTCTGCAAAGGTAGTGAAAAGGGGAGGGAGTGCGGGAGATAGTGAGGGCTGGCTTTCAGAGCATGAAGGGAATTCCGTAAGCTTGTGATATCTAAAGTTCAACGTTTAATATTCTACCTACCCCCGAAAGCAGAATGGAAAAAGGGTGCAAATCGCTTGCGATTTGCACCCTTTCTTTTTCAGCGGAGAGAGAGGGATATGAACGCATCCCACCTATGTTGTTGTATGACAGGTTCTATCTAATCTAGTCAAGCGGGGAGTGTAGCAAAAGTGTAGCAGTTTTCTGACTGACTCTTGACTACTCTTCTGAATGGCTATTGAAAGTAAAACACCTCTCTTTTTCGGTTGACAAAGGTACAGAAAAACGAACGATAAGCAAAGCTTCTCTTTTATAGGTGTTTACGTAGATCCTTGCTACACAGTCTGGTGCACGGTGCAAGCCCTATATATAAGGGGCTTGCACCGTGCACCAGTGTCACCTGTGTAGCTGGGCAAAAATGACGTGTTCTCTTGAAGGAAAACCTTTCCTATCTCTATCTTATATCAGCCCTATTGCAGCCCCGAAAGGGAATAGTATACATACAGAGACCATCGTAATCACCTATATAAGGTGATGGATGCGCACATACCTAGAGCGTTGTCGTCACCTATGTAAGGTGATTACAGCGGACATACCGTGTCCTCTCTCACCCCTCTCAAAATCCCGTAGCTAGAGCTGTCTCCGTGATCGATACAAGCAATGAGTACTGGGTCGAGGATAGGGGCAGTAGGGTGAGGGAACTAGGCCTATCGGCAGAATCTGTGGGGTCAGGGAGTACACAGGGGTGTAGATAGGGGCAGGAGGGTGAGGGAGCTAGGCCTATCAGCAGGATCTGTGGGGTCAGGGAGTACGCAGGGGTATAGATAGGGGGAGGAGGTCTATCAGCAGGATCTGTAGGGTCGAGGGGTGGAGAAGGAGAGGGCGGGGAGGTAGCGGTAGTACCTTGGTGGGGGAGGAGATTTTTCGGGCATAATCACTACCTTTGGTACACACAACGCAAATAGACATCAATATGTCCATCAGACTTACCGAAGACCAGATACTACAGCTCGCACCCGATGCCGCCTCTGTCAAGGCTGTACAAGGACAGGCAAAGACCAGCAAATGGCCCCTACTGCGATGTGGCGAAAGAGCTTTGTGGGGACACTGCCAGGGCTCGGGGTCATCCCCCTACCAGACGATAGTAGACCTTACGAATATTGCCTTTAAGTGCTCATGCCCTAGCCATAAGTTTCCCTGCAAGCATGCCCTAGGCCTGCTCCTGCTCTATGCTCGCAGTGAGTCCGCCTTCGCCCAAGAGGACGAGCCCGAGTGGGTCACCTCCTGGATCGACAAGCGTGCAGAGACAGCTGAGAAGAAAGCTCAGCGTGAGGAGCGCAAGAAGGAGGGCGAGAAGGTCAAAGACCCCAAGCAGGCAGAGCGTCGGCAGGCCAATCGCCATGCCAAGATCTTGGCGGGAATGCAGGAGCTGGAGCTGTGGATGAAGGATCTACTGCGTACGGGTCTGATGCACGTAGCCTCTAGCCAGCGGGGGAGTATCTACGAAATGGCACGTAGGATGGTGGATGCGCAGGCCTCGGGGGTCGCCCAGCGGCTCTACGAGATCTACGAGATCGACTACAACGCTGAGGGCTGGAAGGAGCTCCTCCTCGATCGCCTCTCCCGTCTCTACCTCCTGATCTCTGCCTACCGTAGGATAGAGACCCTCAGTGAGGACTGGCAGGGGGAGCTTAGGACAATGGTCGGTATCCCTCAGGCACAGGATGAGGTGCTCGCTGGCGAAGGAGTGGAGGATGATTGGCTTGTCCTCTATACCGAGGAGCGTAGCACGGGCGATAACCGCACCGAGGTCGCCCACCTCTACGGACTGCAGAGTGGACGATATGCCGTGCGCTTGACCTTCATTGTGCCCGGTCGCCCGTCTATGGAGCTTAGCTTGATGGAGGGAGTAGTCTATCGGGCGAAGCTCTTCTTTTATAAGGGAGTGCTCAACAGCCGAGCCTTGGTACAGGATGCCACCCATACAGAGAAGACCTTTGTCCCTCAGAGCTTTGGCAGTATCGAGGAGGGAATGGCATACTATCGAGAGCGGATGGGGCAGAACCCCTTCGCCCAGCACACCTCTCTCTGTCTCGGGGAGGTAAGGATCTGCCCAGAGGGCGAGTCCTTCGCACTCTATGACGCTAGGGGTAGGCGACAGCCTGTCTCCATAAGGCGAGAGGATGGACTTTCCTTCCTGACCCTAACGGGCGGAAGACCTTGCAATGCCTTCGTCATCATCAGCGAAGGCGAGTGGCGGCTCATCTCCATTTGGTACGATGGGCACTACCGCATCACACAGCATGAGTATCACACCAAGGAGTATGAGTAGTACAACGAATAGTCTTGTTAGCCTAGCTCTGCTGGGCACCCCAGGTAGGGCGGTGGCCTGTCCCCTGCCCGAGCTGCAGGCAGAGTGGGAGAAGATACAGCAGGGGAGTGAGGACAGCGAGGAGGCCTTCTATCGCTTAGCTGCGATGGTCTTCGCTTATCGTCGGGCAGGTCTCTTGCCCGAGGAGCAGGAGGTGAGCTACCCACTGACGGAGCCCCTTGAGGAGATGCAACCCTTCCTCCCGCAGGAGCCTTCCCTCATCCTTCGTAGCCTGCTCAGCAATAGGCTGACCGCTACCCTTGCCTATGGGCTAGACCTAGTGGCTGAGGAGGGGCTGATCCTTCGCCCCGAGTATGTGTACGAGCTACTAAGCACGGTACTCAAGAAGGGCAGTGGCTACAATGTAGCTTGTAGAGCCAACGCCCTCAAGGTCTCGGGCAATAGAGGTAAGTGGCTACTCCCGCTCCTCGAGGTAGAGGAGGAGAGTCCCCTAGATCTAGAGCACTGGGAGCTATCTGGTCAGCAGGCTCGCCTACAACTCCTCAAGCAGGTGCGTAGGGAGGATCCTCGAGCTGCGATACCTCTTGTCGAACGTACTTGGCGTGAGGAGACGGCCTCCAATAGAGAGGCTCTGCTCTCGTGCTTCAGTATAGGACTTAGCCAAGAGGACGAAGAGTTCCTCACCGCCGTGATGGCGAAGGATCGCAGCCAGAAGGTGCGTGAGGTCGCCCGTTCGCTTCTCGGGAGCCTACCCAAGGGGCAGCTCGTCAGACGCTACTGCGAGCTCCTAAAGGGACAGCTGAAGTATGGGCGCATACTAGGCTGGTCATATACCCCGATCCCCTACAGCCCCGAACTCAAGGAGCTGGGTATCGCCGAGGTCAGCCCCAACAAGGGCGAGAGCGATGAGCACTACATCCTGCGCCAGATAGCAGAGCGTGTACCCCTGACCTTCTGGATGGAGTTCTACGGGACGAGCGACCCGATGAAGGCTGCCCAGCGACTTGCCAAGAACCCACCCTTTGCCTCCTACTTTTCCATAACTAGTCCGATCGTAACCCTACGAGACAGGCACTGGGCCTACTGGGTACTGCAGGAGCAGTGTGATAGCAAGACCCTCGAGGAGCTTGTGGGGCTTCTTAGCCCAGGGCAACGAGAGGATATAGACCTACGGAAGTACAACGCTCGCCACGGCATACCCGAGCAATGGGTCACGGAGGGTGAGGAGATGTGGGGGCCTCGCTTCTCCCTGGCGTTCCTGAAGATCGTCAGTGCCTGCTACGTCTACTATCGCCTAGCGAAGACGGAGCAGATAGGTCTATCCCTACACCCCGACGTACAGCCCTTCCTCTACAATCTCCTGCACGGAGAGGATGCAGAGCATGTACCCGATATGACCCCATCCAAGCGAGCCTTCCTAGAGGATCTTCTCCTGATCATGCAGACGAAGGCCGCCCTAGACAAAACATTCCCAAAGACTAAATAAAACCACTACATACGTATAATATGAGCACATTACTAAGGCAACATGCCGAGCAACTCTTCGCAGAAGAACTTCACGAGCTAAAGAAGAACGAGACCAACCCAACCCCCGATAACTGGGTGCTATCACCCCAGTCGGTCGTCACCTATCTCCTCGGGGGGAAGCTCAAGAACGGATTCGAGGTAACCCCGAAGTACATAGGCCGCAGACGCCTCATGGAGATAGCCGTAGCAACCCTCGTGACCGATCGTGCCCTCCTGCTCTATGGGCTCCCCGGGACAGCCAAGAGCTGGGTCAGTGAGCACCTAGCTGCCGCTATCTCCGGTAACTCTACCCTCATCGTACAGGGTACTGCAGGTACGGGCGAGGAGGCTATACGCTATGGGTGGAACTATGCCCGCCTACTAGCCGAAGGGCCAAGCGAAGGGGCACTCGTCGAGACTCCCGTCATGAAGGCTATGAAGGAGGGTAAGATAGCTCGTGTAGAGGAGCTCACCCGCATTGGCTCCGATGTGCAGGATACCCTCATCACCATCCTCTCGGAGAAGGCGATGCCTATACCCGAACTGAACCAAGAGGTGCAGGCCATACGAGGCTTCAACGTCATCGCCACGGCGAACAACCGAGACAAGGGGGTCAATGACCTCTCTAGCGCCCTCAAGCGTCGCTTCAATACCGTCATCCTCCCACTCCCTGATACACTGGATGAGGAGATCGATATCGTGCGCAGACGAGTCGAGAGCTTCGAGCAGGTGATGAAGCTACCAGCAGAGAAGCCTGCACTAGAGGAGATACGTCGTGTGGTCACTATATTCCGTGAGCTACGTTCTGGGGCTACCGCTGATGGTAAGACCAAGCTCAAGAGCCCCACGGGGACACTTAGTACGGCAGAGGCGATCTCGGTGGTGAATAACGGCCTTGCTATGGCTGGCTACTTCGGTGATGGTGCACTACATGCTGAGGACTTGGTCTCGGGTATCCTCGGTGCTGTCGTTAAGGATCCCGTGCAGGATAAGATCGTCTGGCAGGAATACATGGAGACCGTCGTCAAGCAACGTGACGGGTGGAAGGACATCTATCGTGCTTCGCGTGACATGATCTAGTACCATGGCTACGTATATACTTGGGGTCAGGCATCACGGCCCGGGCTCTGCTCGGCGTGTACGGGAGCGTCTCGAGGCTCTCCGCCCTGATCTAATACTCGTAGAGGGACCACCCGAGGCGGAGGAGCTCCTAGGGCAGGTAGCTAGAGAGGGCATGAAGCCCCCCGTAGCTCTCCTGGCCTACGAGCCTACGAATCCTCAGAATGCGGTCTTCTATCCCTTCGCAGCCTTCTCCCCCGAATGGCAGGCGATGCTCTACGCAGCCACTCAGGGTACGGAGCTACACTTCTTTGACCTACCCCTTATCTATCGCTTAGCCCAGACAGAGGTGAAGGCAGAGGAGACGAGCGAGGCAAGCCCAAGCGAAGCTCCCACTGACGAGGCTACAGAGGAGCTGTCTACTCCCCCTACAGAGCAGACCGAGTCGTCTACCTCAGCTACAGACGAAGAGTCCCCCGTGGAGGTGAGCGCAGTCCTTCCCCCCGATGAGGAAGAGCTAGAGGATGCCTTTATCTCTCCCGACCCCTTCGATGTCCTCGCAGAGATCGATGGCTTATCGGATGGGGAGGCTTGGTGGAATCTTCGTATCGAGAGTAGTCCCGACGGGGCAGAGGTCTTCGAGGCGGTGAGCGAAGCTATGACTGCCCTTCGGGAGGCCTTCCCCGAACGTACGAGTGAGCACGACCTCGTACGTGAAGCGTGGATGCGTAAGCAGATACGAGAGGCCGAGCGAGCAGGTGATCGGGTCATCGTCGTCATCTGTGGCGCATGGCATGCCCCAGCCCTAGAGGCAAGAGCCAAGATCAAAATCAAGGAAGACAATGAACGACTAAAGGGTCTTCCCAAGACGAAGATTACCTGCACGTGGATCCCCTGGACCTACGACCGCCTATCCCTATATAGCGGTTATGGTGCAGGTATCACTTCCCCAGGATGGTATGACTATCTGTGGTATCACCCCGAGGATGATGGTACGCTCTGGGTCAGTAGGATGGCCAAGCATCTTCGTCGGAAGAATATGGACACCTCCGTGGCACATGTTATCGAGACCGTACGTCTGGCTCACGCTACTGCTGCCCTGAAGGAATACCCACGTGCCCTACTAGAGGACTATAATCAGGCAGCTATTACCGTTATGGGCTTCGGCGATCCGATCCTACTGGATCTGATCAAGGAGGAGCTAGTCATCGGTAATCGCCTTGGCTCTGTACCCGATGATGTGCCTAAGGTGCCCCTCTTGGTGGACATTGAGCGGCAACAGAAGCGACTTCGCTTGCCCTTCACCTCCGAGATCAAGACCGTAACCCTTGACCTGCGTAAACCACTAGACCTAGAGAAGAGTATCTTCATTCATCGCCTTGATCTACTCGGCATCGGCTGGGGGACAGAGCGGGGAGTCTCGGGCAAGGGCACCTTCAAAGAGCAATGGGAGCTCTACCATAAGCCCGAGCAGATCATATCTATCATCGAGCGGGCTGTGTGGGGCAACACCCTACAGCAGGCTACCGAAGCCTACATGAGCCATCAGGCGATGGAGGCGCAGAGCATACGCCGTCTCGCCGAGCTCCTAGATGAAGCTATCCCTGCCGACCTCCCGGGGCTGGTGACGATGATGACTAAGAGGCTCGACGAGCTATCTGCCTCCGCTGTCGATGTCGGGGAAATGCTAGATACGATCCCCAAGCTCATACGCATCCTGCGCTACGGCTCTGTACGTGCCTTAGACTTCTCTCACCTAGAGGGTATACTACGGGTAATGGTAGCACGTAGCGTAGCTGGGGGCTTGCAGGCCTGCTCAGGTATCGACGAAACAGCCGCAGACGATCTATATAACTCCCTAAGGGAGGTAGACCAAGCTCTTATGACCCTAGCAGACGAAGAGCTTAGGGAGCTGTGGCTCGCCTTCCTCGAGGAGCTTCGTACCTCTTCGCAGGTGCATCCTTTGCTAGCTGGTATGGCGACGTTGCTCCTTAACCAAGCTGACCGCTTGTCCAGCGAACAGATCGCACATAGTCTCTCCTACCACAGCTCGGTAGGGATGAAGCCTCTGGATATGGCGTATTGGCTCGAGGGCTTCCTTCGTTCCTCTTCCACGCTCCTCTTGCTGGAGGATCGTCTCTGGGAGTTGGTCAATGACTGGATCTGCAGTATCACGGCGGAGAACTTCCACGAGCTACTTCCGGTGCTGCGTAGGACCTTCTCAGAGTACTCTCCAGCCGAAAGGCGCAACCTCGGGGAGAAGGCTCGTCACTATGATGGCAAGCGCTCCTCGACCCAGAGTGTCGGGATGAGTACAGAGCCCCTGGACCATGCCGAGGCAGCTCGTGTCCTGCCCTTACTTCACCTATTCTTAGGATTAGACTAGACAAAAGAGATGATGCAAGAAGAATATCTGAAGCGCTGGCGACTGATCCTCGGTGGAGATGAAGCCGATGGCACCGGTGTGAGCCTCTCGAAGGAGGAGATACGGATGGATGAGTGCCTCGAGGCAGTCTACGACTCTGACCGCTCGGCGGGACTAGGGAGTTCGGCTCCCAAGGTCAGCCGATGGCTGGGGGATATACGAGAGTTCTTCCCCCAGAGTGTCGTGCAGGTCATCCAGCGGGATGCTGTATCACGTCTTCACCTCCATGAGCTCCTGACAGAGCCCGAGATGCTCGAGGGAGTCGTACCTGACGTTCACCTAGTAGCTACCCTCATGTCCCTATCGAGAGCTATACCCGAGAAGAGCAAGGCTACGGCTCGGGAGGTCGTCCGCAAGGTCGTCGATGAGCTCCTTAGGAAGCTCGCTGGACCTACCCAGCAGGCGGTCACGGGGGCACTCAACAGGTCCTCCCGACGTCGCAATCCTCGCTACAACGAGATAGACTGGAATGCTACGATCACGAAGAACCTCAAGAACTACCAACCCGACTATAAGACCATCATCCCCGAGATCCGTATAGGCTATGGGCGACGACGCAAGGCCATGAAGGACATCGTCCTCTGCATCGACCAGAGCGGCTCAATGGGTGCCTCGGTCGTCTATTCGGGGATCTTTGGTTCGGTGCTTGCCTCTATCCCTGCCGTCAGTACCCGTATGGTCGTCTTCGACACAGAGGTAGCGGATCTCACGGATGAGATGGAGGATCCTGTGGACCTGCTCTTCGGAGTCCAGCTCGGGGGAGGAACGGATATTGACCGAGCTCTGCACTACTGCATGGAGCGTATCACACGTCCAGAGGATACGACGCTAGTATTAGTGACGGACCTCTACGAGGGGGGCAACGAGCGGGAGATGCGCAAGAAGTTCGTCCGGCTGGTACAGTCGGGGGTACAGCTGATCGTCCTCCTAGCCCTCAACGACGATGGTTCGCCTTCCTATGATCGGGGTAACGCAGCATTCCTAGGTACCCTTGGGGTACCCGCCTTTGCTTGTACCCCGGACAAGTTCCCCGAGCTGATGTCGGCGGCGATCAATAAGCAGGACCTCAACCTCTGGATCGCTCAGAATATCAAGAGCTAGCCGTCATCGAGAGCAAAGGGTGGGTAGGGAATGCCCATAATGACATTGTGTATTTGTATTGTTTCGTGTAGTCCCCTGCTTCGCGAGGGTGATCCTTTGGCGGGGCAGGGGCTAGCGATTTAGCCCCAAAGGCTGATACATAGCAGTTCCTGACGCTCTACGCAAAGAATCTACGTATTCCTACCTACCACACCTATATCTCCTGGCTTTTGTCAGGGCTGTGCCTTCTCCAATCACCTTATTAGGAGACCTTTGCACGGCACTAGAGGGGACCCAGGTTTATTTCATTTGCGTATGTTTCTGATATTTAGCATCTTCATAACCAAAACAGTCGTATCGCTATGCCTACCAAACAAACCGAATCCGCTCCGAGCTTCCTGCAAGTTTATACGCAGGTACGTCGCGACCGCATGAAGCACTCGTTCCTTCGACAGATCAGCGCTTGCGTTGACTGGCGAGGTATTCGCACACTACTCAACAAGAAGTATACAAAGACCC
>ERZ772910.582-NODE-582-length-20772-cov-6.174156_pt1 | contig 20772 bp, 16 predicted proteins | sample MGYA00511357_ERZ772910 | MGnify/ENA primary metagenome ERZ772910 (study PRJEB29015, sample SAMEA2738096) | human oral metagenome | biome: human oral; feature: human-associated habitat; material: saliva | place: China | collected 2193 ... | reverse complement strand
CATTATAGAAACGGTGAATGATGAACTTAAGAACATTGCACAAGTGGAACACTCCGGACACAGCTTGTTTTGTTCTGAATTCGTCGAACTCACGTTAATTATTTAAGCACCATAAGATCCATCTTCCCTCTCCCCAATAGCAGCATCACGCTTCCCCTTTTGGTTAAAGGACAATGCTTAATCATTACTCGTCTGTGCGCATTTTCGAAATTTTACATACAGATCTAGCATCGCGTGCATACGCATCTAATCGAATTTTCACCGTGGTGAAAAATTAGTTCCACCGTGGCGATAAATTAGTCTCACCACGGTGAGACAATAGTTTCACCGTGGTGAAAAATCTACAGAGTACGTTTCTGAACTAATTTTTTACGCTTATTACGGCAACTCTTTGCGCATATAGTAATTATTCTATACGCTTATCCTCTCTTTTCTCCTATTTTAGCCGGCACCAACCCTATCGTTTTTGGGCCTAACTTTAGACTTCAACAACGAAACCTTAGCAGAGATAGGAAGAAAGTATGGGAAGAGCGTAGCGCAAGTTGCACTTCGCTATCTTTTGCAACGCGGCGTTGTGTTGATTCCTAAATCTACGCACAAAGAACGTATGAAGCAGAATATGGATATATTCAACTTCTCACTCACAGAAGAAGATATGGCGATAATTAGAAAGTTGGATACAAAACAAAGTCTCTTCTTCTCACACTACGACCCACAGACTGTGGAATTTATCACATCGCTGGGCAGATAAACATTACACCACTCTATTTACGAAATATAGCTCAATATAATTAGAGTGTGTATACGCAAAAATGAGCGCCTGAAAGCGAAAAACTCTCAGGCGCTCTTATCCTATTAAGTGGAAGGATTATTCCTCCGTTTTTGTTTTGCGTGTAGTCGTGGTCTTGCGGCGACGCTTCGGTTTCTCCTCCTGTGTCTCGACAGGCTTTACACCGGCAAGTTCGGGGTCGATCATAATGCGGCCGCAATATTCGCAGACAATGATTTTCTTGCGCATACGGATATCCAATTGACGCTGAGGCGGAATCTTATTGAAGCAACCGCCGCAAGCATCGCGCTGCACATAGACAATGCCTAAACCGTTACGGCTGTTCTTACGTATGCGCTTAAAAGCCGTCAGCAAGCGCGGTTCTATCTGCACTTCGAGTGTTTTACCTTTTTCGCGCAACTTCTCTTCTTGTGCCTTGGTTTCTGCGACAATATCGTCGAGTTCAGCTTTTTTCTCGGCTAAAGCCTGTTGGCGATCATCAAGCACCGCCTTGCACTCTTCAATCTCCTGCAAGCGCTTCTCAATACCTGCACGCGCCTCGCCAATCTTCTTATTTTGAAGTTCAATCTCGAGCGTTTGAAATTCGATTTCTTTCGAAAGCATATCATACTCACGATTGTTCTTCACATCCTTTTGCTGCTCTTGATAGCGATCCATCAAACTTTTGGCTTCCGCTATCTTGTGTTGCTTCATTTCGATATCAGCCTCTCTTGAAGCGACCTCTTCTTCATACTTATTGAGGCGCGTAGTAAATCCGGCGATCTCATCCTCCAAGTCTTGCACCTCAAGTGGGAGTTCGCCACGAAGCGTTTTGATCTTATCAACCTCAGAGAGGGTTGTTTGCAACTGGTAAAGCGTCTTCAACTTCTGCTCTACAGACATCTCTGCAACATCTTTCTTTGCCATAATTCGAAAAGGTTTAATGTCGACCTTAGCTTAACGTGCAGTCGGCGCTGCATCGTCTCACTTGATCATACCATGTATTTTATCGGATTCGTATTTATCGTTGTCTCATATAAAGGTAAGCCCGGGCAATCGCACTCCAAAATGCGTCGAAGCAGTTGAATCGTGTATTGCTCCGTCTCATAATGCCCTGCCACACCAATCCAAATCTGATTTTCGTGGCCAAAGTAAGCATGGTAATGCATTTCGCCTGTCAGGAACACGTCAGCCCCTGCCGCAATAGCATCTGAGAGTAAGAAGTCCCCCGATCCGCCACACACGGCAATCGTTTGCACCGGATGCGCCGGTCCTTGATTATGCTTCAAGCAAAGGGCCGCAAAAGCATCTTTCGCTCGCTTTAGAAAGCTATACGGATCTTCCGGCATTGCCAGATGCCCTATAAGTCCGCTTCCTCCTTCACCTTCCGGACGCAAGAAGTCTACATCGTGCAGTCCCAAGCGCTCGGCAATCTCATAATTAACGCCTCCGCGCGCATTATCCAAATTGGTATGGGCTGCATAGATAGCGATATCGCGTTGGACAGCCAAGCGCACGCAGCGTTCAACCTGCGTCGTATCACTCACCTGCTTCAGTCCGCGAAAGAGCAAAGGATGATGCGCCACGATAAGATTACAACCTTTCGCAGCAGCCTCTTCTATGACGGCCTCCGTCACGTCTAAACACAATAAAGCCCCTGATGCTTCCACCTCTGTTAATCCAATCTGCAAGCCGGCATTATCATAGTCTTCTTGCAGCGGCAGGGGCGCGAACCTTTCAAGGGCCTCAGCGACTTCCTTTATTTTCATTTCGTGGCAAAGATAAGGCTTTTCGCGCAAACAACAGTCAAAATAGCACACAAAAGGATAAAGAAACGCTTCTCTACCATCGCCCGGCGCATAAAAATGCACCACGCAGGCAATAATAGAGAAGCGTAAATCAAATGTAAGTTCGCCGAAAAGAATCGGAGAAGCTACCTTTATTTATAATATGTATGTTTGCCGGCAGCCAGTGTATTGAGCATCAACATACAGATCGTCATCGGGCCGACACCACCGGGCACAGGCGTAATCCATTCGCACTTTGGAGCCACTTCGTCATACTTCACATCGCCCGACAAGCGGAAGCCGCTCTTACGCGTTTCATCTTTAACGCGCGTTGTACCAACATCGATAACCACAGCGCCTTCTTTTACCATCTCTGCTGTGATAAATTCTGGGCGGCCCATTGCACCAACGAGAATATCAGCCTGACGGCACTCATTAGCTAAGTTGGCTGTCCGACTATGGCAAACCGTCACCGTAGCATCTCCATAGCCTTTCTGCATCATAAGTGTAGCCAAAGGCTTACCTACAATATTACTACGGCCTACAATAACGCATTTTTTCCCCTTTGTAGGGATATTGTTGCGCTGCAAGAGTTCGAGGATGCCGAGCGGCGTAGCAGAGACAAAGCAAGGTAGTCCCAGCATCAAGCGGCCTACATTTATCGGATGGAAGCCATCTACATCCTTGCGATAATCTATAGCTTCGATCACCTTTTGCTCTGAGATATGAGCCGGCAAGGGCAATTGTACGATAAAGCCGTCTACGTTATCATCTTCATTGAGACGCTTTACGCAATTGAGCAACTCTTCTTCCGTCACGTCATCTTCAAAACGAATCAGTGAAGACTCAAAGCCGCATACCTCGCAGGCTTTTACTTTATTATTTACGTACGTTTCGCTGCCACCGTCGTGTCCGACGAGTACAGCGGCCAAATGGGGACGTTTGCCGCCGGCCTCAACAATTCTTTTTACTTCCTCGGCGATTTCTGCTTTAATCGCAGCTGCCGTGGCTTTGCCATCAAGAATTTTCATCGTATGTGGATTATTATGTGAACAAAGGAGAAGTTGGGTTACACCTCTCTTGAATAAAATCTTTTATTGTGGGAAATTTTCGGGCAGATTAGGCATTTTACCTTTCGGCATCTGCGCCATCATCTTGCCCATCTTTGAACCTGTCATCATCTTCATCATCTTTCGCGTCTGCTCAAACTGCTTTAGGAGTCGGTTTACGTCCTGTTGCGTTGTGCCGGATCCTTTTGCGATGCGCATACGGCGTGAAGTGTTTAAGATTTCAGGGTGTTTGCGCTCTTTGGACGTCATAGAAAGAATGATTGCCTCTATTCCCTTAAAAGCGTCATCGTCAATATCTATATTCTTCAGCGCCTTGCCAACGCCCGGAATCATAGAAGCGAGTTCTTTTAAGTTACCCATCTTCTTAATCTGGTGAATCTGGGCCAAGAAATCATCGAAATCAAATTGATTCTTCTGAATCTTACGCTGCAAACGCTTGGCTTCAGCCTCGTCATATTGCTCTTGGGCACGCTCTACCAACGAAACAACGTCGCCCATACCCAAGATGCGGTCTGCCATACGCTCGGGATGGAAAACATCAAGCGCTTCGAGTTTTTCTCCGGTTCCAATAAACTTGATCGGCTTATTGACTACCGTGCGAATACTTAAAGCTGCACCGCCACGCGTATCGCCATCTAATTTCGTTAATACGACACCATCGAAATCCAATCGGTCATTAAACTCCTTAGCGGTATTAACGGCGTCCTGTCCGGTCATAGAATCGACAACGAAGAGCGTCTCATTTGGCCGTATATGCTCTTTAATAGTCGCGATCTCCGTCATCATCTTCTCGTCGATAGCCAAGCGGCCGGCCGTATCCACGATCACGAGGTCATAGTTCTTGGCCTTGGCTTCTTTGATCGCGTTTAGGGCAATGCTTACCGGGTCTTGGTTGTCACGCTCACTATAAACGGGCACGTCAATCTGCTCACCAAGCGTATGCAACTGGTCAATGGCGGCCGGGCGATACACGTCGCAAGCCACGAGCAAGGGGCGGCGGCGTTTTTTGGTCTTCATCATCAAAGCCAACTTACCGCTCATCGTCGTCTTACCCGAACCTTGAAGCCCCGACATTAAGACTACGGCGGGATGGCCTTCGATATTAAAATCAGCAGCCGTGCCTCCCATTAGGCGTGCAAGCTCATCGTGCACAATTTTAACCAGCAATTGGCCCGGTTTAACGGCCGTCAAAACGTGTTGGCCCAAGGCTTTTTCTTTTACATCGTCTGTAAAAGATTTGGCAACTTTATAGTTAACGTCGGCATCCAGCAAGGCGCGGCGTACATCTTTCAATGTTTCGGCAACATTAATCTCGGTGATGCGGCCCTCGCCTTTCAGTATCTTAAACGACCGTTCCAGCCGTTCACTCAAATTATCAAACATGAATTTTGTCCTATTATTTTAGCGCAAAGATAGCATAAAAAGCAAAAATCTCCATTTTAGCGGCCCACTAAGTTGCAAAGCCGCCTTAAAATAAAAGGCTTTTTCGTATTTCTGCCCTCCACTCAACACAAGAGGTCGTGCCTATTACACACAAAGAAAGCGCCCTCAGTTTACTTGCTTACAGCTCTTTTACACTATCTTTGCAAAAGATAGGCGGTAAAGCGGAGAATGGAGGCGCCAAGTGCACCCCCCGCCCACCCAACGCACATTTTTAAACGCATTTGTATCCTTATGAAGATAACCATTGTCGTTCCCTGTTACAACGAGGAAGAGGTTTTGATCGACACAACGCAGCAACTGACAGCCGTGGTCAAGCAACTGGAGAGCGCATTCGAACTCAAAGCCGATGTGCTTTATGTTGACGACGGCAGCAAAGATGCCACGTGGGAAATGATTCAGAAATTTGCAGCTGAAGATACGCGTATCCACGGTTTGAAGTTGGCGCACAACGTCGGGCATCAGCGCGCGCTCTGGGCCGGCTTGGATGTGGCCGCGAAATCAGCAGATGCGATGGTCAGCATCGATGCCGATTTGCAGGATGATGTGACGGTAATTGAGAAGATGGTGGCGAGCTTTCTTGATGACAATGATATTGTCTATGGCGTTCGCCGTAACCGGCCTACTGACTCTTTTTTCAAAAAATGGACGGCGCTGGCTTTCTACAAATTCGTGCGTTTGCTGGGCGGTGATGTTCTGTATAATCATGCGGATTTTCGCTTAATGAGTCGGCGCGCTGTGCTATCGTTGATGGACTTCCCGGAGCGCAACCTCTTTCTGCGAGGAATGGTCTACTCGCTCGGATATCCGCACAGCTTAGTCTATTATGACCGCCGCGCACGTCAAGCCGGAGAGTCGAAATATCCCTTCCGCAAAATGATGAGCTTTGCGCTCGACGGCATCACGTCCTTTTCTATCAAGCCACTTCGGCTTATTGTTTATCTCGGCGGGTTGTTTTTGCTGTTTTCTCTGTTGGCTATCGTTTATAGTTTGATTGTTTATTTTAAGGGGCAAACGCTTCCCGGATGGACGAGCTTGACAATTTCTCTCTGGTTTATCGGAGGTACGATTCTCTTGGCCTTGGGCACGATTGGGGAATACGTAGGAAAAATCTACGCCGAGGTCAAGCGCCGCCCACGATATATTATTGAGCAGAAAGTCTGACAAACTTTCGCAATCTGCTATCTTATGTAGCGCGATAGACGCCACAACGCCTGTCGCACTACGCTTCATCTTCTAAGCCTTCCAACTTAGTTTTAAGCCACTTGCATTGGGTTTCCAACAAGGATATCGCTTTTTCTTCATTTACGATCGTGATAAAAAGAGTGTCCTCTCGTGAGCGTACACCTTTGCGCTCACGAGAGGAAATACGTACCATCACGAGCGGACATCCATCAACTAAGCTTTGGCTAAATATCTTCAAGTTGTGTAGCGGCAATAAGCAGACTTTTATGCGACGGATGACAGAGATTGCCAACGTAGCAAGAGATTTAGCGGCTTCAAAGATGGCATGCAGCAAAAAATATACTATTTTTGTCTTGACTTTTAAACACGATAATGTGCCGAAAGGCTGAATTAAGCAAACACAATGAAGACGTTTTTCTCTATCATTCTATCCCTGCTCATTGGTTTTTTGATGGTATTTTCACTCATCTTTTGTTTTGATGCGCCAAGTCTGTGGACTAACATCCAGTTATTAATAGCTTGGGCTTGCTTTTGGGGATTCATTATTTATATTCTGAAAAGGACGAACTGTCTGTAAGGGGTTCTTAGGGTATACCTTTATCGCAAATTCGCCTTTGTTTGTGCTGATAGCAAACAAAGGCGAATTATGGCTAAAAAAGGCGGCATTTGCTGCCTCATATAAACCGTGTTATGGTCTACAACTGCGTATCAGTTGCTTTGCGCGCAAATGTGTACAAGCCTATGTTTTGACGAACGTCGCAACTGCGGTGATGCAGGTTTTCCTTTTGGGTAAATACGAAAGCGGGATATTGTGCTTCCAGCTGTTTTAAGTCTTCTTCTCCTACGAGAACTTGTCCTTCTGCTTGCTTTCCGTCGAAGGCTTGCAAACGATTCCCCATATAGAAATTAATGGTAAAGAAATGGAGCGGATTATTTGCGTCCGTGCTGTAAACGTATGCGTAGACAGGACGCTGCGTTTGATGCGAGATTTGCTCCAATCGGACAGCGACATTTTTATCCGAGCGCGGGTTGAGGATCAATGGAAGGAACAGGCCTTCGAGTGAGATATAGAGGCCGAAAACCAAAATGAAAATGGCCTGAACGATGCGAAACCTATCGCGAAAATGGAACAGATAATAAACGGCAGCAACAATCGGCGCGAGAATGAACAACAAACGCAGTACGCCAAAGTCCATCGCTGCCAAATTTTGCATTAAAAGCGCATTTTCGACAGCATGTTTACCGTGAAAAATAGATGGTTTTATCCATCCTTCGCATACTGCGAGCACGCCAAAGGGTACGATAAATGCAATCGCGGCAAGTAGTGCACCCGTTACGCGTAGGGCAAAAGGTTTTTCATTGCGCAAATAAGCAAAAAGTTTGGCTATGTAAAAAGAAAGGAAGGGATAAATAGGTAAAATATAAACGCTTCGCTTGCTCTTTGGAATGCAATAAAAGATAAAAATCAGCAGGATGCTTAAAAAGGAGAAGAGTTCTACGCTGTTCATACTGCGCAAACCTTCCGTAATGCGGCGCACAAAATTGATTTTTACCACCGGCTTGTATTTTGCGCCATTGCGGGGGCGCCCAAATATAGAAAATAACAAGGTCAAAGTATAAGGTAGCAGACCGGCAGCCAGTATGGGGAAATAATAATACCACCCGTTTTCGTGCGAAGCATAAGTCATCTTACCCAAGAAGCGTAGGACGTTTTCTTCATATACTAACTGCAAGAATGATTCTCCACCCTGCAAGTAAGCTGCATAATACCAAATAGCGGGAAGCAAGAGAGCCAAAAGCGCCACCCCCATCAAACGCAGCACGATGCGCCACAAGACTTCTGTAGATTGAATCCACAGAAAAATAAAGGTGACAAAACAAGGCAGAAATACGGCCACAGGGCCTTTGGCGAGCATCCCCGCGCTCATAAAAAGGATTGCCAACAGCGGCACGCCTTTCATATCGCGCTCATACCATTGATAGAGTTGGAAAAGTGCGCCTACGATAAAGAGGGTTAAAAGCATATCGACGCGGCAAGTGACTGCGGCGCGATGCACTTCAAAGGTTGTAAGAAAAATAAGTGAGGCCCAAAAGCCCTGTTGCACATCACTGCGCTTGGCAAAAAAGAGGAAAGTCATCAGCGCCAAGACCGTAGCAGCCGCTGCTGAGGGTATGCGCGCCGTATATTCAGAGACCTTTCCCAAAGGAGCAGAAAGCGTTGCTACACACCAGTGCAACATCGGCGGCTTATAAGCTGTCTCGCCACCATTGTTTCGCGGAAGAATCCAATTACCCGTTTCCAACATCGTCGAAGCGACTACCGCTTCGCGCGGCTCGCCTTTCGTATTGAAATCTTGCAAACCCAAGAAAGGAAAAATGGTTAGTCCGACGATAAAGATCAGTAGGGCTAAATAAATCCAAGTCCGCGTCAGACGTGTGTTGTGTTCTGCAGAAGATTCTATCATACATCAATGTGTTAAAGCCTTATCTGCTTTTGGTAGTGAGAGTGCCAACCAACATTCTTGCAGCGCATATAGCATACAAGCAATGCCTAAAAGGATAAAAGGCAGACTCGCCACTTCTCTATAATAGATCAACACGAATAAACCTGCACAAAAAATCAGGAAAGGCAAGATGTAAAGGGGAAATTTTACCACCGCTCCGCGCTTACGCGCTACGCTCAAGGCGTAAATTTGCATCGTCCCGCCCAGCATCATCATCACGGCAACGATATTCATAATCAAACGCACGAACAATTCGGGATGCAAGAACATAACTAAGCCTAAGAGAAGCGTGCCAAGTCCGGTATAGACGAGTAAAGGCGGTAATGGGGCTACGTCTTTCTTACTTAAAAAATAGGATACAATGGCATAGAGTCCGGGAAACAAAAACCCAACGCCCACAGCTTGGACAAGCCAAGTCGGCATCACTTCCGAATAAATGATAATCAAGACGCCAAGCGTCAGAGCACAAACCGCCCTAAAGAAACGTCCTTGCAAAAAACTCTTCATAATTATATGATTTGGCGCAAAGATAAGGATTTAATTCTTTATTTTCGCGCAAAAAAGAGTGTTATGGTAAGTTTATACCTTGTTCGCCACGGAGAAACGATCGAAAATGTGGAGCAAATTCTGCAAGGTTTGATGCCCGGCCATCTTTCAGAGCTTGGCAAGCAGCAGGCAGAAGAACTTGCAACGAAGTTAACCGGAATTCCTTTTTCGCAGATGTACGTTAGTGATCTTAATCGTACGATCGAGACGGCTCTAATACTGAATGAAAAGCTGCAGTTGCCTATGCAAACAACGCCCTTGCTGCGCGAAAGAGACTGGGGAACGGCTACTGGAATGAAAGTGGCTAAAGTAGACCGACAAAATCTGCCGCCTTCGGCTGAAACGGTAGAACATATGGCGGAAAGAGGCGCGGCTTTTATACATCAATTGCTGATGCACCACGATGGAGAAACAATTCTGGCGGTCTCTCACGGCTTGTTTTCACGCTGCTTGCAGGCTTTAGTCACTAAATGCTCAATCCGAGAGACGCCGCGAATGCAAAATGCTGAAGCACGAATCTTACAAATTGAGCAAGAAGTGCAACCAAGTAATATTCTTGGGGAGACCGGCGCTACAGCGAATTAAAGAACAACGACTTTCCATCTTATGTTGGAAAGTCGTTGTTGTATGTTTAGAAATCTAATTCAAGTCCGACACCAAACACGTCATTGGTGCGTTTGAAGCGATCGCGACCGGAAGAATCAAAGCTTTGTAAATTTGTGCTGATCTTTTGAACAGCTGCCATCTCAGCGGCGGAGAGTTGTCCACTATTCGCCATTTTTCCAATGACAGACGCAAAGTTGGCCTTCAAACCATTGTAGTCGTCCATCGACTTTGTATATGATTGGTAGAAAGTCTTGAAATAAGCGACGTTGAGTGCCAGATTCTTGCGAATCTTCACCTTTGCGCCTAAGCCGACAGAAGTAGAATTGGTCACGAAACTCATATCTGAAATGAATTTGGAGTTTTTCCCGAGGCCGTAGTTCGTACTTTGTCCACCAACGCTCAGCGTCAAACGATCATTTACATCCCATTCTACACCGGCTAAGACCTCCCAGCCTCCACCGGCTAAGTGTTTCTCTCTATGTTTGTATTGTGTAGCTTGCTTATCGAAGTAGTAATGCATGCCGGCATTCAAGCGCAGCGTCGGCAACACTTCGTACTGACCACCCAAGGCTAAAATAGCGGGAATATCGGCCGGAATAATGCGACCATCATCAAACTCTTCAAAGCCGCTGGTGTTTACGCCGGTTTCATTCTTTAAGCGTAGACGCGTTTTAAATTCATAACGAGCAGAAAGATTCCACTTATCAAACTTCCAATCGATGCCAATAATCGGCGTAAAACCGAAGCCCGACGTCGAGCAGTTGAGCGAACGATTATCAGTGAGGCGCGCCAAATTCGTCATTCCGGTTTGGCGCAACAAGTCACCGGCAAGAACTTTCTGCCCACCAGCTGTGATGATCGACATATTGTCTACGCGGCCATAATACTGGCAATCGGCATATATAAAACGGAAGCCTCCGCTCACAGAAATCTCATCAGTCAACTTGTATCCGGCGTTTAATTGTGCTCCCCAGTAATATTGACGGCCGTGCATATAAGCATCTACCGCATAACCTTTGGCGCTACCGGGTGCAATGGCGTTAACCAAGAGCGGAAGCATTGCTGCCTGACTCTCGAAAGAGCCCAAACCGTGTGTAAACTTTCCTTTTCCGCCACCACCGGTTATACCAAGATGCATTGAGAAGAACCATTTGTCATACACTTTCGCAAGATCGATCGTCGGGAAAAAGGGAGCTTTCCCCGTACCCTTAAATAGTTTCTCGCCACTTGGATCATTTCCTTCACCCAATGCGAAAGGCTTAAGCGTAGTGCCAAACGATGAGTAAATATCACGCGTCTGATAAGCGCTTTGTACGTTAAAAGATAAGTGCCAGCCCTTATTCAAAAAGCCGATACCGGCAGGGTTAGAGTAAGCACCATCAATGCCGATGGCACCAATTCTGGCCGGATTGCGTAGAAAGGCTACACTTTGATTGGTGTTGGTTAAATAGCCACCGGCAAGCGATGGTATTGCGCTGACCATAAAGCCAAATAGCGCTGAGTAAATTTTCTTCATTTTCCTGTAAATTGGTCTAAACGACCGCAAAAGTAGGAATTCTCCGCACGAAAACAAAGTTTTTGTGCAATATTTCTCATCTGCGAATCGCGATTTTTTATTTTTCACCCACAGAAGCGGGACTTTGAAAGTGTCAAATTCACTTGAGGTCACTTTGCTTTGCGATAGTTTCCGACAAATCATAAAACGATGAAAGGCACATAAAAAGGCAACAAAGCACGCCGCAGCAATTCAACTTATCCACTCATTGGCAATCTGCCAAGCCCCACAGCGACATTATGACATTGCCTTTTTTAATTTGAAAATCAAACTATTATAAGATGAAGTATCGAAATATAGACGACGAAGGTCTTGTTCCTACGATTTTTCTTCACGAGCGCAAGCCTTTTTCATCACGAGCGTAGATCTATACCTTCACGAGCGTACATTCGTACCATCACGAGGGGACATTTCGCTTTTGCGTCCGGCGGGCGCAGAAGTTTGTTTGTCATCAACTATAATTGGTATTTTATTCTTGCTGAATCCAGGCGGCAGCAGGCCTCGGCGCAAACTTCCTCATCGCAGAAAAGACTTAAAGGACTATTTGCAGCCTCATTGTTTGCCACGATTAGGGGCAACTAAATAAAACAAAGAATAAAATGGAAAATTTGCTTTATCTCAAAACCAAGGATAAAGCGCAAAGGAGACGAAAAAGCTCACTCATCGGTCAGCAGTTTGAACTTGGCGTATTTCAACAATAAATTTTTCGTCCCATTCTGCTCAAAGTCGACCACAGCCTTCATATTGATACCGCTCCCATCAATACTACGGACCACTCCGCGCCCGAAACGCTCGTGGAGTATTGTTACGCCCACTTGCAGTCCATAACTTTCGCTCCCGGCATCTGTATTTTCCGTCGTTGTAGCGGCTTGCGATAAGCGGCGCAAGCGGCCTTGTTGAACAGTCGTGCGTGAGGGGTCGGCTTCAAAGGCGGATGAACGATGACTAAAAGCCTTATCCGCAACAAAAGATGAGCTTGTAGGCGAATGAAAGTCTGACGGCGCCGGCTTACGATCAACTTTAGCTGCATCAAACAAGCCCGCCATACGCCCATTATTGAGGTGGCCGAACGAAGAAAAATCTCTCGCGGACGAACTGTCTGTCTCGACATACTGCGGATCAATTTCCTGCAAAAAGAGACTGGGTTCACAGAGTTCCAAGCGCCCATAAATATAACGTGTCTTGGCGTAAGTGATGAAGCAATGCGCCTTAGCCCGCGTAACAGCCACATAAAAGAGTCTGCGTTCCTCTTCTAATTCGCGCGCACTATACTTGGCGGCTGTTCCGGGAAAGAGTCCGTCTTCCAAGCCCGTAACAAAAACGGCCTCAAATTCCAAGCCCTTTGCAGCGTGGACCGTCATCAGCGTCACCTTTGGCTCATCATCATCTTGCTGATCTTGATCTGTCAGCAAAACGACTTGCGGTAGATAATCGGCTAAAAGAACTACGCCGGTCTCTTGTTCGCTCTCAAAGCCTTTGATTGAGTTGAGCAACTCCTGAATATTCTCCCATTTACTCAAACCTTCGGGCGTGCGGTCGCCCTGCAACTCTTGTGTGATGCCGGACGCTTCAAGCAGTTCGGAAACTAAATCGTAGACGCCCATCACATCGGCCTGCGCCTGAAAACTCCGTATAAGTTCAGCAAAGGCATAGAGCTTCTCCAAAGTCCGCCGATTCAAGGCGACGCCAAACTTATCGGGCGCTAACAGAACGCTCCACAAAGGCTCGCCATTTCCTCTTGCCGCAGTTATAAGTTTGCTCATCGTCGTCTGTCCGATGCCCCGCGTGGGATAATTAACGATGCGTAGCAAAGCCTCTTCGTCTTGCGGATTGCAAACTACGCGACAGTAGGCAATAATATCTTTAATTTCTTTGCGCTGATAAAAGGACAAGCCGCCATAGACGCGATAAGGCAAAGCGGCATTGCGAAGTGCATCTTCAAAGGCCCTACTCTGTGCATTCGTACGATAAAGGATGGCTACTTGGTCTAAACTAATGTGGTGCTGACGACGCAACTTGAAGATTTCTTTCACAACCTTCGCGCTCTCATCTTTATCTGTATAGGCAGAAATGATGCATACTTTATCGCCCGCGCCGTTCTCGCTATAAATCGTTTTGGGAATGCGGTTTTTATTGCGACTGATTATTGAATTGGCAGCTTGCACTATATTCTCCGTCGATCGATAGTTGCGCTCCAATTTTATCAGTTTTGCACTCGGATAATGAGTTTGGAAGTTGAGAATGTTACCTATATCTGCTCCGCGAAAAGCATAGATGCTCTGTGCATCGTCGCCTACAACACATAAGCGGGCCTCGCCGGGACATAAATAACGGATGATGCGATACTGCACGGCATTGGTGTCTTGATACTCGTCGACCAAGACGTAGCGAAACTTTCGGACGTATTTTTCGCAAATATCCGGACGATCGTGAAAGAGAAGATAGGTACGCAGAAGCAGGTCATCGAAGTCTAAAGCATTGGCTTGGCGGCAACGTTCTATATATATATTGTATATGCGCACTAACTCCGTGAGACCGTCTCGCTTGTCGCGATTCATTCGATCGACATCGGCAGCATATTCGTCGGGCAGCATCAGATGATTCTTAGCGTCGGAAATGCGCGCAGCCACCGTGCTAGGGCGATAGACTTTATCATCTAATTTCAACTCGCGAATGATAGACTTCACCAAGCTCTTGGCATCGGCAGCATCATAGATTGAGAAGGTTGCGGGCAAGCCAAGTGCGACGTGTTCTATGCGCAAAATGCGAGCAAAGATTGAGTGAAACGTACCCGCCCACAGCATCGCAGCGGCCGCAGGCTCTACGAGTTGGGCAATGCGCTCGCGCATCTCTCTCGCCGCCTTGTTAGTAAACGTCAGCGCTAAGATTTCCCAAGGTTGATAGCCATTTTGTAACAGATAAGCTACCTTATAGGTTAGCACGCGCGTCTTTCCCGAACCGGCCCCTGCTATAATAAGCGAAGGGCCGTCGCAATATTGCACGGCCTGGCGCTGACTTTCATTAAGGAAATCTTCTTGCATGCGTTTTGTTTCCCTATACAAGGAGCAGGATCAGCTTACAAATGCTTAGTATCGTGATCTAACTTACGCTCATAAAACTTCACCTGCTCGCAAAGACGATCAAAGACTCCCAGCAAGGAATCCGACTTCTCACCGGCTTGAATAACACGATCTACGTAAGAAAGCGTCTGTCGAGCCGTCTGCAATTCGATAGAATCCATCAACAGGATGCCCTCCTTGCGAGCATTTATAGCCAGCATATGCTGCTCACGAATCTGAGCTACGGAGAGTTTGGCCTCTTTTAATTGACCGGCCTTAATCTGCCTGCGCGCTTTATTAAGCAAGATCTGGCCCTGGGCTTCATCAGCACGGCGTGCCTCGGACCAATCCGGGTGAGGATCGTTGCACCTCCCCAAACCGAGCAACACAAGAAATAGACAAGCTAAACTTTTCATTGGGTTTTCTTAATCAAACGGGGGCGAAGATACACTTTTTGAATGGAAAAGCCAAGACGAACAGGAAATATAGCAACTCGCTTTTAGAGACTCCGTCCGGACACACTCCCTTTTGACCTGCAATAAGAAGCTAAGTTCTCTTGCTTAAAGATACATTGTCAGCCGACAAGCGTAAATTGGCAATATCTCTGCGCTTTCCGCCGATCCTCCACAAGCCTTTTCACCATTCATTGAATAACGATCACTGTCAGAGTCGCGGTTTGGTTTGGTAATGCAAACTTGATACCGACCAACAATTAAAGCTTTCCTTGCGAACCAACTACAGCAAAGCATTTACCACCCTTACTTTGTCGCAGCATTACCTCCAGACTCAGCATTGCCAAGATGCCGAACTCTATTAGTATCAACGTGTAGTGTCTTATTTAAAATAAGACATCCGCCTGATTGTGTCCGGAAAGCTAAGCTTAGTCTAAGCTTTTCCGCCTTTGCGTATGTATCAGGATAAGTCTTGTTTGTTTTTACTTTAAGACTGCTTCAAGAAGCCCGGAGAGCGGATTGTCTTTCGTGTATTTATTGTAGACCATCAGCCTGACTATCTGTTTTTATAGAATAGTGCTCGTATGTTATATTTTTCAAGAAATGAAGAACATTTTGTTGATTAACTTTGTTGCTTAACCGTGATTGTTATATCTTTGCCTGCATCGAAAATTACCTCTAAAATATCACAACTATGAGAAAATGCTATCTATTTACACTCCTAGTATCTGTGTTGTTCTGTTGCACTTTAAAAGCACAAACAACGAAAACCATAGATGTTACCCAACCGGGAACTTTGTCGACGATGCTTGGCGAGACCTTAAAGTCCGTTAAAGACCTATCCATTACCGGGAAAATCAACTCCGCCGACATTGACGCACTTATGCAGGCAGGTGCACTCGAAGTATTAAACCTTTTAGATGCTACCATCGTAGACGCTGAAGGAAAGGAAACGACAGTATTCCCGGGCTACACCTTGCGTAAGCATCCATCGTTAACGACACTTACTTTCCCTAAGACGGTAACGTCAATTGGGGCCGGTGCATTCTTCAAATGTCTTAAATTGAAGAAGGTTGTATTGCCGGAAGCAATAAAGAAATTGAGCGAGAGTGTTTTTATGAGTTGCTCTGCCTTGTCCGAAATTAACTTTCCTAATGGTCTGGAAAGTATAGGAAGGAGCGCTCTCTATATGACTGCGATTACAGATTTTATCGCTCCGAAGTCGTTAAGAACATTAGGTGATAACGCTCTATATGGTACACAAATTACGAAAGCCGTACTGAACGATAAGTTGGATAAGATTGGACAAGCCTCGTTTGCCGCTTGTAAGCAACTTGAAAAGATAGAAATTGAGAACAACCCCAACTTCAAACTTGTAGATGGTGTGCTTTATAGCGCTGACGAAACCATACTCGTGGCTTATCCGTTGGCAGACAAAAGGCCATTGTATAAGACGCTGTCGACCGTTACAACCATCTGTCAAGGCATATTCGAAGGTGCTGTAAATCTCAAGGATATTTACATTAACGAAGGAGTTACGACTATTCCTGTCAGTTTGTGTTGTAATGCTGAGGCGTTGGAACGTATGTATTGGCCGGCTACCATTACTGATGTGAAGGTTGGAGCGATAGATGCTTGCAAAAAGTTACGCGAGCTACACGTTGCGGCTACTAAGGCTCCTGCCGCAGATACGGGAGCCTTTGGTGTTATGTTTAAGAACTATACTGCTTATCTTTATGTCCCTTTCGGAGCAAAGGCAAGCTACGAAGCAAATGAGGAATGGAACGAAAACTTCTTAGGTATCAAGGAGGAAAGCACCGAACCCAATACGATTGTACTCAAGACCAATAGAGCGATAGGAGATGCTTTTTCTTTGAAGGTCGGTGCAAAAGAAGGAGAAAAGATTGGAATAAAAGGCGCGTCGTATAACGAACAAGACCAGTTGATACTTACAGATACCGAGGTTACGCTTTACGGAAAGATAACAAAGATAGATTGCAGCAGTAATAAGCTTTCCTCAATCGTTATTACTAATCAACCGCAACTGCGAGAAATTTATTGTGATGACAACGAACTGACAAAGTTGGAGGTAAACTATGTCCCCGTATTAGCTACGCTCTACTGCGGCAACAATAAGGATTTGTCAGCGTTAGATCTCAAGTCGATGCCTGCACTCGCCGATTTGAGCTGTTACAGCAATAGTGTAAAGCAACTTGATCTTAGCCAAAATCCTAAGTTGACCTCGCTCATCTGTCGCGATAACCTTATTGAAGGAACGCTCGACCTTAGTAAGAACCCGAAGGTAGAGCAGGTGAACTGTTACAACAATAAGATTTCAGAAATTAAATTAGCGGCAGAATCAAGTTTGCGACACATAGAAATGCAACGCAATAACATAAAAGGCGAAAGTATGACAGCGTTTATGAAGGCACTCCCCGAATATGTGGCTTATGGTGCAGACGAGTGGGATGATTACGGCGGTCTTAACTTGCAGGGACTCTATGTTACTGAAACCTCAGTTGCGCTTGAGAAGAATGTGGCGCTTGTCAGTGATGTCAAGATCGCCAAAGATAAGAAGTGGCCTGTGTTTGCCTTGGATCTTGACAATTATGGTTCAACTGCGCCGGAGCCTTACGATGGAATCGACCCGACGAGCATCACCATGATAGCTAGAGCTAGTAGCGTTAAGGCTTACGCAATTCATAATACTATAAACGTAGAAGGTATTGCTGATGGCGAAACTGTAGCTCTCTATACGGCCCATGGTATGCTTGTTGATAAGGCTATGAGCCGCAAAGGTGCAATCCAACTCGCCGCACAAGGCGCAGGTATATACATCGTGAAATGGGCAAACAATACCATAAAGATCGTAGTTGCAGCTAAATAGCGATTAAGAAGTCCATCTATAAAAAGGTGGATGCGTACAAGCACGTGTATAGATGCGAGCCGATTTGTATTTAAGAAAAAAGTTACGTACCTTTTATGGAAAAGTCCGATCTTTTTGCTTGAAAGGTACGTATCTTTTCCCCAAAAAGAATGTACTTTTTTTGAATTATATTATATGCTTGTTATTTAGGGTTTTAGCGTTAGTTTTGCCAGTCTCTTTTGAGTGGAGAATTGCTGGGAGGTGTGGAGTAGGGGGCGGCCACTTACGGTAAATTGATTTGAGTGTGTGAAATGGTGGTATTCTTTGTCAAATCGCTAATCGACTTGCTTTTTTTCGGTTCTTCCGTTAAATGCGTAGACGCCTATCATGCAATGCATATAGCCTTAATGTGAAGTATTCCTCATTTCTGAATCCATATATCTGTCTTTTCAGAACCTTTATTTTAACGTGAATTCGTCGAACTCACGTTAAATAGAAGTAAAAATACACCGCACCAAATTGAGTCGCTTTTTTTTGTTCATTTTGGAAAAATGCAGTAATATTGCCCAGTAATTAGAACTATTCCATGATTTATTAGATTTTTTAAAATGAAAAGTAACCATTACCTCTTCATCGCAATATTGACGATGATACTCTTCTCGCAGCTATCTATAGCTCAAGAAATTAAGTTAAAAACCACATTGCAAACAAACAGCGCTACCTCCGAAAATTTCGCAATGAAAATCAGGGCCCCCAAAGGAGCTGTCTATCATATTGACTATGGCGACGGAACTGCTGTTCAAGACAAGTACGGCAGTGGTTATGCCGAAACTTTCTATTACAGCTTTGCCGACATGGCTACCCAAAGTGAGCACAACGTGAGAGTGTGGGGAGCCGATTTCCTGGAGTTTACAGCCATTAGCAACAAGAAGGTGACAGAACTAACAGTAACAGATTGCCCAAACCTGGAGAAATTCTCGTGTGCCAATAGCCTGCTCAAGCAACTGGACCTTTCCAGTTGCGGTAAACTCTCCTCGGTTACCTGCAACAACAATGATATAGTCTTGCTCAAATTGCCGGCTTCAGTAACAAGCGTAAATTTCTCAAGAAACAGGCTCTCCCTCGCCAAGTTTCCCGATAAACGTACAGGCATGATATATACCTACGGCCCCATGCGACCTATCTATTTGTCTGAAGACAAAATCAACGGCTTAACTGTAGATCTTACCGAAATGCTGGAATTTAATGGGACAAAATCAACATTCAAATGGTATTACTTCGACAACAAAGGCAACAATGCCGACCCAGCTCTGCTCATCGATCCCTCTACCTACACAGAGAAGGAGGGCGTATTTACATTTAATCAAAAACCCGAGAAAGCCATCTATTGCGTGGTGTCGAATTCAAAGTTGCCCAACCTGAACAACATCAACGACTGCTACGGCATCATGCCCTTAGAATTGAAAGGTGAAAACAAAAAACTGGAGCAGGTACATGCTGCATTTATCACCGATAAATTTACGACTGAGGGCCTAACCTTCGACCTGCAACTCAGTGCCACACAGGCCAACAGCTCATGCGTAATCGATTGGGGCGACGGTTCTTTCGAAGAAACGGTGCTGGGAGTGGACACCGTGACGCTGAAGCACAATTTCCTTGACGCACAAGTCGATCGCCGGCACACGGTTCAAATTCAATGTGGCAACCTCGACCTGATGGGACTTCCCCAAATTGGAGGGTTTATTAATTTTGCCCCCACTATGCAGCCTTGTCCCGTTAAGAAACTTGTGCTCGACAACAACCGTGTACAAGAATTGGACTTTTCTACCTTTGTAAACTGTGAGGAAATCTCGGCCAATGGTTGCTACATGAGTAAAGTGACATTGCCACACAGCGACAAGCTCAAGAAACTTTCATTGCGTGGCGGGACAATTCGCGAGGTTGATTTGTCTCCTTTCACGAGGCTTGAAGAGTTAACCCTCTCTTCCAACCAGCTCGATAGTATCGACCTGAGTACATTGACTCATCTCAAGAAAATTGACGTTTCGCACAATAAGTTGAAAAGCATAAAGATGAGTAACGACTTAAGCCAACTTAACGAAATGGACTGTTCTTTCAATGCTATCCCCATGTACATGCTACCCGAAAAAGGGATGATGAATACCTATCGCTATGCACCACAAGAGGCTTTCGAAATCACTTCCAATCTGATAGATGGCTGCACAATCGACCTGTCGATGTTTGACAACCTCAAAGGTGAAAAAACGACAACTCAGCCCACCACCTACATTTGGCTGCATGGCGATGATGAATCGAAATTCATTATTGAGGGCGTGCACTACAGTGTGATGGACGGAAAATTTACGTTTAAGTTCAAAGAACCCACCAAGGTGTTCTGTACAATGCAAACGGCCGCTTTCCCTCTCCTGGCTTCGACCGAAAACAGTTACCGCACCAAGCCTATTGTAGTGGACGCTCAAGAAATGACCTCGGTCAATGCCTCTGTAGTCGAAACGCCTTTGAGTTTAAAGATGGTTCACAAGACGCTCCATTTGAAAGCCTTGAAACAAGTTCAAGTAACCCTATTTTCAATAGATAGCAAAGCTTTGTGGACCAAAGTCATGAATTCCGGAGAGGAGGATTCTCTTGAGTTGCAGCCAGGAGTCTATATTCTTCAAGCCAATGGTATGGAGGATGTAAAATTCTCAATCAGATAAGACAAAAACTCGATCTAGAAATAGTAGCAGGAGGATACAAGAATATCCTCCTGTTTTCGTTCTGTCGTTCTTGTAGTGTACTGAATAAGTTGACACCTTCTCAATCACAAAGGAGTAGAAATTTATGTCTCATTACAATGAATCAGAGAAAATACTGTTATTACATCAGTATGTAACAAGTGGCTTAACCTTGCATGAGTTCTCTTCTCGTCACGG
>ERZ772910.581-NODE-581-length-20787-cov-7.233504_pt1 | contig 20787 bp, 17 predicted proteins | sample MGYA00511357_ERZ772910 | MGnify/ENA primary metagenome ERZ772910 (study PRJEB29015, sample SAMEA2738096) | human oral metagenome | biome: human oral; feature: human-associated habitat; material: saliva | place: China | collected 2193 ... | reverse complement strand
AACAGATATCAGAATCTGTTACGCAATAAAAGTCTAACTTTTGGGGGTCACATCAGAAATATCAGTCTCTTAATAACTATCTATACTCCCAATGTCCCTGTTCAGGGTGGTTAATATATTCGTAGTATGGTACAGTTACTGTTCTATACTTAGTTACAGGACCAAAACCACCGCTTGTAGGATCATTTACGTATACTTTATACGCTGAACTATAATCAGGAAATTCCTGACCATGACCATTACGATAAACTGTATATTCCTGAGTTTCAGTTCTGTACTTAGTTACTGTTTCTGTCCAAGCCGCCTTATCGACTTAATTCGTCATTCTCTTTTGGGTATAGTTGTTTAAATTATACACCAAGGACAGCTCCTACGCACCCAATAATGATAAGTACGAGCATTGGATTTACCTTAAACTTTTGAATCAGCAAAATAGTCAGCCCACAAAGCAATATTGCAATCAAATCTATGTGTGAATTACCGACTGAAAGCGATAATCCTCTTAGAACTGCGAAGTTTCCACCTAGAGAGTTCTTTGGCATAACTGCTGCACTTCCGATGGTAATCACCGCACCTGCAATAAGTCCCACTGTCGCTGGCCTTATACCCTCTAGAGCTCCTTTAACAGCAGTGCTTTCCTTATAGCGATTAACAGCCTTTGCAACTAAAGATATAATTATAAATGCAGGGGTTGCAACGCCCAGTGTCGCAATAGCTGAACCTAGATATCCGCCTACCTCATATCCCACATAGGTTGCCGAATTTACTGCAACTGGTCCCGGTGTCACCTGTGCGATAGCGACAATATTCGCAAATTCCTCTTGAGATATGTTTGCAAACTCCTTAATGCTATCGTATATGAGCTGAATAATCGCAAGACCGCCGCCGAATCCAAATAGACCTATCTTAAAGAAGGCAAGAAATAACTTCGCTAGTAGCATCACTCATCGCCCCCTTCTTTGGTTATTTCATCTTCTCCAATTGTATCTGGTTGTTCATCCCTCTGATTTAGAGACGATTGATAGTCTCTTTCGTCTGCATCTGATATAGATTCCCCGCAATCCCTAGTGTCTACCGATGACTTCGTTAGTAAAGCACGTCCGATGCCGAGAGCCAGGAATAGCACGATGATATACACCACATTTATCTTGAGAACTGCAATAAGTATAAAACTGAGTGCGGCACCGATAGCACTGAAAGCATCCTTGATAACGCCCTTTGCAACCTGATATACGGCAATAACAATAAGCCCAAGTGCCGCAGCCCTAAGGCCGCCGAGCGCTCCTTGTACATATGGATTGCCGTCTATGAAATTCATACCTTTCGCTATAATAACGATTATCACAAACGAGGGAAGTATCACACCTAATGTTGCAACAAAGGATCCAATCAGACCTCGCTTCTTGAATCCCACATAAGTTGCCATATTTATGGCGATAACACCTGGTAACCCCTGACAGATAGCGATGATATCTATCATCTCATCTTCGGTGAACCATTTCCTATCTTTGACCATAATATTAGAGAGGATGGGAATCATAGCGACCCCACCCCCTATTGTGAACAAGCCCAATTTGAAAAATGTGACAAATAGTTCCAGCATTTTTCCTCCTAATTTTCAGGACTGTAAATCACCTTGTAATTAATATTGCATCTTCGGTATTATAGCCCGAAGATTTCCTTGTCAACGAGTTCTACCGCTGCCTTGATTGCATCCTCTGCAGAAAGAACCTCGTTACTCTCTTCGCGTCTTAGCTTGTACTCAACGTTTCCGTCCTTAGCAAGCTTACCAACTGTGATTCTAATAGGAATACCGATTAGATCCGCATCGTTGAACTTAACACCAGCTCTCTCATCCCTATCATCTACTATAACTTCAACACGCTTAGCTTCAAGTTCAGACTCAATCTTATTAGCAAGATCCATCTGAACCTCATCCTTAGGGTTGATAACAGTTACGATTACGTGGTAAGGAGCAACTGACATTGGCCAGATGATGCCCTTATCATCGTGACTCTGCTCAACTACAGCCTGCATAGCTCTGGTTACACCGATGCCATAGCATCCCATCCAGTATATCTGGTCTTCACCATTCTCATCCTTGTACGTTGCATTCATCGACTCTGAATACTTAGTTCCTAGCTTGAAGATCTGTCCAACCTCAATGCCTCTTGTATGCTTGATTGGAGCTCCACAGTGTGGGCATGGATCGCCTTCCTTGAGCGTCTTGATATCCGTTACGATATCCCCAACATAGTCTCTGCCGTAGCAAACGCCCTTCATGTGGTGATCTTCCTTGTTAGCTCCAGCAACCATGTTCTTAGTTCCAACTAGCTCGCTATCGACAACGATCTTGCAGTTGTGAATTCCGACCGGCCCAGTAAATCCACCAACGATGCCTGTAACAGGTCCCATCTCATCCTCATCCGCAAACTCGATGTAGTGCTCAGGGATTCCAAGAGCATTTACAAGCTTAATCATATTAACGTCTCTATCTCCTCTGATAAATACGCAAACGTAGTCAGCTGGATTTAAATCCTGATCAAAGGTAGTAAACATGAGAGCCTTGATAGTTTTCTTTTCATCCACCCCTAGATAGTCACATACATCCTTGATAGTCTTAGTACCTGGTGTATAAACCGCCTCTAGTTCTTGTTCTGGCTCATCTAATGGCTTATCATCAACGCACTCAGCTCTCTCGATAGTAGCCGCCATATCACACTTCTCGCAGTATGCAATTTCGCTCTCACCAACGTTAGAAAGAGCAGAGAATTCGTGCGAGTTGCTTCCACCGATTGGACCGTTGTCAGCTTCTACGATTCTGAAGTCTAGACCGCATCTTGTAAATGTTCTTACGTAAGCCTCGTACTGAAGTCTGTAAGCTTCTTCTAGGTCTTCAGGAGTTCTGTCAAATGAATACGCGTCCTTCATGATGAACTCACGCGATCTCATAAGTCCATATCTTGGACGAGCTTCGTCACGATACTTAAACTGAATGTGATATAGCTGAAGAGGAAGCTCTCTGTATGAGGAAACCTCCTGCTTTACAATGTTCGTACATAGCTCCTCACATGTAGGAACGAGGCAGAAATCTCTACCATTTCTGTCCTTGATTCTCCATAGCTCTGGTCCGTAAGCGTACCATCTGCCGGACTCCTTCCATAGCTCGGATGGATTTACGTGAGGCATGTGAAGCTCCTGGCAGCCAATTCTATCCTGCTCCTGTCTTACTATCTCCTCTATCTTTCTGATTGTCCTCCAGCCAAATGGCATGAATGTATATATACCAGCAGCTTCCTTCTTAATCAGGTTAGCTCTAATCATCAGCTTGTGGCTGACTAGTTCTGCTTCGTTTGGTGCTTCTCTCAACGTCTTGAGATGGAGCCTCGATAATTTCATAGTTAAAATCTCCCTTCTATTGTGCAAACAGCTTGCGCTGCAATGCCTTCTTCTCTTCCGGTAAATCCAAGTTTCTCTGTCGTAGTCGCTTTCACGTTTACCGCGCCAATTGGCATCTCAAGTGCCATGGCTATGTTCTCTCTCATCTTATCTATATAGGGTGCCAGTTTAGGTCTCTCAGCTATTATCGTGATGTCGACATTGCCGATACTTACGTCGCCGATTTTCTCCTTCACTTTGCGGAGAAGCGCGATGCTATCCGCACCCTTATATCTCTCATCTGTATCAGGAAAATGCTTTCCTATATCGCCTAAGCATGCTGCTCCAAGCAGCGCGTCCATCAGCGCATGTGTTGCCACATCAGCGTCCGAATGTCCGACCAGCCCTCTGTCACTCGGGAGTGGGACCCCGCACAGTATAAGTCTGTGCCCTTCGGCGAGTCTATGAACATCATATCCTGTACCTACTCGTATTCCCATAGGGATGTCCTTTCCGGTAGTTATCTTGGTGTTGGCATAATCTCCTTCAACTAGAGCTATACCTATCCCAAAATGCTCCGCGATAGAGGCATCATCTGTACCGACATATCCATCGCGTCTCGCCTTGTCGTAAGCAGCCATCAAGCTGCTTAATTTAAAGCACTGCGGTGTCTGCACAGCGACTACCCTATCTCTATCAATAGATTTACTATTAATTATAAGATAATCATTATGTGATGACAAGTCGTCAAAAAATTCACTTGCTGATTTTTCTGTCATCCTGAGCGAATCAATCATCGGAACCACAGTGCATACAGCCTCATTATCACTCATAGCTGCGATATTTCTATCGATAACTTCACTAGTGATTTCTGCCCTTGCTGCATCATGTATCAAAATTACCACTTCGCCAGCGCCTGATGCACAATCATTATGAGCTTCCCCATTCTCATCAAGATAGCTTGAAATCGCCTGCAAACCGTTATAAACCGACTCTCCTCGGGAATTTCCGCCATACGAACAGCGGACAGGCTTGTTGTGCAAGTGTCCTAGCCTGTCCGCTATTTGGAAGAATGTCTCATCGTATTCTCTATCTTGTGGTATAAGGAGAAATATCGCATCTATCTCCTCGTGTGCCGCAAAGACGGACGCCGTTCGCTCGACCACTGCCTTGCCTTTATAGCATAGGAGCTGCTTAGGTACCTCAGTTCTCATACGTGTACCCTTACCTGCTGCGGCGATAAGTGCAATGTGAGGGCTTCTAGCCTTGCTATCCGTAGCACTCTTACAGTTATTTCTTTTAATCGTTATATCCATCCTTTATCTAGTCTACAAAGGATTTGCTCCTTTGCGCCTATGACTCTTCTAGGCGAGTCAATTATATTATTGCACTATGGATTGATGCGTGCAAATATCATTTTGCCTGCAGATGTCTGTATCACACTCGTTACTGTCACGACTGCACTTTCAGATATATTACCAGCTCCATCCTCAACTACAATCATCGTGCCGTCATCCAGATATCCAATGCCCTGCTCTCGGTCTTTACCATGCTTAACAATGTCAACGAGTAGCTTCTCACCGGGAATAACTACAGGTTTAATCGCATTTGCCAGCTCATTGATATTAAGCACCTTGATATCGTTAATAGTCGCTACTTTGTTGAGGTTGAAATCTGTAGTGATCAGATTCGCGTTGAGTTCACGTGCCAGCTTAATCAGTTTTACATCTACCTCAGGAACATCATCAAGATGTCTGAGCTTGGCGGTATTGTTATAAACTTCTACATTAAACTCACTTCTGATCTGATTTAGGATGTCTAGCCCTCGTCTTCCGCGGACGCGCTTGATATTATCGCTAGAATCTGCAATATGGCGGAGTTCATCAAGCACAAACGTCGGAATGATAATTTTACCATCGATGAACCCTGCTCTCATGATATCAAGGATTCTTCCGTCGATTATTACGCTCGTATCAATAACTTTAGGTGTACCTGAATTGATTTTTTCATGGCTCCGAAGTGCACGGCTGTCAAGAATTTTTCGATGCCCCTTGACTTTAGCTGATGCAACAACGAAACCAAAGAAGCCAAACACAAAGTATAGCGTAATAGTAATCACTGAATACCAAAGTGGTGGCAGAAGTGATCTATAGCTCATGGAAATTATTAATGCAACAACTAGTCCTATAACAACTCCAATTGCATCTATGAGAATTGCATCTATAGACACATCCTTAAGATCATGCTCAATATACGACGCCGCTTTTTTCTGTTTATTAATGAGTGCCGGTGCAAAAATTCTAAAAATAAGTCCGAAAATGATTACGAAAAGCACCAAAATGCTAAAATCAGCGACACTCGTGACAACTACTTCGTTGAAGCTTATATCTTTGAGCTTCATTTGCAGAGCGCAAAACAAAAGGCTTCCAATTATGCCGCCGATAATAAACAGCAGCACAGCATATAGTTTCTTAATCACTCTATCTCCTCCTTTCTGCCAAAAATTAAACAATCGCTTTTATAATAATGGGCACTTGCGGTCAAGGCTTGACGCAACAAGCACCCTTATGGCTAAATATTTGATTCTACTAGGCTATCAGCCTCGTCGAGAGAAAGCCCTCCTGCAAGTACTAATTCACTCTCGAGGATTTGCTTAGCATTGCCGAGGAGTTTCTTCTCCCCAGTCGAAAGCTTCTTGATCCTATCGCTACGAACGAGGTTTCTCACCACACCGGCGACTTCATAGATATCCCCAGTGCGAAGCTTCTCTGTATTCTCTCTATACCTTCTATTCCAGTTATTAGACATCTTATCGGACTCATCACCAAGGACATTAAGCACTCCTTGGATATCTTCCTTACAAATGATGGCTCTAACCCCCACCTTGTCCGAATTATCGACAGGAACCATCACATGCATCTTGCTGTACGGGAGGCTTACATGATAATAGCGGCAAATCTCACCGAGAACTTCTTTTTCTTCGATTTCAGTAACAACTCCCGCCCCGTGCATTGGATACGCAATACTATCTCCGATATTGAACAAAGCAGCCTCCTCTCTCTACATCTTGTACTTAATAAAATTATATTATAATTGTATTTAAAAAGCAACAATCGAAACTTTATAAATTAGCACAAGAGATTAGCATTGTCAATAATTATTTGGCAATTATTGTCAAATCTTTTATTTTAATTACTTCTACAAAAAAGCAGAAAGGCGGGTCGCCTTTCTGCTTTGACATCACGTTATGCATTTTCCCTCGCCGTATTTATCTATAGCGTTTTCTACGACTAACCGTCACTATCGCCAGTGCAGAAATAGACGCTCCAAAGATTACAAACGGCATGAACGGTAAATTATCTCCCGTCTGAACTATACCTCGCCTGTAGATTCTACTAGACTTTATAGCATACCTTCCTTTTCCGTGCTTAGTAACACTGATTTTACTTCCAGAAGAAGCATTTCTCGAATCATAGACGGTAAACTCAGCAGTAGCAGTTCCAGAAGCTTCATTAACCTCTAGCCTGTATCTGCCCGGCTTTAGAGTTTTAAGGTATGCAGCCTTTAGCTTGACCCTAGTGCTTCCGGAGTTCTTCTCGAAGTCAGTTCCTTCCGTTAGAACTTTCCTGTAATTCGTACCTGTAACAACAGCAGATTCAAACTCCGAAACTGGAGCTGATGCTCTAAAGTTTAAGTCTGTGCCAAGAGCAAGGTCATAGCTGCTGCCATTTCCTTCAATCATCTTGTTAGGTTCAGCCTTACCATATGTAAACGTAATCTTGCTACCTGGAAGTGATGCAACAAATCCGTTATCTAGAAGTTCTTGATCAACGTCACTCGACTGAACCGCATAGCCTTTGATCTTCTTAGCCTTGATACCTAATGAGTAAATCTCAGACACTCCGTAAGCTTTATAATTGTCTGAAGCAGCTAGCTTATTTCCACTCTCATCCACGTAGTTGACTTCGATATTTATGAGGTTCTGCATCTGTGCTGGAGTGAATAGTTTATCTCCCATATATCCATTGTTGTGGATAATCATCTTATACTTTGGCTGAGATAGATACGTCTTTCCACCATCTAGGGATACCGTTACCGTGTACGTCTTATCAGCTCCTATATTAGTTGGGGCCATGAGATCAAATTTCATCTTGGTACCAGCTGGATCCACATAATTAGGAACAGCCTGGAATCTATACATAGAATTGCAGAGCGGAACTGGCGTTGTAGGCCACTCCACACCATTCTCATCAACAGCCCTAATCTTCACATTGTCTGTACTAAGGTTGCTTCCATTTAGCTCGAGAGTTGCAGCCGGTGTTACGTACTCTTCGACTGTACCTTCAAATGTATCATCTGATGAATCCTGATCATTAGCGCCTGTCAGAGAATATGATGTAACTGCACCTGGTATTACCTCGTCCTCCTTTGCAGTTAGAACGGTAACTTTCTTGGTCCCGTTAAATGCACCTGCAGTATCAATTTCCTTACCGTCTGCCGTTAGTACCGCCTTGTACTTTACGTTATCTTCACTGCCGTTCTCAGGGAGCTTGAATTTAAACTCAGCGCTCTTTGCAGAAACGAACGACGTCTCCCCATTTATAACATTTCCAGCCTCATCTACTAGCGACAGCTTTAGATTAGGTGTAGCTTCAAATCTACTACCAGCTAGGTTTACTGTAAGCGCACCACCATCACTATCGAACTTAGTCTTAGAGAACACGACGCTGTCTACAGTAACGTCGCGTACGATCGGCTCTCTGATATTCTCTCCTAGAACCTTGTTCTTGCTATCTTTGATTGCACCTTTATTTATCTTTACATATAGCGTTTTCTTAATGTCTAAAGCATCCTTAAGTGAAATATTAATAGTTTCAAACTGGGCATCCACTTTATCCCCACTTCCAAGAGTATGAACTAAGGTTCCACCATCATCAGGATTCCCATCATAGATTTCTATCTTTGACTTACCGTTATCTGTTACATGAACATTCTTGTCTAGAGCAACCTCAAGAGTCTTGCCATTATCAATAAACCTAGCTCTATTAATCTGCGCAGCAAACTCATCTGGGTCTAGGTCGCTGAGCACCTTTACGTTCACCTTCATCTTAGGTGCTCCGGTATTTCCAGTTTCATAATCATATGTAAATGTGCGGTCCCCAGATGTTCCAAATGTCACGACTCCGGTCCCTGCATTGTAAGTTGCGTTAGCACCTGTAACGCCGCTCACCTTAGACACATCATCAACCAAATCATGCATGTCAACCTGGAGAGCTCCATTCTTCTCCTTACCTCTAACTGTTATATTCTGTGGAGATACTGCAATTCCTTGATATGCACTAAATTGGTTTAAATCGAGCTGTTTTAGCTTGTTGCCATTGACGTTCCATAGGCTTATATCATTAGACGCAGGCTTTGTAATCTCTTCTACTCCCGCATTTTTACAAGATAACTCCTCAAGGGCAGCAAGCTTCGCTGCATCCACCCTCTCCATTCCCTTGATTGATGTGTTATCAAAGTTCAGTCTTCTAAGACTCTTGTTGTTATTAATATTGAGACTCTTTATCTTAGTGCCGCTAACATTAAGAACGTTTAGATTAGTATTCTTACTCACATCTAGCTTTTTAATCTGAGTGCCCGATACATTAAGTCCTACGAGGTTGCGAGCACTGCTTACGTCTAAGTGCTTAACAGGTGTATTCTCAATCTCGATAGTCTTTAAAAAAGTCTTATCTGCAACATCCAGAGCCTTAAGCTTAGAGTTGCCGGCAGCTAATTCACTAAAATACTTGTTGTTTGATAGATCTAAAGTGTCAATTTCTGTATTACGCATCCAAAACAGTGTCAGCGCTTTACAATGCGAAAAGTCGATTGATTTGAGCTTCGTATCATTAGCCTGTACCTGCGTTAAGTTCCAGTTCTTTGAGAAATCCACACTAGATATCGGCGTGCTGTTGAAATAGAACTCATATAAATCTCTGTTGTTAGATGTATCCACCCTGCTCACCGAGGTATTTTCCACATTGAGCGCCTGAAGCCTCTTATTATGCGTTACATCTAGCTCTTTTACCTGAGTCCCAGGCACCTCACATCTCTTTAGGTAAGGATTATTTCTTAAATCAACGCTACGTAAAGAAGTAAGTGGAACGGTAAAAATTCTGAGCTCTGGATTCTTAGTGAGATCAACACTTTCTAGCGATGAATTGGTCACGTTAAATACGCGCAGCTTAGCATTCCTACTTGTATCAATTGAGGCAATCGCACCGTCTCCTGATAGCGATAATATCTGTAGCTCAGGGTTCTTAGTAATATTCACTTCTGACAGAGTATCAGAATAAACATTGAGTTTCTTTAGATTGGCAAGGTACTCGATGCCTTTAAGAGAATCTATCTCGTAGTCACCTTCACTTACTACTGCCTTAGCTTCACGAATTTCATCACTGCTAAGTATACCGTCACCATCTGTGTCGAAATTTTCGCTTACGAGTTTCCTAAAGCCCTCGCTCGGAAAATGAGCTTCGTCAATAGCCACACTTTCGTATGTCTTTGCTGCTTCATCTGCAAGGTCCTTCTTAGTCTCGATTACTTCATTGTCTTCGGACAAATCAGGGCTGAATATCTTGTAATTCTTTTCCGAAACATTATCCGCATTTAAGCTTGCTCTATCCCTAACATAACCGTCATACACACCAGCATAACTCGTTGTCATAACTTGAGAAATAAAAATCATCAAGCAAGTAATTAGCGCCGCGAGTTTCCTCTTCATCAACGTTCTCCTTAAAATATATTTCATAGTATTCCATACCGTCTTGTATGATATGCACAATATCTAGAATAAAGCTTTGGTAATCTACTGTCAACGTGGTTTGCGCACGCTATCTATTGATTTAACACATATTAACACTTCACTGTCTTGTATTCTTCAATGGATTTCCACAATGTGAAGATGGGTTGTGATATAATGTACAAAATTTAAGAATTATAGATTTAAATTAGTGTTTTGTATTATTCACATGATATGAAAGGAACGAGATATGAAAAAGCTACTTGTAGTAGATGACGAAGCTAAAATCAGAGAGGTCATCAAAGAGTATTCAGAATTTAGCGGCTATGAAGTTACAGAGGCAGCAGACGGAATGAGCGCAATTGGGCTATGTAAGCTTAACGATTACGACCTGATTATCATGGATGTGATGATGCCTAAGCTGGACGGTTTTAGCTCGGTTAAGGAAATCAAGAAATTCAAAGATATACCTGTAATCATGCTTTCGGCAAGAGGCGAAGAATACGATAAGCTATTTGGTTTCGAGCTAGGAGTTGATGACTATGTTGTAAAGCCGTTTAGCCCTAAAGAGCTCATGGCTCGTGTAAACGCCGTTATTACTAGACACGAAGGTGCTGACCACGGAACTAGCAACGTCATGAAGTTCGATGGGCTTGAGGTTAACTTTGCAGCTCGCACGATTTATATAGATGGAAAGCGAGTAAACCTAACACCTAAGGAGTACGATCTTCTCTTCTATCTGATTCAGAATAGAAATATCGCTCTATCGAGAGATAAGCTTCTCTCGGACATCTGGGGATATGATTTCTTCGGTGACGATAGAACCATTGATACTCACATCAAGAATCTGAGAAACAACCTCGGTCCATACCGTGATTTTATCGTTACACTAAGAGGAGTGGGTTACAAGTTTGAATATGAAGACAAAGAGAAGTAAGTGGGATCCGAACAGCATACGTGCTGTCTCGCTTATGTACTTTATGGTATTTGCCGCTGTGATCCTACTCATGGTATGGTTCATGCAGAGTTTTTTCATGAACACCTACTATGAACGAATGATGGCACAGGAGGCGCAGACTACGGCAAACAAGCTGGGCAACTACTATTCCACTAACAAGGATAATTTCGATGCGTATGCGCGAAAAGCCGCTGACCGAAATGGTCTATATATAAGGCTAGAAACAGCCGATTCGACTTCAGAATATGGAAACAGCGGTCTGTCACAGGGCGATATCCCGCATTATCAGTTCGAGATTTCAGATGCAAAGGACAAGTTAGCGAAGAGTTCTCTAGGTAAAATTTCTCTCACTGTCACCGAAAAGGGAAATAAAGCATCGCGCTTAGTGTATGCTACGTACCTTGGGAATCGTGATGACGGAAATATACTATACATGATTGCTCCTCTCTACCCAGTGGAGTCTACCATATCGATTTTGCGTTCACAGCTACTGTACATCACGTTTATAACACTGATGATTGCCAGCATGCTCGCAATCATCATGTCGACCTGGTTATCGCTACCTATTGCGAGCATCACAAAGTCAGCAGTCCAGCTGAGCAACGGCAATTACAACGTGAATTTTAACGGAGGAATATTTACCGAGACTAATGAGTTAGCTAGGACGCTCAATAAAGCTTCCTATGAGATGCAGAAGACAGATTCATATCAGCGAGACTTAATCGCCAATGTGTCACACGATCTCAAGACTCCGCTAACGATGATAAAATCATATGCTGAGATGATTAACGATATCTCGGGAGATAATCCAGAGAAGCGCGCTGAACATCTCGCAGTTATTATCGCAGAGGCAGATAGGCTCAACAAGCTTGTATCTGATATGCTCTCCGCTTCGAGGCTTCAGTCTAACTCAGCTGAGCTAAACATGACTAGATTCGATATCGTCAAGGCCGCTACTGAGGTAGAAGAGACATTCGAGGTGCTTAATCAGCAAGAGGGCTACAATATATCATTCAACAAATGTAAGACTGCATATGTATATGGCGATTACGATAAGCTTAAGCAAGTTATGGCAAATCTCATATCCAATGCTATTAAGTATTGTGGCAAGGATAAGTACGTGCGAATCGAGCTCAAGAAAGTCGGTCGCAATGTTAGATTCGATGTAATTGACCACGGCGATGGAATAGCCGCTGAAGAGATATCCCACGTATGGGAACGCTATTACAGAACTAGCGCTAACCGAAATCGCAACATAGAAGGAACTGGCCTTGGCCTATCCATCGTAAAAGGCATCTTAAGCCTCCATAATGCCAATTATGGGGTTGAGAGCGAAGAGGGCAAAGGAAGTGATTTTTGGTTCGAGCTGGCGACCGTTAAGAAGTAGATTGTGAGTTGCTCGATAAGCTTGCTATGCTTCTTGGCAGAGGAGTTTTTAGGCGGAATAAATTTTAATAATTTAATAATTTAACAATGATAAGGAAACAGGAAGGTGAGCAGCTTAGCAGTCACCTTCCTGTTTTGGTTTTTGTCCTGTAACACGTTTTTAATAACGTATTCCTATACTATACGTGAGCGATGTTAGTGTGCTCAGATATTTCTCTACTCGTAGTAACTAGGTCTTCAACGTTTAAGTCGTGAAGTCTGCTATGACCTGTAACTCTCGCAAAGGTTTTTAGCTCCTCAAGAGATACATTTAGGAAGTTTCCGACACGTTTTGCAGCCGTCTCTTCCTTGAGTCTAGCACGTAGTTGAGGGTCCTGCGTTGCAATTCCTACTGGGCAAAGCCCTGTACCACAGATTCTGTATTGCTGACAAGCTGCTGCGATTAGAGGCGCCGTTGCAACTGCTACTGCATCAGCTCCGATAGCTATCGCTTTAGCGAAATCAGATGAAACTCTAAGTCCTCCAGTTATAATCAGTGAGATATCTGAGTTGATACTATCAAGGTATTTGCGAGCTCTATAAAGCGCGAATACCGTAGGAACACTCGTCGATTCTCTAAGGAAAAAAGGACTTGAACCTGTTGCCCCGCCTCTTCCATCTATGGTGATAAAATCTGGCTCAGCATATACTGCAAACACCATATCGTTCTCAATCCTGCCTGCAGCGAGCTTGATACCGATTGGTCTACCCTCGGAACGTTCCCTTAGTTCGGAAACTAATGACTTAAGGTCATCCTTGCTGTGTATGTTAGGGAATTTTGAAGGACTTTTAATATCTTGACCTTCTGGTTTTCCACGCATTGCAGCAATTTCCGGAGTTACTTTATCACCTGGCAAATGGCCTCCCATACCCGGTTTAGTTCCCTGACCTATCTTGATCTCGATAGCGTCGACTTTCTTTAGATTTTCGTCCGTAACACTGTAGAGGTTAGGAATATACTCAAATATGTATTTTTCAGCAGCTTCATACTCCTCTGGCAGCATACCGCCCTCACCGCTGCACATAGCAGAATGGGCAAGTGCACTGCCCTTAGCTAGAGCAACCTTTGACTCCTTGGAAAGAGCTCCAAATGACATGTGTGATATGTATACGGGATTCTCGAGTATTAACGGTTTGCGCGCGTTTTTGCCTATTGTAACTTTTGTGTCAACCTCGTCTTCGTCATTTAACGGCATCGGATCAAGCTGGGCTCCAAGTAGCAAGATGTCGTCAAATCCTGGCATACTCATCTGTGTACCCATGGCTGCACTAATTGATTTGCCAGAAACCGCCATCTGGTGAATCTCGTCCATATATCTGCAGTTCTCGTCACTACGCGCAGTCGATTTATCGTATTCTAAATCGGAAGCCGCTCCTCCACGTGAAGAAATCTCGTAGTTTGGTGCTGCTGTTCCTGTCACATTTTCCGAATTGCTTTTACCATCTTCTTGAAGAAACATCACATCTTTGGGCTGTTTGCAAATCGGACAGACATCGAGTTCATCAAATGATTTGCCTTCTTTCTCTTCATCAAACACGTATCCGCATATCTTACATTTGTATTTAGCCATAGTTTCACCTCCACATTTATTTAAGTCATTTTGTCTATTGTATCATTTAATTGCATGTAGCTGTGAACGATGTATGACTTTTCCACTAGCTCTGTGACTCATACCTTCTTCAATAACTCTTAAAACAGCTTCTAGTTTTTCTTCACACGAATATTTGCTCATAAAAAGTGCACCTCCAAAAATTAGTTTGTGTCTAACTTTTGGGGTGCACTTCACTATGCGGTGCACTTTCTTATTTTATAAGATATTATCTGTAATAACGGTGATAAAATCTCTGTTCTACTGTGAGAATTATCATAATTTCACATGCCTTAAAGTAGCAGCTTTATTTCTTATCTATATATGCCTTAATGGCATCGCCCAGACTACCTGCTCCTACAACATGAATATCCGTACTGCGGTTTTCAATCTTGATGTTACCCTTCGGGATTATTATTGTCTCATATCCTAGTCTGGCTGCTTCGCTTACTATACGGTCAGCATTCCGCACTGCTCGCAGATTGCCGGTAAGCCCGACCTCGCCGAGCGCCACCACGCGGCGAGGCGAGGTGCGCTCGCGGAACGAGCTGTAGATCGCGAGCGCGACGGCCAGGTCTGCACCTGGCCCGTCGGGCTTCAGTCCGCCGACCACATTGACATAAACGTCATGATTCAGCAGCGAGATTCCGACTTTCTTCTCCAGCACAGCCAGAATCATATTGAGTCTGTTATTGTCTATACCGATTGCGCTTCGGCGCGCGAAGCCGACATTGGCAGGTGTCACTAGCGCCTGAATTTCAAAGAATACAGGACGACTGCCCTCGTAGAGCGCCGAAGCGACTGAGCCCTCTTCCTTGATATCCGAGCTCTCGAGCAGAGTTCCCGACAGGTCTCTCACCTCGGTCATACCACTTTGACCCATGCTGAATGCCCCGATTTCCTCGGTGGTTCCAAATCTGTTTTTTACAGAACGAAGAATCCTGAGATCCCTATCTCGCTCACCCACGAAGTTTAGCACGCAGTCTACCATGTGCTCTATAGTCTTGGGACCAGCTAGGTCACCTGACTTATTGACATGCGCAACTATAAAAATCGGCACATTATTCGTCTTAGCATACTTCATGAGCAGATTCGAACACGCACGAATCTGCGTGATGCTGCCAGCAGTGTTGTCCAGTTCCTCCGAATACATTGTCTGAATTGAGTCTATCACAAGGAATTTCGGTTTCGTCTGCTCACAGGCCGCAAGCACACTCTCTATATTGGTCTCTGGAAAAATGAGTAGATTATCAGACAGATTTTCGCACACGCGGTCAGCCCTTAGCTTCACCTGTTCCTCTGACTCCTCGCCGCTAACATAGAGAACCGTTCCATTATTAAGCGCAATCGAATTAGCAGACTGAATTATCAGCGTGGACTTTCCTATTCCAGGTTCACCAGATATCAGAATCATCGAGCCAAGCACTATTCCGCCGCCGAGAACCCTATCGAGCTCACTAATCCCAGACGTAATCCTCGTGTAATTTCCAGTCCCCACGCTCTTTAGCTTTGACGGAGTCGCCTTGCTGGTCGTCCTCCTGCGTGCATCGCTATCAGCATCCGGTTTAACCCTCTGCTCGACAATCGAATTCCACGCACCGCAGTAAGAACACTGCCCTTGCCAGCTCGGAAACTCGTTTCCACACTCCGCACACATATATACTGATTTTGCTTTCTTTGCCATCTAATTCAAATACTCCTTTAAAATCGGATTGTCATGAGATCGTAATAGTGCCGTTATTTCTAATGAGACATTTCATCTGCACTACTACACCTGTCCACTTGAGTTCAATCTCTGCTTTGCCTCGCTCATTCGCTTCCTCAGCGAGTCGCTGTTTCATATTAAGCTTGGCCCGCCGCTGCTACGCTCTTCTTCCTATCTTATCTAAGTTCCCTGAGTAAGCCCTTGCATCCATCCATGACATCATTATACGTCACATCAAAATTCCCTGTGTACCAAGGATCTGCAATATCACCACTTCTGCCAGCATGTTCGAGCAAAAGCGAGACCTTACCCTCTTCATCGCTACCGACAAACCTTTTCATGTTACGAAGATTATTCTCATCCATGGCTATCAAATAGTCAAACTTATCATAGTCAGCCTCTGTCATCTGCCTTGACCTGTGCGGTACAACGGGTATACCCACTTCTCCGAGTTTCTTCACCGTTCCGTAGTGCGGCGGATTCCCGATTTCCTCCCTGCTAGTCGCAGCAGAGTCTATTTCAAATTCATCGCTTAGCCCCGCTTCATTCACGAGGTGCGTCATTACCGATTCTGCCATAGTGGAGCGGCAGATGTTGCCGTGGCATATGAATAGAATTTTTATCATAGATCCCCCAATTTTTAGTCAATATCCGAAATTCTATACCTTGAACCAACAAATCCTGTGATTTTAATTAACGGAATATTCCATTCCCCTGGTGTGTTAATTGTACATTCAACTTGATCTAATTCATTCTTCGCAGAAAACACGTATCTACCCATTTCTTCATTCTCTGCGAGTCTTTCTACGTTAGTTAAGTTACTATCGTTAAAATGTTCCTTAAACATTCGCCATATCTCTATTGCAACATCATTTGTCAGCGCAATCTTTGATATATAACCTATTCCGACCTTACAGCGCTTCTTCTTGCCGTTTTCATCAGCCTTGCAAACTTTCGTTGTACCTTTATCAAATAACCATTCAGCATCTTGAAGTTCTGCGCATTTTGATACTATTTTCTCTTTGAAAATACCAATTCCCTCAGTCATATTCTTACATGCTGTTTCAAAATCATTTTGTTTCTGCATTTTATCCACCATCTAATGTTTCACCACATGTATTTAACATTGTTTTGCTGTATTATTTTTCCATAACGCAGCATCGAAGTTATTAATAGATTCAGCTATTTCTTCGCATCCCTGCTCTCATAATCCTCATCTATTCTCATCTTCCAACTTGCAGACAGAGGCCCTTCACACTTCCTCACACTTGTCACTACATCGCTGATAACCTCATAGTTTAGAGCAGTTCCAACTTCATCACAGCGATAGTTAGCAGCCATGGATTCATCTATCCCAAATCTTCCCGCTTCTTCTGCTGCGTCGATATTAGCACCAAGGAATATAAATTCCCATCCATAACGGGCTTTCTGACGCTCTATCATGCTTCTAACTTTATCATAAGTGTAATAGCGGCTGGCATTCTCAAGTCCATCAGTAGTGATGATAAATAGGGTCTTCTCTGGTACATCCTCACTGCGAGCATACTTGTGAACATTGCCAATGTGATTAATCGCTCCGCCAACAGCATCTAGAAGCGCTGTGCATCCACGGACAAAATAATCTTCTTCTGTTAGCTTTGGTACCTCTTTAATCCCTATGCGATCATGGACAACCTCGATTTCATTGTCAAAGAGAACTGTGGAGACCACCGCTTCTCCTGGCTCTTTGCGCTGTTTCCCTAGCATAGAGTTAAAGCCTCCGATAGTGTCCTTCTCAAGTCCAGACATAGAACCACTGCGGTCTAAAATAAATACTAGTTCAGTCATTTTTAAATCCTCCTGTTTGTTGTTATGTCCCTATTATTGGCTAAACAGGAGTAGAAATGGTCGCATCACATGCGACATTTATGCACCGATTAACGGTTGGTCAAACGCAAACAGTACCTCGTTAAGTTCGTAGATATTGTAGTTTCCATTTATAAGAAAGAACTCCACAATAACATCAAACTTGCTACTAGGCGAGAGTGCAAATCCCGCCCTTCCGATAAAGTCCTGTGTCTCTTCTATATCGAGCTCAAGAGCAAATGCAAATGCCAGCGCAGTAGATTTGGATGGCTTATAATCCAGGTTATTCCTTATTTTCGAGAACAGCTTTCTGTCGATATTTGCTTTCTTGTATATCTCAGAGTCTTTCCTCCCAGTGCGGTCAATGAGCTTAAGAAGAGTTTCGGAAAACCCCGCATCGAGGTTCTCTAGTATCTCACTCAGTTCTTCAGTTTCAACCGTAGGCGCTGCACAGATGCTAGGCTCAAAGCACTCTTCTATCAGAAGTTTGTAGTCTTCTTCATTTTGCGTACCACTTATGGTCCTATCGCTATCCCATCTAGTTTTAAGACTTGAATCATGCAAGCTATCATTGTCATATTCTTTTAGCATCGTACTTCGAATATAGTTTTCATCAATGTAGCTGCTTACGGATTTGAAAAGCTTCTCAGAAAGCTCGAAAGCATCTTTGTCAAACACGACTAGATAAATCTGCATTTCGTTTTCTATGAGAAAGCTACTTATTTCTCGAACGGCTATTTGTAGAGCGAGTGATTTCGGGAACCTGTAGTTACCAGTGGCAATCAAAGGAAATGCGACGGATTCGCACTGGTGATTTTTGGCTAGAGCTAGCGAACTCCTGTAACACGATGCCAGAATTTGCTCCTCATCATAGCTGCCACCACTCCAAATTGGTCCTACCGTATGGATAACATACTTTGCAGCTAGCTCATATCCTGATGTTATGGCTGCAGCTCCAACATCAATGTAGCCGATTTTCTTCCTCGCAGCAAGTAGCTCAGCACCAGCTTTCGCGTGGACCTCACTATCTACACCAGAACCAATCACAGGATTAGGATTTGCAGTATTTACCACCGCATCCACTTCCATATTTACAAGATTATTTCTTACTATTTCAAAAGGCATAATTGACTTCCTATTAGATCATTTAAAGCAGTATATACTTTTTCTTCAAAATAATTATCAACAATCCCTGCCATATTTTTCATCCTTTAGGTGTCCGATTCTAACAACCAATCTCTCGCATTCATTATTTTAATCCCCTCAATATCTCTTGTCGGGTCATCATCTAAAGTAAGGATTACTTTTGGATAATCATCATGAATCATTTGAAGAGGTCTTATTTCTCTCGCCAATACATCTTCATCTCTTACAGTCAATGCAACTTGATAATAATGATTTCCATCCGGATTCTGTGCAACAAAATCAACTTCGAATGCATCAACTTTCCCAACATAAACATCATAATTTCTTCTGAGCAATTCAAGATAAACTACGTTTTCAAGTATATGCCCTGCATCCATACTTCGCTTGCCGAGGAGCATATATCGAAGTCCAATATCAACCACATAGTATTTTTCTAAAGTCTTTAGATATTGCTTGCCTTTTACATCATACCTTTTTGATTGATAAATTATATATGATTCTTTAAGTGCAGTAAGATATTTTTCTATTGTTTTAGAATCAATTTTTCTGCCATCGGATGTCATTGTATCAGCTATTTTCTTAGTAGATAGAGGATTACCAATGTTATCAAATATGAATCTTAAGACACTTTGTAACATCATCGAGTCTGATACCTGTTTTCGATTCATTATATCTTTAATTACAATAGTGTTGTAGATGCTCTCCAAATAATCTCTAACTATATTGGGGTTAGCATCTAATTCTAGTACATATGGAAATGAGCTTGACGATAAGTAATCGAGATACTTTGAAGCTGTGTTTTCTACGCCACCTTTAGCAGTGCAATACTCTTTAAATGATAAAGGCAACATTTTCAATTCTATATAACGTCCACTTAAAAGAGTTGCCAGCTTGCTTGACATAAAATAGGCATTAGAGCCTGTTATGTATAAATCTGTATTTTTTTTTATAAAAAGGCTGTCTACAACTTTTTCAAATTTATCCACATGCTGAATTTCATCTAAAAATATGTAATTTTTTTTATCTCCAATCATTTTAGATTTTATATATTCATAAAGTTTTTTATAATCTGTAAGCTCTTCATAATCTATATCTTCAAAATTTATAGATATAATTTGATTTTTTGCAACTCCATTTTCAAGTAGAAAATCTTTATATATCTCAAAAAGAGTGGATTTTCCACATCTTCTTACACCAGACACAACCTTTATTATCTGTCTATCTTTTGATTTTACTAAAAAATCTAAATATTCTTTTCGATCTATTCTTATCATTTTAACACCTCATTTCCTTTTAAATTATACCCCTTTTTTAGTCAAAAATCAATTTTTATGGAATATAATCCTATTTTTCTTTATTTTTAAATTAAATCTAATATTTCAGTGATTACATCATACCCTCTATTTTTCGCATAATAGACTTGTAAATCATTGTAAAACTGTTCTTTCGGGTAGTTTTCTGGGTCTGCTTTGTATTTTTTCAATAGTTCTGTTCCATAGGCTGGTCTCGGCCCCCAGTGCGCTATCACTCTATCGTTTTCATCTAAAATAACCACGATAGGAATAGAACGGGTTCCATTGGTCAAAAATTGGTCTATCAAATCCGGATTTTCATCACGATAGGCAATCCTCACTTCATTTTTCCCTTCGAAAAATAGAGAAACCGCTGGCACTGTCTGCCCTGCATCTCCGCACCAGCCTTCAGAAATAATCAGAATTTTTCCTTTAAAATTCTTATTTTCAAGGATTTTCACCTGCTCTTCATCAGGCTTATAGACCTTCATCATTCTGCTCATTCTCTGCACTCCCAGTTTATAATATTCCAGCATTTCTTTTTCTGCTGGAGTTAGTTTTTCTTCGTCTTTATTAACGACTTCTTCTGTTTTCTTGAAATATTCCTCAAAAGAAATCCCTTATTCCCAATATTTTTTCATTTTGTTTTTTTATTAAATTTTTCT
>ERZ772910.579-NODE-579-length-20914-cov-3.443262_pt1 | contig 20914 bp, 19 predicted proteins | sample MGYA00511357_ERZ772910 | MGnify/ENA primary metagenome ERZ772910 (study PRJEB29015, sample SAMEA2738096) | human oral metagenome | biome: human oral; feature: human-associated habitat; material: saliva | place: China | collected 2193 ... | reverse complement strand
AAACTTTAGAAGAAGCTAAAAAATTAGCAGTAGAACATTATGCTTTTTGTTATGACTTAGTTGACCAATGTTGTGGAACATTTGAAGCATTAGCAGATGGTTTATATAAAAATATACAATGGTATTTTTGGTGGGATTAAAATTGAAAGCAGAAGCACTCAGAATTTTAAAAGAATATTATGGTTATGATAATTTCAGAGAAGGACAAGAAAAAATAATAGATGCTATCTTGCAAAAAAGAAATGTTTTAGGAATAATGACAACGGGGGCTGGGAAATCTATATGCTATCAAGTCCCTGCTTTAGTGTTTAAAGGACTTACAATAGTTATTTCACCTCTTATATCCTTGATGAAAGACCAAGTTGACAGCCTAAAATTAATTGGAATAGAAGCAAGTTATTTAAATTCAACTTTAACAAGTGATGAGTACAATAAAATTCTTTTTAAGATAAAAAAAGGACAGACAAAATTATTATACATTTCACCTGAAAGATTAGAAAATAGAGCTTTTTTAAACTTTATAAAAACCATAAAAATTGCAATGGTAGTTGTGGATGAAGCCCATTGTGTATCCCAATGGGGTGAAAATTTTAGAAAAAGTTATTTGAGAATTGCAGATTTTATCAGATATATCACTGATGGAGTAAAAATTCAAACTTTAGCTTTTACTGCCACAGCTACACCTAAAATAAAGGTAGATATTATAGATAAATTGAAAATTGAAAATCCCTTTGTTTTTGTTGATAATTTCAATAGAGATAATATCTATTTTAAAGTGATTGATAACACAGGACTAGATAAAGATTTAAATATAGATTCTAAACCTTTTATCATAGATTATTTAAGAAAACATAAAGGTAAATCTGGAATAATATACTGTTCTACCAGAAAAAATGTAGATGATATCTATAGTTATCTTGTAAGTTTTGATAGAAGTGTCACTAAATATCATGGTGGTATGACTAAGGAAGAAAGAGAAAAAAATCAAAATTTATTCTTAAATGATGATGTTGAAATAATGGTGGCAACCAATGCCTTTGGTATGGGTATAAATAAATCTAACATAAGGTATGTCATACATGCTAATATTCCTGCTGATTTAGAAAGTTACTATCAAGAAGCTGGAAGAGCAGGAAGAGATGGTGGTAAATCTGAAGCTATTCTCATATATAATGAAAAGGATAGAGACATACAAAGATTTTTAATGGAAAAAGAATCTGAAGGTAGAAAAGATAAAGACTATCTCAACAAAAAATTAAAAAGTTTTAATAAAATGATAGAGTATGCTGAATTAAAAACTTGTTATAGAGAATTTATTTTAAAGTACTTTGGTGAAAAGATGATTAGAAACTATTGTGGTTTTTGTGAAAACTGTAAAAAAGAAAAAAATATCAAAGATTTTTCACTTGAAGCAAAGAAAATTATTTCAGCAGTTGGAAGAACAAAGGAAAGTTTAGGTATATCCACTCTAGCTAATATGTTAATGGGGAAAGCTGATACTAAAATGCTAAATAAGGGACTTAATAAAATTTCTACCTTTGGCATAATGAGAGAAGATAAACAGGAGTGGATAGAATCCTTTATAAACTATATGATTTCTGAAAAATATTTAGTGCAGAGTGCAGGAAGCTTTCCTGTTCTAAAATTAGGTAAAAACTATAAAGAAATTTTAAATGATAATATAAAAATAATAAGAAAAGAAAATGAAAAAATTGACTTTGACTATTATGAAAATGCTTTATTTAAAGAATTAAATTCACTTAGAAAGGAGATCTCTAAAAAAGAAAACATTGCTCCCTATATTATTTTTTCTGATATGACTCTTATAGAGATGGCAGAGAAAAAACCAACAAATAGGTGGGAGATGTTAAAAATTAAGGGGATAGGTAATCAAAAATTTACAAATTATGGAGAGAGGTTTTTAGAAAGAATTAACGTTTATAATATGGAGGAGAAAAAATGAAAAAATTTCTAAAACTATTTTTTGCCTTATCTTTATTGATACTAGCTTTAGTCGCTTGTCAAAAAGATAAAGAGAAAGCACAGACTGAGCAAGGACAAACTGAACAAGAGCAAAACTATGACTACCAAGAGATGCTTTATGTTAACAATGCTGGTTTCAATATATCTGGAGACTTAGTTATAATGTTTTCTGATGAAATTGATAAAAATCAAGAATTTAATAAACTGATTGAAGTTGAAGGTTTAGATGGTGATATAAACATCATGCCTTTTGGTAGAAAAATTATCATAAAGGGAGATTTCCAGAAAGAAGTTCCTTATTCTGTAAAAGTTTCAAAAGGTATAAAATCAGTTTCAGGAAATGAACTAAATGAAGACTATACAAGATATAATTTATATGTAGGTAAAAAACAACCTGCTTTAGCATTTGCAGATTATGGAAATGTTCTACCTTCTGTAAATAATAAGAAAATCAATTTTAATTCAGTTAATATTAAAAAAGTAAAATTAGAAATTGTGAAAATATATACTAATAATATAACTCAATATTTAAAATTAAGTTCAAATGAATATTCTTTAGATTGGAGTGTAAAAGAAGATATAGGTGATGTTGTTTTCTCAAAAGAATATGAAATTGAAAGCAAAGAAGATGAAGTTGTAAAAAATAGTATAGACTTAAATGGAGTAATAGATACTAAAGGTATTTATTATGTTAAATTGACATCTATTGGAGAAGAAAGTATAGACTATGATATTGCAAAATATGGAGAACCTCTTAGCTTTGGTTATGAAGATCCGCCAATTTATGCTAAAGCAACAAAGACAATTATCCTCTCTGATATAGGTATAGTTGCTAACTCTAACGATTCTAAATTGGACATAAAATTATTAAATCTTAATACTTTAAATCCAATAGGAAGTGCAAAACTTGAATTTATAAACTCTAAGAATCAAACTCTTGAAGAAGGTACAACTAATTCTAATGGAGAATATAGATCAAAAGTTAATTTAGAAAATGTTTACTATGTTCTAGTAAAATCAGGAAATGAATTTAACGTACTTTACTTAAGTGATAGCAAAATAAACTATGCTGACTTTGATATTGGTGGTTCATTAGAAGGTTCTGATTTAAAACTTTATACTTATACAGATAAAGGTTACTATAGACCTGGAGATGAAATCAATGTTTCTTTAATTGCTAGAAGCAAAGAAAAAATAAATGATGAACATCCATTTGAATATTCATTTACTGCTCCAGATGGTTCAAATAAAATAAATAATGAAGTAGTTAAAGAATCAAAAAATGGTTTCTACATATTTAAGATTAAGACTGATGTAAATGATTTAAATGGTGCTTGGACTTTAACTATTAAGTTTGGTGGAAAAGAAGTAACACAAAAAGTATTTATAGAATCTAAGGTTGCAAATTCTATAGCTATTGAAGCTGATGAAGATAAAATATACTCTAAAGCTGATATAAAAGATGGATTAATGAAATTTAAATTTGACTTTAAATACCTAAGTGGAGCTAAACTAGATAAAGATTCAAATGTAAACTTTGACTATAATATTATAGAAAGAGAACCAAGATCTAAAAAATATAAAAACTTTGTTTTTGTTAATCCTTCAAATTATAAATATCAATTTAGAAATTTTGCAGAAACAAAGACAGATGATAGTGGAGAGATTGAATTAAGATTAGAAATGCCTCAAGCATTGCAAAATAAAAATCTATATTTAAGTACAACTGTAAATGTTCAAGATGCTAGTGGAAGATATAGCACTGAAAATAAAGTATTTACAATTATCAATAGAGAAAATTCTGTTGGAGTACAAAAACTAGATCAAAATGGAAATGAAGCTAGTGTTAAATATATCTTATTAAATGAAAAAACAGATAGCCCAGTTGCTGGTAAAAAATTAAAATACAGAGTGTATAACAAGCAAAATAACTGGTGGTATGACTACTATGAAGATGATGAAAAATCATTTAAAGAAAATATGGAAACAACTCTATTAGAAGAAGGAGAAATTACTTCTGCTTCTGATGCTGAAATTCTAAAAGTTTCTAGTCTTGCTGATGGAGTAAACTTTATTGAAATTGAAGACGAAGAAACAGGTCATAGTTCAGGAGTTTTCGTATATAACTATCACTATGGAGATAAGAAAACTGGGACAATTGAAAACTTAAAGGCTTCAACTGATAAAGAAAAATATGACATCGGTGATATTGCTAAGATAAAATACACCGGTTCTATAGGTTCAAAAGCTCTAGTAACTATAGAAAAAGATGGAAAAATTATAAAAGAATATTGGAAAACTTTAACTTCAACTGAAAATGAAGAAACAATAGTTATTGAAAAAGATTTCTTCCCTAATGCTTATGTTAATATATCAGTTTTCCAAAAGTATGTTGACAAACAAAATGACAGACCACTTAGATTATATGCTTCTCTTCCATTAATGGTTGAAGATAAATCTAAGATGCTTACTATTGATATTGATACTAAGACTGAAGTTCTACCTGCAGGTGACTTAAATATTAAACTTTCTAATAAAGAAAAGAAAAAAATGTACTATGAAGTTTTCCTTGTTGATGAAGGTGTTTTAAGAAAAACTGACTATAAAAAACCTGATCCATACAAATTCTTCTATGAAAAGAGAGCTAAACTAGTACAAAACTTTGATAACTTCTCTAATATCATAGAAAAATATTCTGACAAAGTTATAAATAGATTAAAGACAGGTGGAGGAGATTATGAAGAATTAGCAGCCGAAGCAACAGATAGAGCAAAAGTTGCTAGCGATCAAAAAGATGAACTTCAATTACAAGGGGAAGCTCAAAGATTTAAGAATCTAACTATATTTAGAGGTGTTGCTGAAAGTGATGAAAATGGTAATGCTGAGCTAAATATAAAAGTTCCTAATTTCTTTGGACAAATGAGAGTATTTGTTGTGGCTGTTTCTGATGAAAGTTATGGAAGTGCTGAAAAATCAATTTCAGTAAAAGCTCCTGTTATAGTTGACAGCTCTGCACCAAGAGTTTTAAAAGTAGGAGATAAATTTACTGTACCTGTAACTTTATTCCCTATAGAAAAAGCTATTGGAGATTCAGAAGTAACTTTAACTTATAATGGAAAAACATATAGTAAAAAAGTTAATGTAAAAGATGGACAAAATGAAAAACTATTATTTGAATTAGATGCTCCAGATGCAGTTGGAACAACTAAGATAGATATAGACTTTAAGTCAAGTAAATATAGTTTTAAAGATAGTATAGATTTAAATGTTGATACTAATTATCCTTATCAATATGTTGAAAAATCTTTTGTTTTAGAACCTAACCAAGAATTTACTTTATCTATGGATGAATACAAAGATTTCATCAATGGAAGTATAAAATCTAACATAACTCTTTCTAGCTATCCAAAATTAGGAATTGAAAAATTAATTAAATCATTGATGGATTATCCATATATTTGTTTGGAACAAATATCTTCAAAAGGTTTATCAATGCTATATATTGATAAATTAACTACTGATTTAGTTGAGAAAAATGATGCTAAGAATGAAATTAATACTATAATTGCTAAATTGAATAACAATTATCAATTAAGAAATGGAGCCTTTGCTTATTGGCCAGGTTCACAAGAAGAAAGCATGTCAACTATCTATGCAATTGAATTTTTAATAGAAGCTAAAGAAAGAGGATACTACATACCTGAAGCTATGTTTGAAAATGCTCAAGCTTATCTAAATTCAATAGCTATGAGAGTGGATATACCTAAAGCAGATGTACTATACTTACTAGCTTCATTAAATGATCCTAATGTATCTGAAATGAATATATTCTTTGATAGATACTATAAAGATGCTAGTCTTGTAGATAAATGGACTCTATTAGGAGCTTATGCTAAGATAGGTGAAAAAGATTTTGCAAGAAAAGAAGCAGAAAAACTTCCTAAAAAAGCTGAAACAAAAGATGGAATTTACTATGCAGACCAAAATGCTAAAATCTTAAGATACTATACTGAAATTTATGGTAGTCCTGAACCTAGTCTTTATAGTTCAGTTCTTGGAACAGCCAAGAGTGATGAATGGTTAACTACTTTTGAAAAAGCACATATAGTACAAGCTTTAGCAGAAGGTGAAAAACTTAGTCCTGAAAAGAAAAATTTATCTTTCAAACTTATAGTTGATGGAAAAGAACAAAACTTAGAGCTTAAAGACGGAGAATATACTCTTAAAAATTTAGGTATAAAAGAAAATGCTAAGAAGATAGTTATAAAAAATACTTCAACTAGCAAATTATATGTAAACTCTTTTGTTAAAGGAAAACCAGTTAAATATGAAGAAAAAGATGAAAGTAAAAATATTACTATCACAAGAAGATTTGTTGATATGTCTGGAAAAGAAATTGATGTTAAAAATCTAAAAGCAGGAACTAGATTTAGAATGATAATCTCTTCTAAAGTAGATAACAATAATTTAGATGATATTTCTTTATTACAAATTTTACCTAGTGGTTGGGAATTTGATAATAGTCAAGCTAGAGCACCACAAAATGATGAGCCTCAAGTAGTACCAATGAATATAGCTGACATTGACAATGCTGAATATGGTGGAGAAATGAATATAGCTGACAATAGCTCTTATACAGATATGAGAGATGATAGAGTGGCTTACTTCTTCCCTCTATATGCTGGAGAAGATAAAGAAATTGAAATTAATTTAATTGCAGTAACTCCTGGTTCTTACAGACTTCCTGGAACAAAAATAGAATCTATGTATAATAAAGATTTTAGAGCATATCTAAAAGGCTTTGAAGTAAAAGTATCACAATAAGATTTTATTGATATAATTAAGAGAATTTTTGAGAATTAAAACTTAAAAATTCTCTTTTTTATTTGACATTGCTTTTTTCTTTTGTAAATGTTACTATGAAAAAAATTAATATTGATTAGTGATATATTTTTGAAAAAAGATTAAGTTAAAAATAGGAGTAATTATGAAAATTAAATTAAAAGTAGAACCTAACTGGGAAATATGGATATATGAATCCTACTCTACAGTACCTATAATTATAAATGGAACTATGATATTTGGAGCATATAATGTAGAGTTTGAAATGACAGCTAATATATGGAAACAGTTGCCAGAAGAATATAAAAGGAAAATATATAGATATAACTGGAAAAAGATGATAAAATCCATGTTAATTACAGTTACAGATATTACTGCATATAGTTTTGGATTTAGTTACAATACTAAACTAAAAGATAGCATAACAATGGAAGAAATTTATAAAAATTTTGATGAAAATAAAAGAATTGAAATTCTTACTCCTGGTTGTGATTTTCCAAAGTCATCTATGTCTGTATATTTTCAATACTTAGGAGAAGTTTATGCAGAAGTAGATTTAGATGAATTAGTTGCTATTTTTGATGAAGAAAATTCGTATCAATATAGTATAATGCCTAAGCTAATGAAAGCTTCTAATTATAGAAAAGAAAGAGAGAACAAGACAGGAAAATTAGAGCAAATATATAATGAACAACTTACAATAAAAAATATTGTGAACAAAAATATAGATGAACTTTCAAAAGAAGAAACTCAAAAAGTTTTAGATAATTTTTTACTTATAGATAATTTAAAATATTTATTAGAAGTAATAAAAAAATCAAAAGAATTTGAGATTGTAATTTCTGATAAGTTAAAAGATGAAATAGAACATTGGTTAAGAGATATTCAAATTAAAATAAAAACAGAAGAGGATGAAAAAATATACCAAGAAATTAAAGAAATTTTGAAGGAGCAACTATGAAAATAAAAATAAAATTAGAATCTTTGGAGAATATATTAAATTTATCTAATTCTTTCTGTACAATACCAATAATAATGGATAAATCAATGATGTTTGGAGCTTATGGTGTAGATTTAAATATGTCAGAATATATTTGGTATCAATTACCAGAAGAATGTAAAAATAAAATATATAACTATAAGGAACATACTATAAAAGCTATGATAATTACTATAACTAATATAAGTGCATATAGTGTAAGCCTTAGTGAGCATGAGAAGTTTAAAGAGCCAATAACAATGGAAGAATTTTATAAAGATTTTTCTGAAAATAAAAAAATAGAAAGATTTTTATGTGAGTGTGATTTTCCTTACTCAAATATGTCTGTCTATTTCCAAAATTTAGGAGAAATATATGCAGAATTTGAATTAGAAGATTGGGTATCTTATGAAAAAGAAGCTAAGAAAGAATGGAAGTTAAAAGAAATAGAAAGAAGAAAAATAAGAGAAATATATAAACCAGAATCAATTTCATTAGAAAAGTTGGAAGAAAAAGAAGAAAGATTTCAAATTTTTATATGCAATGTTCATATGAGTGGAAAAATATCAAAAGAAGATTTTGAAAAAATTTTTTCAACCTATCCCTTAATCCTAACATATTTAAGTTTAGACTTTCTAATATTAATATTAAAAAAAGCTGAAGAATTAGGAATAGAAATTCCAGATAATATAAAGTATGATATAGGATACTGTCTAGCAGATCTACAAACAGAAATTGGAACAGAAGAAGAAAAAAAATCAATAGAAGAAATTAGAAAAAAATGGAATCTTAAAAAAGTATATGAAGACTAGAATAGTGAATTTAGAGGAAAGAAAAATGAAACAAATATTATATGAAAATAATAATAATAATGCTAGCTATCTAATAAATATATTAGTTCAAGTTCAACAACAAGTAGAAACAGTTATTTCTTGGGAACTTTCAGAATTTGATTTTATCATAGTAGATGTAGGTGATTTCTTCAATGGAATAATGCCTCCTGAAATAGAAGAAGTATATAATTTTGGAAAAAAAATAGAAAGAGAGCGTGTAATAGTTGTTGAACATAATTATTTGTTAAAAATATTAAAAAATATAAGAACAGTATATTATGCAAATATGAAAACTATTATTGGAAATAATACGTTTTCAATAAAAATTTTCGATGGAGACATAATAGAAATAAGAGGGAATATAGAAAATAATATATTACTTTAGCTTGAAATATTGAGCTAGTTAGTAAGAATGATAAAACTATAGGAGAATATTATGGATTTAATTAAAGACTTTTTATATTCAGAAATGAGTATAGAGGAGCTTTATAAAGAGGTTATATTTTTTATAAATTCAGATGAAATTCAAAAAGGTGAATTTGAAGGGAATCAATACATTCTGCAGTACTCATATAAAGGAGATAATTTATGACTAAAAATACTGATTTTAAATTAATTATATTACCACTTTATTTCTTTTTTTCTATACTATCATTCACTTTTCAACATTATGAATATACTTTCACAGATATAAATAATAAAAAAGAATATGAAGTTTTTAGTGAAGGAAAAAAGGTATATATTCGTTTAGAAAATGAAATGTTAATAGAAGGACAATTCCCAGACTTTGAAATACAGAATGTATATGAAGATAAAAACTATTTTATAGGTTGCGATTTTAACAATAATTCTGAAGATAATGAAGATAAAAAGTATTATATAGTTGTTGATAAAAATAAAGCAACAATGAAAATCTATGAAGAACAAAATTTTAAAGAAATTTATAAAAATATTGATAATAAAAGTTTTATAAATATTTATATTTTTTTAAAAAGTAAAGGAACTAAATTTGGTAGATATAGATAAAATCAAACATGAGGAGAATACTAATGAAATATAAAGAAAGTGAGATTACTGAATTTTCCATATTATTAACAACAATTTGTAATATTTTTATTTGTATTACAAAAATAAAATATATAGAATTCATTTATATTTTTATCTTTTTAGGACTTCATATTTATATAGGTAAGAAAAAACTTCTAAATAAAAAAGAGAGAGTCAAATCCAATAAAATATTATTTTTAGGCACAAATATTTTAATATTTTTTTATATTTTTAAAGAGCCTTTTTTCTTTTTATCCAAATATAAAATTTTAATTTTTCTTGCAAGTGTCCTCGTAGGATATTTCTCTTTAGTATTTATACAAAAAATAAAAATAAGGTTTTCTTTAAATTTTTTTAAGGAAATTATAAAGATATTTTTAATTTCAGCTGTAATTTATTATTTACCAATATTTTTCTTATTTATACTTTTTTGATGTAAATTGGATTTATGAATTGACTTAGATTTTTTTTGTAATATATCATTTATTAATTGTTACAAATGAAAATAGTTATTGTTCTAAAATTTGTATTTTTACTAATTTTAAAGTATAATACCATTAAGAAATCAAGTCTAATTAACATAAAATAATAACATAGATATTTTAAAATAAAAAGAAAAGGAGCTGCTACAAATTAGCAAATAAAATATCTATATGTACCGATTGCTAGTCGGGAATTTAAGACTACAAAAAGTAGTAATATCCTATTGTATTATATGTATTTTAATACATTTTTAGTAGCAGATAAGAGTTATGTTTAAAAATATTAATCTAAAAAAGGTGGCTATTTTTATCATAACTCTTTTTATATTACTTTTTATCTATTTGATAAAAATATATGTAAGCTATGAGCCTAAAAAACTAGTTGAGAATATCAACTATAGTAAAATTGTCTTAGATAGAAATGGTGAGATTTTATCTGTCTTTTTAAATAGAGATGAAGAATTTCATTTAAAATACGAAGGTGATATTCCAGAAACTTTAAAGCTTGCTGTTTTAAACTATGAAGATAAAAAGTTTTACTCACATTCTGGAGTTGACTATCCTAGAATATTAAAGTCTTTCTTTAATAATATTACAGGTGGAAAGAAAATGGGAGCAAGTACAATAAGTATGCAGGTTGTAAAATTGCTTGAACCTAAAAAAAGAACATATTTCAACAAGTTAATTGAGATAGTAAAGGCATACAAATTAGAAAGTCAATTTTCCAAAGAAGATATTTTAAAAATATATTTGAATAATGTTCCCTATGGTTCTAATATAGTTGGTTATTCGGCAGCAATTAAAATGTACTTTAATAAAGATGTTAAAGACCTTAGTTATGCTGAGGCTTCTCTTTTAGCAGTTCTACCAAATTCCCCTGGGATATTGAATTTAAAAAAGAATAATGATAAACTTGAAGAAAAAAGAAATAGACTATTAAAAACTTTATTGGATAAAGGATTAATAGATGAAAGACAATATAAATTTAGCTTACTTGAAAAATTTCCTAATAAAATTTATTACTATGAGAAAAAAGCACCACAATTTTCTATATTCTTAAAAAATAGATATAAGGAAAAAATTATAAGGTCAACATTGGACTATAAATTACAGAAAAAGCTAGAAAAAATAGTTCATGACTATTCAAATACAATGAAAGATACAGGTATAAATAATGCTGCTGTTCTTGTTGTAAATAATAAAACTAAAGAAGTACTAGCCTATGTTGCTTCACAAGATTTTTATGATAAAAAGAACAATGGAGAAATTGATGGTCTACAAGCAAAAAGATCTCCAGCTTCTCTTTTAAAACCTTTTCTATATGCTTTATCAATAGATGAAGGGCTTATTGTTCCTGATAGTATTTATCCTGATGTACCTATATATTTTGGAAATTTCTATCCTAAAAACTCAACTGGTACATTTTCAGGAATGGTTAAAATGGAAGATGCACTTATTAAATCTTTAAATATTCCTTTTGTTAAACTTTTATCAGATTATGGAATTGACAAATTTTATTATTTCTTAGAAAATAATGATAATTATCCTGAAGATAGATTTGATAAATATGGCTTATCTTTAATTTTAGGAACAAGAGAAATGAGACCTGTTGATATAGTCAAGCTATATATGGGACTTGCAAACTATGGAAAAGTTTCAAATTTAAAGTATACACTAACTGAAGATACTCCTAAAGAATATGAACAATTTTCTAAGGGAGCAAGTTACTTGACATTGGAAACATTGTCTAAGGTTGTCAGGCCTGGAAATGAAAAATTATATAGTGAAGAAAGACCTATATCTTGGAAAACAGGTACAAGTTATGGTTTAAAAGATGCCTGGTCTGTTGGAGTAAGTCCTGATTATACAGTTCTTGTATGGCTAGGAAACTTCAATCAAAAATCTATTTTTTCATTATCAGGTGTTGAAACAGCAGGAAATTTATTATTTAAAGTATTTAATATAGTGGATATAAATTCTAAGCCTTTCTCAAAACCAATGGAAGACTTAAAAGAGATAGAAATTGATGAAAAAACTGGTTATAGAAAAATGTATGATGTCGAAAGTAAAAAAGTTTTATATCCAAAAAATGCAAAACTACTTAGAACATCACCTTATTACAAAAAAATCTTTGTAGATGAAGATGACATTGAAATTGACTCAAGAAGTGAAAAATTTGACAAGAGAAAAGAAAAAATTGTTATAGAGTATCCTGTTGAAGTTTCAAATTATTTCTTTTTGAATGGAGTTAGAGAAAACAAAAAGGTTAAAATAGCATATCCTGTTGAAAACTTAAATATATTTGTTCCAAAAGATTTTGAAGGCTATAATAAAATTGCCATAAAATTATATAATCCTAATAATGAATATGTTTATTGGTATATTGATGAAGAATATATGGGCTTTTCAAATGAGAGTGAAAGATTTTTTGAGTTGGATATGGGTAAACACAAACTTACTATAGTTACAGAAGATGGAGCTAGAGAAGAAGTAAAATTTAAAATAAATAAGAGGTAGAAGATGATTGAATTTTTTATTGCAAAAAAACAGATGTTAGAAAGAAAAAAACAAAGTATTTTATCAATACTTGGAGTTTTTATAGGAATTACGGTTTTAATTGTATCACTAGGAGTTTCAAATGGACTAGATAAAAATATGATAAATAGTATCTTATCTTTAACTAGCCATATAAATGTTTATTCTCCTGAAAATATCCCAAACTATGAAGAATTAGTTAAAAATATTGAAGAAGTTAAGGGAGTTAAAGGAGCAGTTCCTACTATAGAAACTCAAGGGATAATCAAATATGAAGGATATGGCGAACCTTATGTTGCTGGAGTTAAAGTTGTTGGATATGACTTAGATAAAGCAATAAAAGTTATGAAATTAGATGACTATATCATTGCTGGAAAAATAGATGTGGAAGATAAAAAATCTATTTTAATAGGAAAAGAATTAGCTAGTTCTATGGGAGCTATGGTTGGAGATAAAATTAAACTGATAACTTCTGAAGAAACAGACTTAGAAATGACTGTTGGCGGGATATTCCAAAGTGGTTTCTATGAGTATGACCTAAATATGGTTTTAATTCCACTTCAAACAGCACAATATATAACTTATAGTGATGAAACAGTTGGAAGATTATCTGTTAGATTAGATAACCCTTATGATGCACAAGAGTTGATTTATGATGTTGCAAGAAAATTACCTACTGACCTATATATAGGAACTTGGGGTGAGCAAAATAAAGCCTTACTTTCAGCTTTAACTTTAGAAAAAACTATAATGTTAGTAGTTTTTTCCCTTATAGCTATAGTTGCAGGTTTCTTAATTTGGATAACTTTAAATACTCTTGTTAGAGAAAAAACAAAAGATATAGGAATTATGAGAGCTATGGGCTTCTCTAAAAAGAATATTATGTTGATATTCTTAATTCAAGGGATAATATTGGGAATAATAGGAATAATATTAGGAATAATCGTATCTTTAATTTTACTTTACTATATAAAGAATTATGCAGTTGACCTAGTTTCTAATATCTATTATTTAAAAGATATACCTATAGAAATCTCTTTAAAAGAAATAGCTATTATTGTGGGAGCAAACTTTATTGTAATTTTAATCTCTAGTATATTTCCTGCTTATAGAGCTGCTAAACTTGAAAATGTGGAGGCACTTAGATATGAATAATATGATTATAAAATTAGAAGATGTAGATAAATTCTATATGGAAACAGGAAATAAGCTACATATTTTAAAAAAATTAAACTTAGAAGTAAAAAGAGGAGAATTTGTATCTATTCTAGGTAAGTCTGGTTCAGGAAAATCTACTCTTTTAAATATAATGGGATTACTTGATAAGATAGATGGTGGAAAGATTTGGATAGATGACAAAGAAGTTTCTTCTCTTAATGAAACTGAAAGAAATAATATAAAAAATCATTTTTTAGGTTTTGTATTTCAATTTCACTATTTAATGAGTGAATTTACTGCCCTTGAAAATGTTATGATACCTGCTCTTTTAAATAATTTCAAAAATAAGGCTGAAATAGAAAAAGAGGCTAAAGAATTATTAGAAATAGTTGGTTTGGCCGAAAGAATGACACACAAGCCTAATCAACTATCAGGTGGAGAAAAACAGAGAGTGGCAATAGCTAGAGCTATGATTAATAAGCCTAAACTTATTTTAGCTGATGAACCTACTGGAAACTTAGATGAGGATACAGGAGAAATGATATTCTCACTTTTCAGAAAAATAAATAAAGAACGTAATCAAAGTATAGTTGTGGTAACTCATGCTAGAGATTTATCACAAGTTACAGATAGACAGATTTATTTAAAAAGAGGAGTGCTAGAGTAAAAAATAGGACGTTGCAGTAGCACTATTATTAATTCAATTATTTTTTTACTGCTATATAGAAGAAAAAAGTTTGTAATAAAATATTTAAAAATTTATCTTATATTCATCTTTATATATTAAAATGATAGAAATTATAAAGGAGATCGTTATGGAATTAAAAAATCAAATTTGTGAAATATCCCAAAAGTACGATAGTTTTTATTTGTATGATGAAAAAATTATAAAAAATTCTATAAGTAATTTAAGAAAAGTATTTCCTGAAATAGAATTTTTGTATTCTATAAAATGTAATTCAAATGTTAATGTTCTAAAAAGTATATTCTCTGAAGGTTTTGGTGCTGATGCAGCAAGTCTAGCTGAAGTCTTAATGGCAAGAAATTTAAACTTAGACAAAAATAAAATCTACTATTCAGCACCTGGAAAAACTTCAAAAGATATTGAAATTGCAATTAATGAGTCAAATCTAATTGCAGATAGTATCGAAGAAATAAAAAGAATTAATAAGATTTCTGAAAACCTTAATAAAGTTACTGAAATTGGTGTAAGACTAAATCCTGATTTTTCAGGAAAAGCTTCAAAATTTGGAGTAGATGAAGATATTTTCTATGATTTCTTACAAAATAATTCATGTCAAAATATAAAAATTATTGGTATTCATGTTCATCTAAAAAGCCAAGAACTAAATGTAGAAACTCTAGCAAATTACTATAAAAATATGTTCTTACTAGTTGAAAAAGTACAAAATACTCTTTCATACAAATTAAAATATGTAAATATGGGATCTGGTATGGGAATACAATATTCTAAATCAGATGTACCTCTAGATTTAGACAAACTTAAAAATCTGGTAAAAGACAATTTAAATGAATTTAAGAAACACAATCCAGATATAACAATTTTTATTGAAACTGGAAGATATGTTACAGCTAAAAGTGGTTTTTACATAATGAAAGTTCTTGATAAAAAAGTCTCTTATGGAACGACATATTTGATACTAAAAAATACATTGAACGGTTTTATTAAACCTTCAGTTATAAAATTAGTATCAAAGTATGAAAAAGAAAATCCAGTATCTTGGGAGCCATTATTTACTTCAAAAGATGCTTTTGAAATATTAACTTTTAAAGAAGAAACTGATAAAAAAGAAAAAGTTACATTAGTAGGAAATCTGTGTACTGCAACTGATGTAATAGCTGAAGATATAGTCCTTCCTTCTATGGACTGTGGAGATATAATTCTCATTAATAATGCAGGAAGCTATGCAGCTGTACTATCTCCAATGCAATTTTCTTCACAAGAAAAGCCTGTTGAAGTATTTTTATCTGTTGATGGTAGTATAAAAATTAATTAAATAATAAATTTAAAAGGTGAGATAATGAGAATTTTAGTAGTTGAAGATGAAAAAGATTTAAACAATATTATTACAAAACACCTAAAGAAAAACAACTTTAGTGTGGACAGTGTTTTCAATGGTGAAGAAGCACTTGAATATCTAGACTATGGAACTTATGATTTAATCATACTAGATATCATGTTACCTAAAGTAAATGGTTATGAAGTTATTAAAAAATTAAGAGAAAATAAGAATGAAACAGCTGTTTTAATGTTAACAGCGAGAGATAGTATAGAAGATAAAATTAAAGGCTTAGATCTAGGTGCTGATGATTACTTAATTAAACCTTTTGATTTTGGTGAACTTCTAGCAAGAATTAGAGCCTTAGTAAGAAGAAAATATGGTAATACATCAAATACATTGGAAATAGATGACTTATGTATAGACATAGCGAAAAAGACTGTCGTTAGAGGTGGAAAGAATATAGAATTGACAGGAAAAGAATATGAAGTTTTAGAATATTTAATTCAAAACAAAGGGCATGTATTAAGTAGAGATAAAATTAGAGACAGTGTATGGGATTATGGTTATGAAGGTGAATCTAATATCATAGATGTTTTAATAAAAAATATTCGTAAAAAAATAGATATTGGAAATTCAAAACAACTTATTCATACAAAAAGAGGATTAGGCTATGTTCTTAAAGAAGATGAATAGATTTTTGTCAAGGATTCCAGTAAGTATAAGAGTTACAGTTTGGTTTTCATCAGTAATTGTTATATTATTTTTAATAATTTTATCCTCTTTAATTTTGATAGAAGATAAAGTTGTAAATGATTTAAGCCAAAAAGAACTTGTAGAAGCAGTTGAAGAAATATATGAAGACCCTGATAAATTTGAAAATTTTAATGATGGAATATACTATATAAAATATAATGAACAAAATGAAATAATTGCTGGTAAATTCCCTAAAGATTTTGATATAGCCTTAGCATTTTCAATAGAAGATATCAATATATATCAAGTAGAAAATAAAAAATTCCTCTATTATGACACTAGGTTAGAAGATGAAGATGATTGGATTAGAGGTATCTATCCTTTAGGTAAAGTTCAAAAAGAAATAGAAACTCTTTGGAATATCGCTATTGCCTTAAGTGTCTTATTTTTAATTTTTGTTGTTATTGTTGGATATAGAATAATAAAAAATGCTTTCAAGCCTGTTAAGCAAATATCTGATACAGCCTTAAAAATAAAGAGAAGTAAAGATTTCTCAAATAGAATAAAATTAGAAGATTCTAACGATGATGAAATACATAAGATGGCTTCAACATTTAATGAAATGTTGGATACAGTAGAAGAAGTTTTCATACATGAAAAACAATTTAGCTCTGATGTTTCTCATGAGCTAAGAACTCCTATAACAGTTATTCTAGCTCAAAGTGATTATGCTTTACAGTATTCTGATACTTTTGAAGAAGCTAAAGAATCTTTAGAGGTTATAAATAGGCATGCTAAGAGAATGACTAATTTAATAAATCAAATCATGGAACTTTCTAAACTTGAAAGACAAAAAGAAATAGAAAAAGAGAAAATAAATCTTTCAAATATAGTTTTACAACTTTTAGAAGACTATAAACCTTTATTAGAAAGTAAAAATTTAAATCTAGTATACAATGTTGAAAAAGATTTAAGAATACAAGGTAACAAAATTATGTTAGAAAGAGTATTTTTAAATATTCTAATGAATGCTGTAAAATTTACTAAAACAAATATTGAAGTTTCATTGACAAGAGAAGATAAAACTGCAGTGTTAAAAATTAGAGATGATGGTATAGGAATATCTGAAGAAAATAAAAAATTTATCTGGGAAAGATTCTTCCAAGTTAACGATTCAAGAAATAAAGAAGAGAATAAAGGAAGTGGATTAGGGCTTTCTATGGTAAAAAAAATAGTGGATCTTCATTCAGCTACTATAGATCTTGAAAGTGAGTTAGAGCAAGGAACTTGTTTCACAATAAAATTCAATATGCAATAAAAAATGGAGTTATTGTAAATATCAAAATTTACAATAACTCCATTTCTACTAAAGTGCTGTAAATGCAGCAATCAATCCAAAAATAATTCCAGGTAAATTAGCTAAAGCTAATGGTAAATCTCTATTCTTTTTAAAAAATCCATAGCAAACCCATATTGTACAGTTAATTGCAGCAACTAAAGGTTGTATGAATGATGTTTTATTACCATTCAAGTTCCCCATTATTTGGGGAATATATGAAACATACATCAAAATTGATAATGTTGTCCCTAGCCATCCTAAAATTTTAGTTTGTTTGTCACTCATAATAAATCTCCTTAAAAATAAATTTTGTATATTATACACCTTTAATGAGATTTGTCAAAAAAATTAATTATTTCTTTTGTTTCTTATAATCTTCAACTGTTCCATTAAATATTTCTTTTCTTGGAACACCTTTACTAAAAGCATCATCTAATCCATTATATTTTTCTATAAGAACATTTTTTTTAAATTTTAATGGAGGTATATCTATTATCTTTCCATTATCTAGTTGCACTTTTCCTATATAAGCTGTAAAATCTCCTGTTATTATTATTCCTTGGTCATATACATATATATGATCTGAATCAGGTTTAGTATTAATAGCATACTCTTTACCATTACTATTTATTTTTATTGTTGAAGATAAAATTTTTACATTATAATATGGTTCTTTTTCACGATTTCTATAATGATTTCTTAAATCATATATCCATATATAACTAAGAGGAGAACTTTCATTATCAAATTTTACTAGACTTGCTGATATAGATATATCACTATTTTTATAATTTTCGGGTGAATATGTGTATTCTATATTTGTACATGCTGTTAAAAATATTAAAATTATTAATACTAAAAAACTTTTCATTTATTTTCCTCCTATTCTTTTTTCCTGGGTTCTTTGATCTTTCCATCTTTCTATTATACTTCTTTGATCTTTTCCATCCATCATTCTCATTTGATAATTATATATTGGACCACTTTTTTCATATATTCCTGTATTTGGATTTAATTCAAACCTATTGGTATTATATCTGTTATTATCATGTCCTGTTTCATTTGTATTAGCTGGCATTCCCCATGCTGCAAAAAATGATACTGGCTCTTTTTGGTTTCTCATATAGAATAGATCTATATTTGAATTTAATCCATGTAGTAAATTTCCTAATTTTGTATAACCTATCTTTGTTATTGCCATTCCTTTTAAACCTAATCTTTCTACATTATTGCTCAGTAGAGCTCTTCCTTCTGGATCTTTTCCCATATGTAAAAATGTTGCTGTCCCATTTATTTTTGGCTATTTCTTTTCCTTCATCTGTATCTAAGAAACATATCATTGCTGCTGCTCCATATATTGAACCTTGGCTATGCCAATTCATCGTATTTAATCTCTTAATAAGTAACCTAAGAAAACTCTTAGGCTACCTATAAAAAATTAATTATTTCTTTTGTTTCTTATAATCTTCAACTGTTCCACTAAATATTTCTTTTCCTCTTCCTCCAGCATTTATTGTATCTGAGATTACACTATATCTTTCTACATATACTGTCTTCTTAAATGAAAGTGGGGGGATATCTATTATTGTTCCATCATCTAACTGTACTTTTCCTATATAGGCTTTAAAATCATCTGTTATTACTACTCCTTGTTTATATATATGTATATTTTCTGAATTAGGAGTGGTAGCTATAATATACTCTTTACCATCACTTACTATTTTTATTGTTGAAGATAATATCTTAACATCATGAGGTTTTTCAGAAGAATCTCTTTTATCATATATCCATATGTAATCTAAAGGTGAGTTTTCTTTTTGAGCATCTACTAAACCTGTTGATATAGAAATTTTACTATTATTATAATTTACCGAAGTAAATCTATACACATGTAATACACATGAAGTAAAAACTAATAAAGACACTAAACTTATAAATATTTTTTTCATTATTTGCCTCCATATCTTTTTTCTTGGGCTCTTTTATCTTTTCATCTTTCAAATATACTTCTCATATCTTTTCCGTCCATTTCACCTATCTTATATTCATAATTTGGTACTGCTATTTCTTTCCCATCATTTGTATCTAAAGAAATGTAACATTGCTACTCCATATATTGAACCTTGGCTATGCCAATTCATCGTATTTAATTTCTTAACAAGTAGCCTAAGAAAATTCCTTAGGCTACCTATAAAAAATTAATTATTATTTATTTTTCTTACTTTCCTTAAAACTTTTTTGCATTTCTTCAATAGAATTGTACATCTTTTTCAAAGTACTTGGATCTTTTGGATAATCTTCAGCCCAACCTCTATAATAAATATCTTCAGAACCAATAAAATTTTTCTTTAAGGCTCTTACCATTGTTTTTTTAAATAAAAGAGGAGGTATTTTTTCTTTAGCTTTTATTACTTTTCCATTCTTATCTAATATTTCTATTTCTCCTATTTCTAGTATATAGCTATCATCATTTGTTTTTGTTATATCTACTGGTACTGGATAACTATACTCTATCCAAATATCCCCTTGATCTCTTTCTTTTCTTACTATTTTTTCTTTTGGTATAATATATTCTTTTCCATTTAATATAAATTTTAAATCATTATAAAACTTTATATTATAAAATGTTCGTGAATCTTCATTAGCATATATTCTATTTCCTGTATTGAATTTTATTCCATATTTATTTGATATGATATTATTTACTTTATCAATATTATCTCTTGAAACTCCCATTCTATTGATTTTTCCATTTTCTATTATTCCGTATATATCATTATTATATGTACCTGTTACAAAATATGGTTAAAATTCAAATAGTCCCGAACAAGATGTTAATGTAAATACTATTGTAAATAAAACTAAATATTTTATCCTATTTTTCATTTTTACCACTTCCATTTTTTTCTTCTTTTTTATTATTAAAAAAATCTTTATATGTATCACTGGTGAACTACTCCCACTTGTAGAAGTGGGAGCTTCTTGGGAAGTATGTGCTT